>JAEEGL013763432.1_pt1 | contig 11103 bp, 20 predicted proteins | sample 9134231 | NCBI WGS metagenome assembly JAEEGL01 (sample SAMN16246548, study PRJNA631951) | gut metagenome | biome: gut microbiome; feature: rumen; material: fiber-attached | host: Bos | place: Iran: Karaj | collected 2018-10
GTTAGAACGAACCAAACCCAGAGTTAGAACGAACCAAACCCAGAGTAGGGGCAGGTCTCTGTGCCAGCCCGCAGAACGTTTCAGTACCGCCATGGGGACGAAATCTGACCAACACAAAATCTTGCAGAACCTCCATATTAAAGGCTCTACATGACATTTTGGACGAACATGGCAAACACAAATATGGCTGGGACACTTTAAGCCCAATGTCAGGTATGTCCTCTTCAACTGTAAAGAGAAGAGTCCGTGAATATGAAGCAGGACAAAAAGGGTAGCTTCCTGCCAAATCAAAGGGTGGTAGTTTAAAGTTCAAATGGCCTTTTTCTGGATTCTGGAAAGTGTTAGTACACTTGATCTTTTCCATACTTCTGATATGCCAATCGTTCATCACCAGAGGCCAAATAGATAATGCCACAATAGGTAAAACCATACTTGACTATATTATGCTGCATGATGATATTGTCCCGATGCGTGTCAATGCGAATGTTTGAATCCTTTGAGATACAGAAGTCCATGATGCTGTTGAATATACCATGAACATCGGGATAACTGGCAATACGATGGACTACATGATATGACTGTTCATCATCAAGCCACTTACCTTCATAGATTCTGGAATAAGTGGATTCTGGGGATGACAGGAAAGCAAAATAGCCGACAATCATACCATCATCCTCTATCACAAAGCCGCCATTCCTTTCCATGTCAGCCATAATAACAGCCTCTGACGGGTAGCCTTCTCCCCATTGGTGCATGTTGCCAGATTGCCGCATAATCTTTTTTGCAGCATCCATGACTTTCATAATATCAGCCATCTCTGTAGGTCTTGCTTCTCTGATAATCCTGTTCACGTCCAAAATTCCCTTTCTCCAGTATCTTCCATTTCTCCCTGACACTTCGGACAGGTGCGTTTATCCCATATCTTGATATTATCGCTGCCACACTGTAAGCACAAACGGCCAACCTCGCTACGATATGAAGGGGCTACGTCTGCAATGATACCACCCACAACAATATTCTGGATGGTCTTACAATCTGGGCAGGACATGGGCGTAATCTGCTGACGGAACAAACCACGCCCATCATACACCTCAGCTTCATATCCACAAGCCTTGCAACGATATTTCCGTTTCCAGGCCATATCACTAATCAAAAAGTTTCTTCCAAAGCCATAATACTGTAACCGCACCTATGACACAGAAAACGAAGTTAGTGAGATAGCCTTTGCCAAGGAGTTCGATTTTCAGCAAATGACTTATGAAGGTACCAGCATAACTACCAACTATGCCCACAAATAGGTTCATGCAGCATCCTTTACCCTCACCACTCATAATACGGTTGGCAACGTAACCGACAAGAATGCCCGTGAGTATAGGCCACGCTGTGAAATCTGCAATGTGTTCTAACATAGCTATACGTTGTTAATGAAATGTATTAGTTCATTATCAGACAACGACTGCTGTTCCACTGGTTGCCACCATCAACATCGAATTGGTCTCTCCGATGGTCTCGTAGTCGATGTCAATACCAACGATGGCATTTGCCCCCATAGCCTGAGCGCGTTCCATCATTTCTCTCATAGAGGTGTCCTTTGCCTCACGCAGCACTTTCTCGTAACTGCCAGAGCGACCGCCTACGATGTCCCTGATTCCAGCAAAAAAGTCCTTGACGAAGTTTGCGCCAATAATCGTTTCGCCAGTTACTACTCCTTTGTATTCTCTGATTGTGTGACCCTCAATCTGGGGTGTTGTTGTTAAAATCATAATCGTTATGTTTCTGTTAATACTATTTATATCCGTGTTCAATCGCTGGCTGATAGCCTTGGCATGGTTACAACAATGATTTCTCCATCCTATAACAAGTGAACGTCTTGCCAACAATCTTCTGTGAATAGTCAGCTACATAGTCCATCGTTTCGTAGAAGTGAATCTTGTTCTCCCTGCTCTCTACCACAGCAGACTTATAGCCCAGTTCCTTAGCCCACTTCTCTGCTTCCTTGACCACCCGTGTCCCAAGTCCTTGATGACGATATTCTGGGAGAACAACAATCCTGCCAAGCATCACACGTTCACGGTCAATTGCATACAACCTGCAAGTGGCTACTGGCAAGTAGTTGTCAACCACCACAATATATTTAGTCTCAGGCGTATCATGCTCGTCAAACTCAGCATACAAGGTAATCTGATGCTTCCGCGCCATTGCCTGTATTCGGACGTAATAGGCTCCTGCTTGCTCTGCTGTCTTTGTTGCTCTTATTATCTCCATCTGGTGTTATTTTATCGGGTCTGCGCAGTATTCTCTACGACCACATTCCTTGCAGAACTTACCTATCCACACATTGTCAAACTGTTCGATGGCAGCTTCAAGCATTTCTGGGTCATCAGTCAGTATGCCAGCCTCAAAGTTCCGCTTCTTGGACGATTTCATTCCCATTCCTGCTCCAGTCAAGTTAGCAGAACCGACGTAGGCAATGGTACTGTCAATGATAATGAGCTTGAAATGGACTCTCGGACAGAGCACACGCTCCATGCCATCATAGAGGATAGGATGCTTCTCGTGATTCTCTCTCCACAGTCTGCCTGGCCTTACCTACCAAAGACAGGACTTCTTTGTAGTGGTTCTCGTTTGCTATATATTTGATGAAGCTCATTCTTTCTTTGTTATTCTTGCCAAATAATCGTAATGGTCGCCTTCAGCAACAACTTCAACTGCATATCCGCTTCTCGCCGCCTTTTGTCTCAGGGTATCGGCATCGATGTAGAGCCAGTCAAAGGGTTCTCCTATGTTGTCTTTATACTGCATCTGGAAGCTATGTTCACCGTAGTAGGTCATATCATCGGGCAGTTCTATGATACCGTCCTCTGTCTCGAACACATAGCTTATATCGGATGAATCACAGAGGACTTGACCACCAGGAGCTAGTATCTTGTCAAGTTGCTTGAAGAACTCAGGCATACGTTCCAAGGTTCCAACTATTCCAATACCATTCATTAGCATAAGGATAGTATCGTATTGACCCTCCAGAGTAAAGAAGTCCTGTTCAAGAACCTTTTTAACCCCACGCTCTTTCATGGTCTCAACAGATAATGGGGAAATGTCAATAGCGGTTACGTCCATGCCTTTCTCTTGAAGGACAAGTGAATGACAACCAGATCCAGCCCCGACATCAAGCGCCCTTCCATTTGTCATATCCAGAGCCTTACGTTCTATCTCCGGCATTGACTTGTAACTACGGAAAAGAGTAGTTAAGGGAATCTCGTCCTCCTCAAACATTGGGGAGAACACTCTGAGCTTGCTTGCCTTCTTTGTTTTCCAGTATTCGGCAATCGCTCTTCCCATCGGATCCATCTTATAATTCATTCTTCTCTACGATTCCTATTAGTTCACCTATACAGTTGATAATATAGTCTGCACCAGCCTCTTCAAGTTCCCTTTTTGTTCCGTTCCCGTAGGTCACTCCGCAAGTCTTAGTTCCTGCGTTTACGCCCATCAATATATCTACGTTCATATCACCAACAACCAATGTCTGAGTGGCTTCATATCTTAAAACTTTAAGCACATTCAGGACTGGTTCTGGATTTGGCTTTGCTTTCTCCACATCGTCAGCACCAATCAGATAGGATATTATATCAGAAATTCCTAAGTCTTGCGTCAATTCCACCAAAGAGGCATGGGAACGAGACGAAGCTATAGCAAGCGTCAATCCTTGTTCTTTCAATGTAGACAGAGTTTCTACCACTTTGGGGAACGTCTGCGGTTTGATAGTCCGTAGGTTCTCTTGGAATATTCGCCTATATGTGTCGGTACATTTCTGGATAATCCCCTTGTCCGTATTTGGGTATAAAGCTTCGAAGCAACCATATAACGGAAGCCCAATAGTAGAGACACATTCGGCATCGCTACGGCTTGGAAGTCCCAACTCTGCTATAGTCATCTGCATAGTTGTAACGATATTCCGTCTGGTGTCACCAAGCGTACCGTCAAAGTCGAATATAATCAGACGTATGTTCATCTGTAGAGGATATAACCTATTAATGCGAGTTGAACAATGATGATAGCAGGGACACCATATTTGAACTTCTTATGCTGGGTCTTGTGATACCAGACTTTCATTCCCAACCATGCCCCGATACTGCCACCAAGTACAGCCAATCCAAGTAGTGCGGTCTCTCTGATGCGCCATTTAGACTTCCTAGCCTTCCACTTGTCAACACCGTACATGAAGAATGTGGCCACGTTGATGAAACTTACTTGATGTATTTCACCTTGCTTTCATCACGGGGCTTTGCCTCTGGTTGCTCGTCTGGATAGCCGCCAGCATCATATTCTCGCCTAACGAACCTGCATCTATCTCTCCACCGCCGTTTGCTGGAGTACAGACACAGATGATATTGGGAGCATTACGAAACATGTTCTTGAAGCTCGGGTCACGATTCACCATGTCGGGGTTCTTTGCCTTGAACACCTCTGTCACACTGGCAATGAGTTCCTGGTTCTCCACGACACGGATAATCCAAGGCTGTGCCATGATAGTGTTAATGACTTCGTTATTGACAACCGTTTCAGACTGACCCTGAACGTCAAGCATACACATTGTTGCAAGTAAGCAAATTGTAATCAGTTTCTTCATATTTTTAATAGTTTCTCTTAAACTTTGTTGTATTAAGTGGCAAAGTTACTTATTTTTGTCCGATTATCAGTAATTTTGCATCCATAATTAGGATAGTTTATGAAGAAAGGCAAGTTTATCACTGTCATTACTGCCATATTGTTGTTTATGGTAGGTGTTCCTGCATTTTCGCAGGAAGAGTACGGTTATACAAAGTTCAATGTTAGAGAGGAACACTTTACCGTGATGGTCTTTGACGTAAAAGACAGTAAGGTGCTGAACTATATGGGAACGAAGAGCGGCGTACCCAAAAACATGTATGCCAATTTCCCTGCTGGTATTCATTCAATGTATATCGATGAAGTTGTAAATACCTGAAAGAAACAATGATTCAGCAATTTGAAATAACCCTCCAACCCAAGTCAAGAGGCTTTCATTTGGTGACTAGCGAGATAATGCGTCAGTTGCCCAAGTTGCCTAAGACTGGTATCATCAACATATTCTGCAAGCATACGAGTTGCGGACTGAGCATCAACGAGAACGCAGATCCAGATGTTCGGGTAGATATGGAAACGATTTTCAACCGTCTTGTCCCAGAGAATCGTCCAGAATATGAGCATACTTTAGAGGGTGCTGACGATATGCCGGCTCATGCAAAGTCTACCCTGAGTGGTGTTAGTCTGACCATCCCCATTACTAACGGGCACTTGAATATGGGAACCTGGCAGGGAATATACTTCTGTGAGTATAGGAATTTCGGTGGGGCAAGAGAATTAGTAGTAACTATAATTGGAGAATAGAACTATGAACTTATTAGAATACTGATAAAACGAGGGCAAACATGAAAGCCGCTCAACAGGCTAAAGGCACCAAGGTTAGACCCATATACCCTGACGGAACGACGAATGACTTCAATACGATGTTGGATGCAGCTAAAGATTGCGGCTTGAACGTTGGAAGTGTTGCAAGTGCCATAAAGACCAACGGTACTTGTAGAAATGGTATGAAGTTTGAAAAGATAGTGTAATTGGAGAATCAAAAAACGACTCAGATTTTTAGTTCTGAGTCGTTTTTTTGTCGCTATTCAAAAGAACTTAATATTATCGACAGGGACTGTAAAGCATGAACTATGATAAAAATGGCTCCAGTAGTCCTTACATCGCCACAGGCTCTTCAAAAGATGGAGAATCAAAATGTTTCTTATATAAAGTTGTCCCCTCCTTTTTTCCTCATACGTTATGTTTTTAGTTAATAACTTAGTTAATAACAAATAAGCAATAAAAGGGGCAGTTAACTGTCTGTGAGGGTCGTTCGTGAGAATATGCCCTCTTATTTTGCGTAATTCAGATACATATGCCTCCACGTTATTCTTTGGGTACGATGGATAATAATGGTTTAATCTCACGCTCAAAGATTCCTCTGTCAACAACCCTATAGTGGGGGTGATATGCTTCACGATACTCAGGAGAATGACTTATAGCATATTTCCCATGGGTTAGGATGCTGTCAACAAACTCACGATCTTTTTGAAACTGGGGGAGACTGATTTCCATTTGGTCAATAGTGCCAATAATCTTGTGCCATTTGTCCCGCCAGGATTCAACTGTTGGTCGCTTGTCAGAATTAGCACTACGTATAAAAGCGTCCAGTAACAAGTCCTCTGAAATGTAGCCTTCCTTGATGACTCTGATGCTTATACGATAATAGCTGCTATCTATTCCGCATGGTTCATAGTACCAAGGCATGAGGTCATCAAGTTTGGTCGCTTCCAGTTCTTCATCAAGATAAGCTTTGGCCCTATGCCTGTCCGACACCAAGTGCTCGGCTCCCATGTAGTCCTGAAAACATGACTTGTAGATGTCAAGCAGTCGTGACTTAGGATAGGTCTGCATCTGATTTGATACGAATCTTTCTATATCCTGAGCAGATGTTATTAGCGTACTCAGCATAGTAACAGCCAATAGAAATCTCTTTTTCATACTTATGCTCATTATCAATCCCACGTCCAGTACACCTGAGTTCACCAGTGATTTCATCCCAATCCTGTAAGGTGAATCTGCTTCATATTGTTGTGCAACCATTTATATCAACCCAAAATGACGTAAAGCATTTAGAACACCGTCATCGTCAACGGAGGTGGTCGTATAGTCTGCCTCACTCTTAAGCGATTCAAGAGCATTCCCCATTGCCACACCGATACCTGCGGCCTTTATCATCGAACTGTCGTTACCGCCGTCGCCAAAGGCCATCGTATATTGGGAATCCAGTCCTAGGTGAGCGGCCAAGGCCCTGATTCCTTCTCCCTTGTCGGCTCCCTTTGCCGTGATGTCTGTGAAGGCAGGATGCCATCGGCCAGAGGTGCAACTTGGAATACGCTCCATCAGGCCATGCTCATACTCTTCTGGGAAGAATGGAGTCAGTTGAAGGATTCGCTGTTCAAGTACCACATCCAATGGCTTTGCCTGAATGAGATTCTCTACTGCTATCTCACCACGGAACACCCTGTCAACTTCTCCATTCGGGTCAAACACGGCCACATCTTTTTCGCCAACGACAATCAGACCGTAGTTCTTCTCCTGTGCATCTTGAACTACCACTCGAACTGCCTCTTTCGGAATGTCTTTACATCTTACAACTTCATCGCCAACAAAGCACAAAGCCCCGTTGATGGTCACATAGCCGTCAATCAGGTGCTCGATGGCTCCCAGATTGGTGATGATCAGTGGAGGACGGCCGGTTGAAATGAATACTCTGTGACCATTTGCCTTGGCTTGGGTAAGAGCAAATATCGTAGAGGGCGGGATTTGGTGGGTCTTGAAGCTGACCAACGTACCGTCTATATCAAAAAAGAGAGCGTACTTGATTCCCAGTTCCTTCCCGAAACATCTTTTGAACTCAGCCTCGAAGTTTGGGGTAAGAACACCTTTTCCCATAGCCTCGCGAATCTCCTGCATCGTCCAGAAACGGCCACCATCAAGTTCCTCAGTCGATGGACTTATCTCTCCGTCGTAGGTGGTACGATGCACATATACCAGTTCACGCTCTCGCTTGCTCTCAAACACGTACTTGTCTATGAACTCTGGCTTGAAGTCGGTGATGCCTAATTCCTCACGTACTTCACGACACAGAGCCTCTTCTGGAGTCTCACCATAGTCTATGTGGCCCCCAACTGCAGTGTCCCACTTCCCTGGTTGTATGTCTTTCCAGTCAGGCCGTCTCTGTAGATAGGCCTCTCCTTTGGAATTGAACACATGAAGATGCACGACAGGATGAAGCAGCTTGGAACCGCTATGACATTCGCCCCTGGTAGCAGAGCCTACAACCTTTCCGCTTTCATCTACTATCGGAAATATCTCTTGTTGATTATCCATATCATTTTAGTCGTATTATATCGCTCCACCTCGTAGTTGGGTTGGGGCTTCGGTAATCATGTTTAATGGCATTGGCAAAGACATCTGCTTTTCCTTTGCCGTCTTTCTTAGTGTATTGCTGAGATCCAAGCACGATGGTCTCGCTACCCTGCATCCTGTTTATGCGGTCTACCACTTCATCAAGCCGCTTCATCTTCTGGAACTGTTCGGCGTTGATGTCAAACAAGTCTTGCTGGATAGGAGAATCAGCACCGATACCCATAACGATGACCCCAGCCTTCTTGTACTGGTAGCCCTGACGGAAAATCTTCTTCAGTACGTCGTTTGCTGTCTGGATGATGGTGATACTGGAGTTTGTCGGTGTGATAAGACGCTGCTCCTGAAAGTTCCAATACTGAGCCAGGTCTTCACGAAACGCATTCGTATTGACAAACACCCCAACGATGGAAGCGACGGTTTTCTGCATCCTCAGTTTCTCAGCACACCGGGCAGCGTAATTGCTTACCTGTGTGCGGAGGGTCTCGAAATCGCTTATCATACCATTAAATGAGCGACTGGTGCAGATAGACTTCTTTTTGGTAAGTTCCTCATTCGGTATGCAGTCCTCACCATTGAGTTCTCGCCATGTCCTCTGAATGACAATGTTGTTGAACGTGAGCTTGACCCAATCGCCATGATGTGCAGCGAAGTCGTTTGCCGTCTTTACGCCAAGGGCTTCGAGTCTGGCAGCGTATCTCCGTCCGATGCCCCAGACTTCATCAATCGGGTACAGTTTCAGGGCCTTGATTCGTTTCTCGTCGCTGTCTATCAAGCAACAGTGATGATAGCCCTGATACTTCTTGGCAAAGTGGGAGGCTATCTTCGCCAGCGTTTTGTTGGGAGCCAAACCGATACTGACAGGCATCCCGACATACTGCTTTATCTTCTTATGCAGATTCTCGCCCCATTGCTTCAAGTCCACATCTTCCATGCCATCAAGGTACACAAAGCACTCGTCGATACTGTAGCGGAAATATGCAGGGGCTTCTTGTCGGATAATGTTGATTACACGTCCAGTCAGTTCACCGTACAGCTCATAGTTGGAAGAGAAAACGGCAATCTTAGTGTCAGGGAACTGCTGGGCTAACTGGAAATAAGGTACACCTGCCTTTATTCCCAACTTTTTGGCTTCATTAGACCGGGCAACCACGCAACCATCGTTGTTGCTCAACACCACGACAACGGCATCCTTCAGGTCTGGCCGAAAGACACGCTCACATGAGACGTAGCAATTGTCACAGTCGATGATGCCGTACATATTAAATGAGAATTGAGAATTGAAAATTGATAATTTAATTGCGCTCAAATGTCCTGATCAAGTGAACCACTGTACCCCATATCTCGAAGTTGTCAGGGTCATCAATCTTGAATATAGGGTAATCGGGATTGGCAGGACGAAGCTCTATATAACCCTCGTTCTTGTGAGTCAGGTCAAGGTATTTCATTGTAAACCCTTCACCGCCTACCCAGGCAATGACAATAGAGCCGTCATGTGGTTCAACTGCCCTGTCAATGATGACCCGGTCGCCGTCAAAGATACCTGCATCCTTCATGCTGTCGCCCTCCACATCGCCATAGAACGATGCTTCAGGATGGCGAATGTAATCACGGTTGAAGTCAAGCGTTTCGTGTCGGTAGTCATCACTCGGAGATGGGAAACCAGCGACGACGCTTGCATGTTCCAGCTCCAGTTTAGTGTCAAACACACCCCGTATTATCTTTATGTTGCCCATAAAAACAGAATTTTGCTACAAAAGTACTATTAATTAAGCGGAAAAAGAAATAATGACCACCAAAAATGGCTATTTTTAACAAAGACAAGACACCGTCAGACCTGGGGAAACCCTTCTGCACTTTAGGGAAATCACCCTGTCAGTTTAGGAATAATCCCGGCTCTTCCGGCCCCTCCTGTTCGTCAAAGCTAATGAAAACAGGAAACAAAATGTATAACCCTTTAACGAATAGGAGACTCAATTATGAAAAAGATGTTTACCCTGGTAATGATGATGGTGATAACTGTCACAACCAATGCAATGAGCTTTACCACAGCTAAGAATGAGGCCCTCTTCCTCTCGGACAAGATGGCTTGGGAACTGAACCTGACGGATGCCCAGTACGATGCAGTCTATGAGATCAATCTGGACTACCTGATGAGTGTGAACGGACGCAACGATGCCTACGGCTCCTGGTGGAACCGCCGCAACACCGACCTGAAGTATGTGCTCACGGCACATCAGTACGAGAAGTTTGTGACCCTGAACTACTTCTATCGTCCGCTGACTTGGAAGAGCGGCAACTGGACTTTAAACGTCTACAGCCACTACACCAACAAGAAGCACTTCTACAAAGGCCATCCGAAGGGCTATGCAAGCTACAAGGGAGGAAACGACAAGACAAAAAAGGGCAACGGTTCCACTCGGAGGAATACGTCCATGAGCACAGAACGTCCGATCGGCAATAATCGTGAAGTGGCCCACAACACCTCAAGTAACAAAAACTCACACTTCGGTAGCCGCCGCTAAAGTTGTTTACCCCCTTTATATATACCTGGCAACAGAACCCAGGGGAATCTCAGAAATGGGGTTCCCCTTTTGGGGTACAACAGATTTGGGAGCGCAAACTCGTAAAAAAAACTAATTTTCAGCAGAAAAATGCCTTTCGGTGGCAAAATGTATTACACTTTCTGTTCGTCTGTCGGGGTTGTGATACATTCTGTAATACATTCAGGCTTTATGATGTCGTAAGACCAACCATGATACCATATGCATTTTCAGAGGCACCCATCCCCTTATTAGCCTCGCTTTCAGCGGGTTCTTGCTCTGGCAAGCGTCCCTGTGGGCCGAGCGAAACTAATAAGGTGCTGGTAATCAGGTATGAAAAATGGGAACCCGAAGGTTCCCATTTGTGCTATTTGGCGGAGAGAGAGGATTATGAACCGCTCTCCTAAAGCGTTGATTATCAGTTTCATTAATCTCTACTTTAATATCTCGACAAAATTGCGGTTAGACGCAAAAAAATCGAGATATTATTTTGCTATACAAAGAAAAATATCTATATTTGCACTCGACAAAAATGCGTATTAAA
>JAEEGL014791633.1_pt1 | contig 11103 bp, 11 predicted proteins | sample 9134231 | NCBI WGS metagenome assembly JAEEGL01 (sample SAMN16246548, study PRJNA631951) | gut metagenome | biome: gut microbiome; feature: rumen; material: fiber-attached | host: Bos | place: Iran: Karaj | collected 2018-10
GGCAAATTTTATGGCCAGACCGATCATGCGGTATCTTGGCTTTGAAAACATGGTCAGCGACGGCGGCTACGGAATCACCATTGAAAACCGGCTTCTGGGAATCCGCCCCCTTTGCAGGGAAAAAGTCATCACCCTTATTCACGAGTGTGATGAGAAGGGCTTCCCCTGGGGGATCCAGATCGATGACAGCGACACGCGGCTTGCCCCGGATACACGGTTTTTCGCCGCAACCAACGACACCTATCTGAAAACGAAAGTGATTCCGGGGCTGCAGCCCGAGGACGTGCCGGAGATCTACAAGATGTATGTAGCCTGCGAAAGTCCTTATGAGCAGACACTGGAGTCCCTGTCTGCCCTGCCCTGGTGCCGCTACCATTCGTCTTACTTTTTCGTGGAGCCGACATTCAAGGCTGAGGGTATCCGCCGGGTCATGGATCACTTTCATGCCGATTACCGTGATGCGATCGTCTTCGGGGATGCGCTGAACGATCTCTCCATGTTCACCGATGACTGGACCAAGGTTGCTATGGGCAATGCCGTTCCCGAGCTGAAGGCAAGAGCAGATTATGTCACAACAGATGTAGACAAAGACGGGATCTATAACGCCTGTACCGTTCTGAACCTTTTTTAATCCATATCCTTTCCCGCGGACGCGGATCATCATATTATTTCAATCCCATATCAGGAGGCGTATCATGAATAACCCCGCAAACAGTAAAAAAATAAGCGATCTGGTTCCCCGGGACGCAAAAATCGTCTGTGTCGGCCTGAACTACCGTTCACACGCCGAACATGCTGGTTTCCCGATTCCGAAAGCCCCTGCCATCTTCTCAAAGTTTTCCGATGCTCTTGCTCTGGACGGCAGCGAAATTACCCTGCCCCCCTGGGAAGTCAGCTACGACTATGAAGCGGAGCTAGTCATCGTTATGGGGAAGACTGCCTGGAATGTATCGGAAGAGGAAGCAGCGGATTATATCTTCGGTTATACCTGCGGGAACGACCTGAGCTGCCGGGACAGCCAGATGCGCAGCGGTCAGTGGCTGATCGGCAAAACCATGCCGGGTTTTGCCCCCTGCGGTCCGGTAATCGTGCCGAAGGAAGACTTTGATGCCTTTGCTCCCCATGCCATCCGAAGCTATGTCAACGGCGAACTTCGTCAAAACGGGGACATATCGGATATGATCTTCAACTGCGCTCAGATCGTCAGCTACATTTCCCGCTATATCCGTCTGAATCCCGGTGACCTGATTTTTACCGGTACGCCCAGCGGCGTAGCTCTGGAGAACAAGGAGAATCCCAACTGGCTCAAACCGGGTGATCTCGTCGAAATTGAAATCGACGGAATCGGCAGACTATCCAACCGCATGATATAAAGAATCATACCGCCGGAGGCCTCCGGCGGTATGATTCTTTATATTCCGTGTTCGTGGCCGCAGGTCCCGCCGCAGCCGCATGCACAGCCGTCGTCGCCGGAGCATTCCCCGGCGCAGCCGCCGCAGCTGCCCCCGCATCCGCAGCCTGCTTCTCCCGGGGTCAGCGGAAGCTGTCCGGTAACCAGAAGATCGGAGGCCGTGTCGGCATCGCCGCTGTATCCGATGATCGGGACGATGCCGGCGGAGAGCAGTTCGGCCTTCGCCTCGCCTCCCATGTTCCCGGCAATTACGGCATCCACGCCGAGTTCGCGCATCTTATCGGCCATCTCGTGGTGTCCGGAGAGGGTGGATGTATCGATCAGACGCTTGCGGCAGTCCCCTACGGTCTCACCATATTCGTACAGGGCAAAGAGGGGACAGTGGCCGAAGTGTTCGTAGATCTCGCCGTCCTTATACGCAACTGCGATCAGCATATCAGGCTTCCTCCTTCACGGGCAGATCCTGCTCGAGGCTGTCGACGAGAGCGGAAATAAACTCACCGCTGACCTGTTCGATCTCGCCGGCATCTACCATAGCGGTAATAGCCGGGTCAATCGGGATGCGGGCGACGTGGGGAATCCGGAATTCTTCCGCAACGCGGTCGGCCCGGCTTTCGCCGAAGATCTCATGCTTTTTGCCGCAATCCGGACAGACGTAATAGCTCATGTTTTCAACCATGCCCAGCACGGGTACATTCAACATGCCGGCCATATTGACAGCCTTGGCGACGATCATCCCAACCAGGTCCTGGGGGGTGGTGACGATCACAACGCCGTCCACCGGAAGCGACTGGAACACGGTGAGAGGCACATCCCCGGTGCCGGGAGGCATGTCTACGAACATGTAGTCCACATCCTGCCAGAGGACATCGGTCCAGAACTGGGTCACAGCGCCGGCGATGACAGGTCCGCGCCAGACAACCGGCTCAGTCTCATTCTCGAGAATCAGGTTGATGGACATGATCTGCAATCCGGAGTACGTCCGCACAGGAATCAGGTACTCGTCGGTGCCGGTGGCATGCTGGGTAATGCCGAATGAGCGCGGGACAGAAGGCCCGGTAATATCCGCGTCCAGGACAGCACAGTTATAGCCGCGGCGCTGCATTTCGGCGGCCAGAAGGCCGGTGACGAGGCTTTTTCCGACGCCTCCCTTGCCGCTGACGACGGCAATGACCTTTTTGACGCGGGAATAGGGGTTCAGGGGTTTCAGGAAGCTCTCCTGCGTGCGCTCGGCACAGTTGGAGGAACAGGTGGAGCAATCGTGGGTGCATTCACTCATGGTGGTTGTTTTTCCTTTCAAAATACTAAGTATCATAGACGACGGAGGCCTCTTCACTGAAGAACAGTGAGAGATACTCTTCGAGGGTGATACCCAGGGAATACATGTTTTGGGCCGCATCCGGGCCGACATAGCGGTAATGCCAGGGGTGCCAGCTGCAGCCGGTCGCCTCCTCGCCTCCCAGGGGGTAGCGAAGGATGAAGCCATAGCGCCATGCGTTCTCCGCAAGCCAGCGGGCCACATCGGTCTGGGCCTGGCGGTCGCTGGTTTCGGGGAAGGTCTCGTCCACCAGATCCAGTGCGAGTCCAAGCTGGTGCTCGCTGCGGCCGGGCGGGGCAATCATGCGCGATACTTCGGCCTCGGCGTTGCCGGGGCTCATGCCCTGATCGACAAGCTTCTGCACCTCACGGTCGTACATATCCAGTTGGTCATCCACGCTGCGGTAGGCAGTTAGAATCTTCGGTCGGAGTCCGGCGGTGCGGCAGTCGGCGAGCATGTGTGACGCTGCTTCGGCGCAGAGGCGATCTGCCATGATGCCTTCCTCGATCTCAACCAGGTTCGGGACATAGCCGGTTTCCGAAACCGGGTTCCAGAGGTTGACCAGGACCAGCTGGCGCTTTTCCTCCCTCGGAGTCTGCCACATGCGGAAACGGGCCGCGGCAAAGACGCCGAGTATGAGAAGCACCACGAGCACTGCGAAATGCAGATAATGTTTCGGCCGCATGGCGGCCCGCTGTTCCTGCCCGTCCATGGTCCGCAGTCCTCCTTTCCGGCATTTCGTCTGTCTAATCGTCCCCGCTGCTGCGGGCTACGCATGTAGTATAGATCCCGATGACCGTCAGAGCCATGACGATCAGGGAGGAGCCCTGCCAGAAGTAGCAGCGGACATACTGGGCGGTGCGCTGGACGCGGTATTCGCCGAAGTAGCCCGCACCTACGAGGCTGGCAATGAAAAGCAGAATCGCCAGCACGTGATACCAGGTGAAGCCGTTTGTCTTAATCGAAATACGCATGTAACGGATAAACACCAACAGGATCATCACGCCCGAGAAAACCTGGGCGATGGAAATAAACGACGCGTACGGGTTCAGTCGCTTGATCAGGAAAAAGTGCATCAGGGCTGAGTCATAGCGCGTGGAGTCGGCAATGACCTCGACGATGCCGACCAGGACCAGAAACATCCGCGCAACGTTCCCTTCGTTCGGCCAGCCGTCCCACAGAGTCTCGGAACGGTGCCGGAAATAGAAGCCGCAGAGAATTATGCAGACGATGAGCAGGGCCAGAAACTCCAGGAAGAATGTGGCAAGGCGATATTCGACATTGCCCGCTGCATCCGTCCACGAAACGGCAAAGGGGAGACGCTGATACAGTTCATTGGTTATGACAATCCTCGCCCGACAGGTTGTATTGAACAGCGAGGAAAGACGGATCAGGGCAAGGCAGAGCGCCGTTCCCGGAGCTGCAGCGTCCAGCAGTTCGCCTGCGGTGGGAGTCAGCCGCAGCAGCCGTACCAGCAGCGCCGCCAGCAGTGCGCCGAGGACGATGCCCTGGATGCAGTAGCCTCCCGTGCTGTAGTCCGTCAGGGCATCCAGAAGGGAGGGATACTGCTCGATATGGCTGTACCAGTGGATGAGCCGGGAGAGGACGACCCCGAAGGCCACAGCAAAAGGAAAGAACACCCAGACCGCCGTGTTGTGCCGGTGGTCCATGGGGTACAGTGCCAGGGTCAGGCAAAGTCCCGCCGCAATACCGAGGGTGATGACAACGGCGCTCCAGTAAATGGTGAAGTCACCGGTGAAAACGGCTATTTCGTTCATGGCGTTCCCTCCGTTTCCGGAATGGCGGTGGCAAAGTAGATGATGTCGCTGACCTCCCGTTCGCCGCCGAAGTCGATATAGTTGAACGGCTCACCGCGCCATACGATCTCGCTGGTCTGTCCACCGTCCAGGCAGTAGGCCTGCTGCAGACCGCGCTCATACATCCGCTCGCCGAACTGATTCACCGTCCACCGTGCCTCCTTCTCCGGAGAGTGATTCAGGGACATGTAGAAGTAATGGAGATGGTCCTTCTGGCCAATGCCCGCACGGGAATAGCCACGGTCGATCTCACCGGCCGGATACCAGTCACAGACCTGCAGCTGGCCGTTCTCAACCAGGACGGGCCCGAAGGCAATGGAAAAGAGAATGTTGTTGTCGCGGATAAAGGCCTCCATCTCGGCGGGTGTTGCCTCCTCCAGACGGTGCCAGAAGAGGAAGTCACCCTTGTCGGTGACAAAGAGGGTGTCGGTGCAGTTGTACTTCTTATAGCTTCCGGTATAGTTCGCCTCGCTGAAGCGGTACAGATCCCGGCCGTAGACCACAATGCCAAAGTCGCGGAACATATAGAAGTCCGCATTCATGGCCACCACCGCATTGACGCTGGCCGCGAGGGATGTTGCGAAGAGTTTGTTGGACGATCCGAAAGTATCGTCTACAAACTTGCGCCGGAACTGACTTGCGTCGGCAATCTTGACCTCACAGCAGCTTACGGTGCTGCCGTCGATGAGTTCCTTCCAGAGAATGGCGAGGATCGTCTCGTCATAATAATACTGGATGTCTGTATCCGGCCGGAAGTTCAGATCCGGCGAGAAGATCAGGTCCTGCCCCTCCAGCAGGCCGGAAGCGCGCGCCTTCTCGGCAATTTCCATCACCTGGGCCGCGTCAGCGGGGGCCACGCTTCCGAAATTCGCCTCGTTCGGCTTCGGTGCGACCGTGTCAGCTTCCGGAATGCTGTAGTGCCGGGGGATATAGGTGATGTCGCTGAGCGCATTCGCCTTGGAATTGTTCAGGCCGTCCTCCAGACGGGTAATCAGGTTGGTACTTGCCCCGGGCCGTACAGTCTCGGCAGCTGATGCAGCGGGTGTGTCCGGATGCAGATTTACCAGAGACCAGCTGAGTACGGCAAGGGAAATCACCGCAAAAATCAGACTCAGCACCCCGAAGCCCAGTCGGGCAAAGAAGCTTTCCCTCTTCCGGCTCTTTTTCTTTTTCTTCGGCCTGTCCTCCGGGACCGGCTCCTCTTCCGGCCGGGCGATGGGCGGCGTACGGAAAACCTGGGTCATCCCATCGTTCCCGGGAAAGTCCTCTTCCGGAAACACCTCGTCTTCTTCCGTAGGTTCCTCATCCTCTTCCGCCTCTGTCAGCACCGGAACGGCATCTTCTCCGCTCTCGGGTGAGGGGGCAGATGCCGGGATTTCTTCTTCGTCTTCCGGCAGCACAGCCGCGTAAGGGTCCGAATATTCCGCCAGGATATCTTCCAGGTCATATTCTCGTCTCATGCTTCTCCTCCCCTCAGCTTTCTCCGCCGACAAGCGCGTTCATCAGCGCTTTGTCCGTCACGATCAGCCAACCGCCGCCGGTATAGATCAGCCGGATGTCCAGCTCTGTATCGGCGCACAGAAAATCAGGGTTCTTCAGCGCTTCATCCAGCGCCTCGCGATAGACTGCATCCGTCACACTCTCCCGGAGGGCGCCGTTTTCGTCGTACACCTCTGCCGCAGGCAGCTCTGTCGTCTTCTGCGCAAGGATGTCCTTAGCCAGCTTCGCCACGGCCTCTTCGGTCTTGCGTATATTCAGGGCACGGAAGCTTACCCCCTGCACAGCCTCCTGATCCTTCACGCTGCACTCACCGTTCAGGGTGTAGCGGTAGGACTGCTTCAGGGCGGCGCAGATTTGTTTCGCCTCCGGCGTCTCCGGTTCCGTCTCCAGTCCGAGTGTCATATAATCGCTCAGGCAGGAATAGGCCGAAGGATAGTTCCCGATCCGGATGCTGTCAAAAAACCGCGTTACCGTTTCTGCCGGGTCTCCCTTCTGCTCGTGCCAGACGCTTCCGAACAGATGGCTGTAGACACAGGCCAGGATTGCCAGCGCTGCAAACAGCGCCGTCAGGACCAGCCAGAACAGCCGTACTCTTCCGTTCAAGCTCTCTCCCTCCCTATTCATCCAGCTTCAGCACCGCCAGAAATGCTTCCGTCGGGATCTGGACCGTGCCGAGCTGCCGCATCTTCTTCTTGCCTTCCTTCTGCTTTTCCAGCAGCTTCTTTTTTCTCGTGATATCGCCGCCGTAGCATTTTGCAAGGACATCCTTCCGCAGGGCCTTGACCGTCTCGCGGGCGATGATCTTCCCGCCGATCGCCGCCTGAATCGGTACCTCAAACAGCTGCCGCGGGATATTCTCTTTCAGTTTTTCCGCCAGCTTCCTCGCTCTTGGATAGGCTTTTTCCCGATGGGCAATAAAACTCAGTGCGTCCACCTGGTCACCGTTGAGCAGCATATCCACTTTCACCAGATCGCTCGGTTCATAGGACGAAAACTCATAGTCCAGCGAAGCATAGCCCTTCGTCCTTGCCTTCAGTGTATCAAAAAAGTCGTAAATAATCTCGTTCAGCGGCATCTGATAGTGCAGCTCGACAAGGCGGGTGTCCAGATACTGCATGTTTTTATAAACACCCCGGCGATCCTGGCATAACGGCATGATATTCCCGACGTATTCATCCGGCGTGATGATCGACACGCTCACATACGGTTCATAGGCCTGCGCGATCACCGCAGGGTCCGGATAATTGTGCGGGTTGTCCACCATCACCGTGCTCCCGTCCGTCTTCTCAACCCGATAAATGACAGATGGCAACGTCGTCACTAGTTCGAGATTGAACTCCCGCTCAAGCCGCTCCTGAATCACTTCCATGTGCAGCATTCCCAGAAAGCCGCAACGGAACCCGAAGCCCAACGCGACCGAGCTCTCGGGTTCATATGACAGCGAGGCGTCGTTCAGTTTCAGCTTCTCCAGCGCGTCGCGCAGATCCGGGTACTTGGACCCGTCTTCCGTATAGATTCCGCAGTAGACCATCGGTCTTGCCGGCCGATAGCCCGGCAGCGCCTCTGCCGCCGGCCGCTGGGCTTCCGTGACGGTATCTCCGACCCGCGTATCCGCGACATTTTTGATGCTGGCTGTAAAATAGCCCACATCGCCCGCGCTGAGTTCTTCGCTGGGTTCCAGCATCGTCGGGCGCAGAAAACCGGTTTCCAGAACCTTGTACTTTGCGCCTGTAGACATGAGCAGGATCTCCATGTCCTTCGCGATTCTTCCGTCCATGACGCGCAGAAAAACAATGACGCCGCGGTAATTGTCATACTGGCTGTCAAAGATCAGAGCCTTCAGCGGTGCCTCCGGGTCTCCTGAGGGTGCGGGGATCTGGCTGACAATGGCTTCGGGAACGGCATCGATGTTGATCCCTGCCTTGGCGCTGATTTCCGGTGCATCCTGTGCCGGAATCCCGATGATTTCTTCAATTTCGTTCTTGACCCGCTGCGGGTCTGCCGCAGGCAGATCGATCTTGTTGATCACCGGCAGAATTTCCAGATTGTTATCCAGCGCAAGGTAGGTGTTGGACAGCGTCTGCGCCTCCACGCCCTGCGATGCGTCCACGATCAGGACCGCCCCTTCGCAGGCGGCCAGTGACCGGCTGACTTCATAGTTGAAGTCCACGTGTCCCGGTGTATCAATCAGATTCAGCGTATAATCCTGTCCGTCCTGTGCATGATACTGCAGTCCGACAGCGCGGGCTTTGATCGTAATCCCGCGTTCCTTTTCGAGATCCATATTGTCGAGGATCTGGTCCTCCATAACACGGGCTTCCACCGCTCCGCATTTCTCGATCAGCCGGTCTGACAGCGTCGATTTCCCGTGGTCGATATGGGCAATGATCGAAAAATTTCTGATGTTGCTCTGCTTTGTCATGGTATCTCCTGCATCTGTCTTTGATAGAGTATTATACCCCACAACCAGCCGTCTTGTAAATACATTATATTTTTCTCCTCTTTTCCGTTTTCACTTGAAAAAGCCCTTCAAGCGTGGTAGAGTAAATACGTCAAATCTAATTCTTCTGGAGGAAATCTGCATGTTTGAAAATCTTGTTGAGACTCTCAAAGCCAATCCCCGTAAGATTGTTTTTACCGAAGGCCCCGATGCCCGTATTCTTGAAGCTGCCGCCCGCCTGAAAAAAGGCGGCTTCCTCACGCCGATTCTGGTTGGCAATGTGGAAGAAGTCAAAGCTGCTGCCGCAAAGGGCGGCTTCGACATTGACGGGCTCGAGATTCTTGATCCTGCCACCTATCCCGGCATGGATGAAATGGTCGAAAAGATGGTCGAACTCCGCAAGGGTAAGATGACCGCCGAGGAATGCCGCGCGGCTCTTGCCAAAGGCAATTATTTCGGTACCATGCTGGTCAAGATGGGCGTTGCGGATGCTCTTCTCGGCGGCGCCACCTATTCCACCGCCGACACAGTCCGTCCGGCGCTGCAGCTGGTGAAGACCAAGAAGGGTGCCAATCTGGTAAGCTCCTGCTTTATTCTTGTTCGCGGTGACGAGATGCTCTGTATGGGCGACTGTGCTATCAACATTGACTATCAGGACAAGCTGGATAAAGAAGGCAATGTTGTTCTCTCCGCTGCCGCTCAGCTTGCCGAGGTCGCCGTAGAAACCGCCGGAACCGCGAAGGTCTTCGGTATGGATCCGAAGGTCGCCATGCTTTCCTATTCGACTAAGGGCTCGGGCAAAGGCGCCAATGTTGACCTTGTCCGTAATGCAACCGCCATCGCCAAGGAGAAAGCCCCCGATCTCGCCATCGACGGCGAAATGCAGTTTGACGCCGCCGTCTCTCCGGTTGTCGGCCAGCTGAAGTTCCCGGGCAGCCCTGTTGCCGGCTATGCCAATACCTTCATCTTCCCCGAGATCCAGTCCGGCAATATCGGCTATAAGATCGCCCAGCGGCTCGGCGGCTTTGCGGCCTACGGCCCCATCCTGCAGGGCCTGAACGCGCCGATCAACGACCTTTCCCGCGGCTGTGATGCGGAAGAGGTTTATCAGATGTCCATCATCACCGCCGCTCTCGCCTGATTTCCGAACAAAACCCGATCATCCACCCGCTCCCGCGGGTGGATGATTTTTGGAGAAAACCCTATGAATCATGAATGCTATATGCGCCTGGCGCTGTCTCTGGCCGACGAAGCCGGTGAATGCGGCGAAGTTCCCGTCGGCTGTGTGATTACGGATGCCGACGGCCGCGTGATCGGCCGCGGCCGCAACCGTCGTGAAGAGTGCCATGACGCTACCGCCCACGCCGAAATTGAGGCAATTCGCGAGGCCTGCCGAACCCGCGGAAACTGGCGTCTGGATGACTGTACCCTCTATGTAACGCTGGAGCCCTGTCCCATGTGTACGGGGGCAATCATCAATGCGCGCATTTCCTGTGTTGTTTTCGGGGCACGGGAAGAGAACAGTGGTGCCTGCGGCAGCGTGCTCGACCTGTTTTCCGAGAACTTCCGTCATCACCCGAAGGTCTTTCCGGGAATCTGTGCCGATGACTGCCGCTGTCTGCTCAGCCGTTTTTTTCAATCTCAGCGCTGATATGCTGATGTGAAAGGCTCTCTTCGGAGAGCCTTCTTACATCAGTCTCCTTTGTCTCTTGTTCCTGTTCCCGCAGTCTGTTATACTTTGGGCTGTAAAACAGCTTATTCGATCCGTTTTCGGAGGTCTGTCCATGATCAGCGCTTTTCAGGAAATCGATATCCATGGTATGAACCGGGAACAGGCTTTTGCCGCGATAGACGCCAGGCTGCGCCGTTCAGGCACTTCGGTTTATACGCTTCGGGTGATTCATGGCTATCACGGCGGCACGATTCTGAGGGATGCCATACGGGCACACTATAAGAATCACCCGAAAGTAATCCGCATTGAGCTAGGACTGAACCCGGGAGAAACCGACCTTATTCTGAGGGAGTTGTAAGCAATGGTCATCAGAAAAGCAGCAGAAGGCGAGGCTCTTGCCGTTCTCAGTTTCTATCATGGTCTGATTGACGCCATGAAGAATCGTCCGATTCGGCCGACCTGGGAAAAGGGCATCTATCCCCTTCTGTCGGATATTCAGGACGCGATTGACAGCAGCTGTCTCTATCTTGCCGTCCTGGATGACGGAGAAATCGCAGGTGCCGTCATCATGAACGGTCGCCCAAGCCGGGGATATGCCGATGTCAACTGGCATGTTCCGACAGAGGCCGTGGCCGTTATCCATCTTCTCGGCGTCAAACCCAGTCTTCACGGACAGGGTATCGGAAAAAAGCTGCTGGAAAAGGCTCGGGAGGCGGCTTTGGGAATGAATGCGGATGTGATCCGGCTCGACACGCTCCCCTATAACACCCCTGCGCGGCATCTCTATGAGTCTTTCGGTTTCCGATATTGCGGAGACCTTGATCTCTTCTATCCCGGTTCCGGGAAAATCCTTTTTTCCATGTACGAGTACGACCTGCGCAGAACCCGTAAAATCCTGGTATCCGCCTGCCTTGCCGGAGAGCACTGCCGCTGGGCCGGCGGCAC
>JAEEGL014832846.1_pt1 | contig 11103 bp, 9 predicted proteins | sample 9134231 | NCBI WGS metagenome assembly JAEEGL01 (sample SAMN16246548, study PRJNA631951) | gut metagenome | biome: gut microbiome; feature: rumen; material: fiber-attached | host: Bos | place: Iran: Karaj | collected 2018-10
CACGACAATGACAGCAACACCCATTTTATTGGGTATATCCGGGAAGAAGATAATCTGATTGTATTTACCAATCCTGATAATGAGGTATTCACAATTACCTTTAATGATGATAATTAAAAAAGCAATTTAATGGAATTATATAAAGCCATACATACTATCCTGAATCAATACGGCAGAGATTTGATTGCAGAGGAAAGACTTATCAATTTCCTCTCGGATTTCCATGCCTTTGATGTAAGGGCTACGAGGCGTGTCATGCAGACTTTCCTCCAGTTGGGATATGGTCAGCAGGTACTTGAACTTGACATACAAAATTCTCCTGATAAACTGTTGAAGATAAGCAACATATCATTTCAATTATCACAGGAGGGTTTTCAGAAAAAGCACGTTGCCTATGTTCTGGATAGTGTATGCTATGGTTTAGGCTGGCAAGGAGAATTACCAGAGGAGTTGAACGATGCTGAGGAGGAAGAAGAAACAATTGAAAAACGCTTTGTGACAGTCGGTAACGTTTCTTTTGCGATGGTTAGCGTCACTGGAGGAACTTTCGACTTGGGAGCCACGCCAGAACAGGGATTATATGCCGCTTTCGATGAAAAGCCCTCGATACAAGTATCTGTGAGTAGTTTCTATTTAGCCGAAACGCCCGTTACGCAAGCCCTTTGGACTGAGATCATGGGAGATAACCCAAGCCATTTCAAGGGTGACACTTTGCCAGTAGAAAGAGTCTCTTGGGAAGACTGTCAAGAGTTTATCAAGAGGCTGAACATTCAGACTGGCATGAAATTCAGGCTCCCAACAGAAGCTGAATGGGAGTATGCAGCTCGTGGTGGTCAGTACTCAAAGCACTTGAAATATGCAGGAGCCAACGACAATACCAAGTCTGACTACATGTGGCTCAAAGAGAACAGTCAATCTCAAAGCCATGAGGTAATGACCAAATTAGCCAATGAGCTTGGCCTGTTTGACATGAGCGGAAACATATCTGAATGGTGTAGCGACTGGTATTTCAACTCTTACGCCAACAATGGTGAAAGGGTAAATCCCAAAGGGCCTTCATCAGGTGTGGCTAAAGTTTACCGTGGTGGTAGCTGGGATGACAAGCCCATGAATTGTCGTGTCAGCAAACGGTTTAGTATGAATCCAATCTTTAAGAATAAGCTGGTCGGTCTTCGACTGGCTGCAACCAACATATAATGAGGTATGAAGAGATACGATAATGAACAGTTAAAGGCAATAAATGCCAATGGTGGCTACTACCTTGTTCTTGCCCCTCCAGGATGCGGAAAAACCGACATCCTTTCTGAGCGTATTGTAAGGGCAAAGCAGCAAGGCGTGGGCTTTGAGGATATGTTATGTCTGACCTTCACCAACCGTGCATCACGAGGAATGCGCGACAGAGTAAGGCAGAAGGTTGGAGAGGAAGCATGTAATATCTTTGTTGGTAATGTTCACAGATATTGCTCCAACTTCCTTTATAACAACGCATTGGTTCCAGAAAATTCATCCATTATCGATGAAGATGACTTGGCCGATATACTGCTGAGTTTTGACCCTACCCTATTCCTAAACAAGAAAGGCAATCCTGACAAGATGAAGGTGTCTCTTGTTGACAACATCGACGCATACATCACCCAACGAAAACTGAACCACCCTACTTCTGCTATCTTCCTTCCAGAACAGTTTGACCGTTATTATCAGGTTGCAAAGAATGCCAATTTCGACCCTAACAGGATTGACAGTATGAATCAGATGGTAAAGTATGCACTTCTTTATCATCAATATAAGGAAGAACGTAGCATCATCAGCTTCTCTGACATCTTGATACTGGCTTATGAGGGATTGCGTAAAGACACAGCTCATGAATACAAGAGATACCGATGGATTCAAGTTGATGAGGTACAAGACTTGAATGCCCTTCAGACAGCCATCATTGATGAACTCCTTGACAAGTCAAAGGAATTTACCGTCATGTATCTTGGTGATGAGCAGCAAGCCATTTTCTCATTCCTTGGTGCAAAGCTCGGACAACTGCAACTCCTGAAGCAGAGGTGTGCTGGTCATATCATGACACTTGGTTTGAACTATCGTTCACCCAAATATCTTCTCGACATTTTCAACACTTATGCCGAGGAGGAACTTGAAGTAGATCCTTCCTTGTTGCCTCAATCCACTCGCGACATCGAGCATGAGAAGCTTGACCTCATTCTCACAGGCAATCCTTCAATAGAAGATGAGGACGAACGCATCACCAGAATGATAGAATACTATCTTCGGTATGATGACGAAAGAGTTGCCATCCTTGTTCCGACCAATGATGCAGCAGACAGAATCAGTGAGAAACTGAACAGCGAGGGCATCACACACTTTAAGATTTCCGGCACAGACATGTTCAAAACGAAATCATACAAAACCCTCTCATCATTCTTCTGTGTCAATGCCAATGACTTTAACAACCTGGCATGGGCAAGACTTCTTCATGGAATCGGAGCAATCAGGACTGGAGCGAGTGCCAGAGGATTCCTCGCAAAGCTGAAGAACCTGATGATGACACCTTCCGACCTGTTCACAGACAAGTCGTATGTGGCTCGTTTCAATGAAGAGTACGAAACCAAGGAGTTCGTGTTCTTTGATACGGAAACGACTGGACTCAATGTTTTGGAAGATGATATTGTTCAGATAGCGGCTTTCAAGGTAAACAAAGGACAAAGAGTTCCTGGTTCTGATTTCGTCATCTTCCTGCATACTGATAAGGAGATACCAGCAAAGCTCGGTGACATTGACAATCCTCTTTTAGAAGCTTATGCCAACAATCCGCATTATAGCAGAGCCGAAGGATTGCAGATGTTCATAGATTATATCGGTGATTGCCCTATCCTTGGTCACAATGTTAACTACGACTACAGAATCCTTCAGAAGAATGTAGAGAGGGAATTAAACGAGCAGGTCACCTACGACATATACGACTCCCTTCACCTGATTAAGTGTGTAGAGCCAAACCTTCGCATGTATAAGTTGGTATTTCTGCTGAAGGAACTGCAACTCGAAGGCAAGAACTCACACCTGGCCGACGAAGACATAGCGGCAACAAAAGCCTTGGTAGATTATTGCTATCAGAAATCACAAGCCATCATTCCACAGCAACAGGCATTCGTTTCACAAATCAAGGTGAAAAACGTCATTGCCAAGATGATGCCGTTGCTCCCTCTTATTGAGAACCTACAAGGTCACCTGTATCAGCCAGTCCAGACTATAGGCAGAACTATTGCAGATGAACTATTGACCATCTATGACGATATGGTCTCTATGCAGTTGATTCAGAGCTTGGGCAATAAGTTCAATGTTTTTCTTCAGTTTGTACAGTCGGAATGGGTGGACTACGAGAATGAGCAAACAATCTTTGATGAAATCTGCTATCATATCAATGATATGACGGCCAGCATCAGCGAAGGTGACTTGGTAAATTCAGAAGACCTAATACATGACCGTATCTTCATTATGACGGTCTATAAAGGCAAAGGACTTGAATTTGACAATGTGGTCATCTTAGAGGCCAATGATGGTACATATCCTTACTTTACAGTCAATAAGATTCTGGCAGCACCTTATCGCTATGAACCAGAGGAAGTAGCTCAGGCAGAAATTGACAGGAAAGAGGATGCCCGTAAGTTCTATGTCGCTTTATCACGTGCAAAGAAACGCCTATGCATCAGCTACACTGATCGTAATGCTTGGGGCTATCCTACCCAAATGACACCTTTCATGGATTGCATACAGAGATACTTCATGACGGGACGAGCCAGTTCTTCCCCAAAGAAGCCTGTTGTGTCGGAACCAGAAAAGAAGGAGATCGTTCGTAGGAATATCAATGGCTCTGACATCACGTTTGTACAGGATAGACTTATTTCATTTGAGGAAGACAGCCATACATACAACGTCATAGGCGGTGGTCAGATGAGACCAGTAAGTTCAGTGATAGCCATGTTCTTTGAGCCGTTCAATGCAGAGGTTGTCAGCATAAGAAAATGTAAAGGCGACTTAGTGGCAGCAGCGAAGCTTAGGGAAGAATGGGATGCAAGAGGAGCTTTAGCAAGTCAGGCAGGAACATTCCTACATAAACAAATCGAGAACTATCTGAACGATAAAACTGAACCACAGACCTTCAAATGTGATGTGGAATACAACGGAAAGTTCTTACATCTTAATAAGCGTGTTGATATTTCAAAGGAATGGTCATTTTTCAAAGCATTTGACCAAGCCACGACCTATCAGCCATTCAGAACGGAATGGTGCATCTATGACAAAGATGCTCGTATGGCTGGAACAATCGATTTGATATGCGCCCGTCCAGATGGCACATACGAACTCTACGACTGGAAACGAAGCAACAAAGTGGATCCTAATGAGACCAACCAATGGTCTAAAGGTATCAATGGATTGGAGCATCTTCCAGATACATCTTATTATCATTACTGTCTTCAGCAGAATCTATATAGGTATATGCTGGAGAAAAACTACGGCATCAAGATTAGCCAGTTGAATCTGGTGGTCTTGCATCCTGACTTTACGACATACAAAGTCGTACCTGTACCATTCATGGACAGGGAAGTGAATATCATCGTAAACTATTTAAAAGCAAAAATCAATTAGCATTATGACACTGGAAGAGGCAATATCATATGTAATTGACAAAGAGGGTTTAAGTATTCTCTCCGAGGCTCGGTTGGTAAATTATCTGAATGACCTACAAGCTTTCGGGACATCAGCAGTAAAACGCATTATCTCGACAATGACAGAAGAAGGATATTTCGCTAAACTTCTTGTTGGTTTGAATGGTGATAGTCATGAGCTTCAGTTCAATGATGTCAGCACCAATCTCGTGCAGAAAGAAGGATTTCAATCTGATCTTGTACAATATGTATTAGATTGCCTCCTATACGCCGTACACAAGATTGGTAATGCACCAACCATACCAGTATCTGCCACACCACCATCAAAGAAGAAAAGAGTTGCCAACCCAAAGGCCACATTTAATGTCATTCAGGCAAACGGCAAATATATTGTGGATTTTGAAGGTGATTCTTATGAGCTTAAAGAAAGCCAATATCGGGCATTCATTCGTAAAAAAGACATACCTAGTGACAGGCTAAAGGTATGGCTCAATTCTTATTCAGAAGAAAATATATAATAAAGACTAATATGGCAAGAAGATATTACTATGGCTATTCAAGAAAATCCACGAAGAATGCGGATGCTCTGATTAACGGCCTTTTTAAAGTTGGAGTATCGATGGCTTCTGCCTATGCAAAGGAGGCGAAACGTCAGCAACGGGAAAAACAGAGACAAGTTGCTGCATACAATAGGTTTGTTGCTCAAAATGAGCGTGAACTCATCCGCCACCAAAAGCAGGTTGAAATCTCATTACGACGCGAGCAACGCGAACGCGAGAAAGCTCTGCGTGAAGCTGAACGTGCAAGGAAGCAACAAGCAAAATTGCAGGAACAGAGACAACTTGAAGAAGAAATAGCCGAAATAGAGGATGATAATCTTCTTTGGACCACTGTTCACACATTTATAGATGGCGTAGTTACAGAAGAAGACATCAATAATGCGATAGCCAAGGTTGACTATGAGCAGAATAATATTGTAAAAGATGGTCTTTTCAAAAAGGAACGTCCCACGTCAGATTCTGCCAGAATCCAAGCTCAGAAAAAAGCGGATAAAGAATTTGATATTGATACCGCTCAGAAGGAACTATTTAAGGCAAATACCGCACTGGAAGGTGTCAAGTTCGATGAAAAGGAGCCAACTGTTGAATCGACAGAAAGTGAGCTTTTAGAAGAAGCCAAGGAACAAATCTCTGCTTTTTTCCCATGGACACAGAAGAAGCTTCGTAAAGAATATGTAGTAGAACGCCTCGATCAGAGATATAAAGAATTACACGACCAGTGGCAATTACGTCTGGACGAATACAACCGGCAACATGACCAACTTCTGTCGGTAGTGACAGTTAAGAAAGAGGAACTTGATAAGGTGACCAAGGAGAAACAGGCCTTCATTCTTGACCGTACCCAAAAGCTATATGATAGTGAAGTCATGGCATGGGAAGCAGAGAAGCGTGAGTTTTATAATTTGAACCGCCAAAACCTACAAAATGTTATTGATGGCGGTAAAGATTATATTATTTCTGCGGTTGGGAGTATTTTCCCTGATGAAGACCTCCCCATGGAATACTTTGTCGACTTTGCATACGATGAAGAAAATAACAGAATCCTTGTTGATCTCGATTTACCGGAAATAGAAGATATTCCTGACAGAAAGATTGTCCTAACACCAACTGGGAAGAAAAGCATCCGTATGAAAGGGCAAACCGATTTGCGTTCTGATTATGCCAACTGTGTATTGGGGTTGTCTATGTATGTCGCTCATTCCATCTTCAATGTTTCTCTAATCATTGATGAGGTTGAGATATGTGCATTTACACAAAGGAAGGAAGCGAACTCTGCTGTGGCAACAGATCAGTATGTCTATGTCGTCAGATATGATCGAGAACTTTTTGCTAAAGTAGATTTCAATAGACTATCACCTATTCAAATCATGGATTTTTTCCCGCATCATTTTAACATGACAAAAGGGTATGACATGAAACAAATAGACCTGGATACTGCTTTTGACAAAATGGATGCATTTACAGTGGCTGATTACGATTCATTTATAAGCAGCCTACCTCCAGAACCGCAGAAGCCACAACCGACACCAACCAAGGTGAATAATGTGACAGCAGGTTCACCCGTTTCCTCTTCACCCAATTTATTTGTGGATGATGCGCCAGTTGTCACGTTTGACAAATCCTCCAAATTCCTTTCTGACATATACAATTTCATTGATAGGCTATCGAAAGATTCAGGAGTTAACAAACATGCTGATAATTTGAATGGTGTTCATGTCAGATGGACATCAGGAAATTTTACTGGCGATGGTAATACGAACACCTATCGTGGCAAACTGTTCTTCTGTTCTATTGTCGACTTATACCGTTGTCTTGAACAGATGCATATCAATCTGAGTAGCTTCACTCCTCCAACCTATCCATTTGCACGTTACGCTATAAAAATATATGGACGTGAGGACATTCAGTATTATATGCTCAGCAAATATGAGCAAGTTTATCGTTCTTTGATAAGCATGTTTAAGCCAATGAACAATGGCATTCCCGTACCAGACCATGTATTTCTCCTTGCAGAGGTTCTGTGTGATTACGAAAAGGACATGTCCTGGTATAACCAATACCTATCTTTAATAGGACAGTATATTGATATTGTGAGAAGTAGCGTACTAAGCAGCTCAACGAACAGAAGATATATTGATGATTACGTACAGCTATTAAATCGGAAGGGGCTAAAGGTGACAATTAATAGTTCCACACCTGCCCCAAACATGGGCCAAAGCAATATATCCAATGTAGATATGAACCATCTTGACCCTTTATTTGAAGAAGCTGCTCGTGCAATTGTTGTATCACAGTTAGGTTCGACAGCCCTCATTCAGAGACGGTTTTCAATTGGATATAACCGCGCCGGAAGGCTTATGGATCAGTTGGAGGCTGCTGGTATTGTTGGTCAAGCTATGGGTTCGAAACCAAGAGAAGTTCTCATTTCTGATATGTCGATGCTGGAAAGCATATTGAAAAAATATGGATTGTAAATTAGTAGTGTATTAAATAAAAAAGAATTATGGAAAGTTTAAACAGCTACCATTTTCAACTAAAGTTGTTGATGGAAAAATTTACGGATGAGCATTGTTATGATACGGCAGTGGATCTTTCACAAAATGGTGTTACAGAGAGCTATTTTGGCAATGTATCTGATGCAGCGCAGGCAATTACGGACTTCTACAAAGAATATCTTTCATTGCCTGATTTCTCTAAACAGATAAACACAAAGTACAGTTTTGATTCAGAATCGGATGTCAAACTTGCCTTGATTATTGATGTTTTACGCTGTTACGATGGCCTTGGCCATTCAACCTCATTCAACACCCCAGAAGGTATTGCGATTATGATTTTTCTCGGAAAGATTTATGAAGTTGAACGTATTTATTCTTTCAAGGATTTATCAGACATCGATTTTGGAACAGTGTCTTTAATAGATATTATTCCCTATATTGACCAGTGTTCACAAGAAATAGGCAACACGAATGCCCTTTTGATTTCAAGCGTTTTAGAAAGCACAGATCCTGATGCTGACATATTGTATCGTCAATTACTTTACAAACTATGTAAAAGCATAGCAAGCGTTGATGGTAATTTAGCCATCGAGGAAAAAGAATGGTTAGAAGAGATTGCTCGTTTGGACGATGATGATCTTACGAATGACATCGATGTTAACGACATATAGTCTATACTTTGCGGGATATACACCATAATAAAGACATGGCAGGAATTAAATTCAACACAAGTAGTAATCAGGCACCCTTGCGGAACCAGCAAGTCAACAAGTATCTTACCCTTTGTAAAGAGGGCAAAATTCTTCAAGCTGTTAAAGCTTATAAAGACGATACGGGGTGTTCAGTTGTCGAGGCGAAGAATTATGTTGATAATCTCTGTGCTCAATATGGGTTAAGTAATCGTTCAAGTGTTCAAGGGCAGAATCATTCCACCTCCAACTTGAATTCGAATTCATATTCAAGGGAACAAACAAAACCGTCCTATGATTATCAAGATTCAAATAGCCTTCAAAGTGTTTGGGATAGTCTTCCTAAATGGAAAAAGGTTTTGAACTATATCAATATGGTTTTAATCCCTCTGATTGCTGTTTTTGTCCTTGTTCAAATGTGTAAGGGTCCTAAGACCAAACACAGGAAACGCCCTCGTCACATTCCTGGCACCCAGTTCTCCATGCAACAGCCACGTGTGTTTTCTGATTTTGTATGTCCTCAGTGGAAATATTCATAAACATAAATCAGGAAATAATATCATTGATGCTTACAAATTATAGTGAAAAGATACTCTATGGAATTAAAGGATATTGATGTACTGTTCGATGTTCAGACAGACAGCGGAGGTAAAGACCCAGACAGCGCAAGTAAGACACTAAAAGCTTATCATCAGTTGCTCTGGAGCAAGCCTCTTCCGAACGGTGAGGTAATGGAGTTGGAGATTGAGAAAAACACTCTAAGATGGAATGAAATGTGGTTCGGCAGCGATTCGATTACAGCCAGTTTTCTTCATTACCGTTTCCCCTTAAAAGATTTGGTAGAACATAGTATTCCCAACTTTCCTGAGTTTAAGAAAGATTATTGGCATAAGACATATACAATTGGAGGGTCTATCATCTTTCCAATGCTTCGATGGAGTATGAATCAAGCACGAGGCTGTAGTCCCAAGATATGTGACCGATGGGACTTGACACTTGAATGTATTCGACGTTATTATAATCGTGAGTCCTCTCCTCTTGATAGTGCCCTGGCTAAGAGTTCAGAGTTTTTTAAGAAGTTTGTGGATTTCAAGGGATATGTAGATTTTTTCTTCCTTCAAGACTGTGTTGATGAAGACTACAACGTAAAGTTATGGCTCGAAACGCCACTCTTTGTCAGTATGCCAATGCCCAAGAATATAGATGAATACAAATATTGGATTGATACACAACTTGACTTTGTGACAAGGCGAGGACAAAGAATAGCTGATTATTGCAGGAACAATACGAATTCTAATGGATTATGACCGGAAATAACAGCTCTTCATTTGATTCAGGATGTAGAAGCATTACTGAACGTAATCCTCAATTCCGAGGTCGAAGATAATTATGGCGACTATTTGAAAAAAAAATCGTGAGACTCAATCATTATTAGGCGCAGACATCGGTAACTTATTCAAGTGGACATCTTTGAATTTCCGAGGTTTCAGATGCCGAATAATAGCAAATGCTGTTTGGGAGCAATTTACCGTGAGGTCAGTTGCTCCTTTTCTGTATCTATGAGCATAAAATTGTAGGAAAAACAAACTTTTATTCATCTATGCAGATAGACTGCACAGATAGAATGTACCTTTGCATTGTCAAACTAATAAAGCATGATTATGGGACTACTTGATTTCCTTTTGTTCGGAGCCGTAATGAACAGCCTGAGAAACAATAATGGTAACAATGGACATACCGATTATTCCAATCGTGATTATGACCAAGGTTATGAAGATGGCTATAGTGACGGTTGCATGGATCATGATGACTATCATTGCCACGATGATTTTGATAGCAGTGACAGTTGCGATTGTGGGTGAGACGATTACTACGATTTTTAGTTATTAACATGTATAAAGCCGATGAGTAATGGCATATAAGCTCTCATTGATACGATGAAAAAGATTACTTTTGTGATGTTCCTGGCAGCATTTTTTGCATTGTGTGTAACCTCTTGTTCCAAAGACGATGATGACAGCTTTGCATATCCTATGGAACAGCTCTATGGCAAGTGGAAGGCTGTTGAAGTATACGTTGACGGCAAGTGGTATGATGTTACCAAGTACCCCTACACCAGATTTGGCATGGATATTACCTTCTATGAAGGAGGAAAGTTCTATGGCTCCGGCTACTTAGGAAACGGAAGCGGTACATACGAGGTCAGCGGAAAGACCATTAGAACTTATGTTGATGGAAAAGAGTATGCCGTCTATACTGTAAACTCACTAACTGGAAACGAGGCAGACCTTACTCTCAGGATGGGAAGTGAGTCCTTACAGATGAAAGCTAAAAAGCAATATTAAGCTGAACTGGATGACTATCTGAAAAGCAGGAAGTCAAAAGACGTTCAAGCATGATTGCTTGACGGAGCGTATATAATTGATAAGGATGGTCGGGTCAAAAGCCTTGCCATCCTTTTTTGTCGTCAGATGCAGGTGTTCCCCTGTAGAAGCTCCAGTATTGCCAGTCAGTCCCAAAGGCTCACCTGCATGGATATAGTCATTCACTTTCACATATTGCGCTGACAGGTGGCAGTAGCTGACCGTATAGTTTGCTGTCTGTACTGTCACATAATTACCAGAACGGCTGTCATACCCTACCCTAAGCACCTTGCCAGGCAGCATCGACAGGACATCCTCATGCCTGG
>JAEEGL015586936.1_pt1 | contig 11103 bp, 12 predicted proteins | sample 9134231 | NCBI WGS metagenome assembly JAEEGL01 (sample SAMN16246548, study PRJNA631951) | gut metagenome | biome: gut microbiome; feature: rumen; material: fiber-attached | host: Bos | place: Iran: Karaj | collected 2018-10
AGATCGATCTATACCTACTGGGGTAAAGGTCCAGGCAAGGCGGAAATGGATCCTGCACTCCTGTTTGAGAAGAAGGAGAGGCCGACGAAGAGCTTTCATCTGGGCGTCGCCCTGAAGGAGAATGAAAAAGTGATCGGCGACCTCTACGTTTATCTGATCGAAAACGACAGGATGGCGCAGGTCGCAATCAGACTGTCGAAGATAGAACATGGCAAGGGCTATGGAACAGAAGCTTTGCGCGCGATGACAGAATTCTGCTTTGAACATACGCAGCTGCAGAGGCTGTGGACGAAGGTCGATGTGCGCAACATCGCTTCCTGGAAGATGCTGGAAAAGTGCGGTTATACAAGAGAAGGTCTCATCAGGCAGGGGAAGATGGTGAACGTCTGGTGCGACTATTATATTTATGGAATTCTGGCAGCGGACGATCGAAACGGGGTACTGGCATAAAGAAAACGTCATTCACGGTGTGAATGGCGTTTTGGTGAGGGGGATATTCATCTGCTGATAAGATCGCAGTTCCTGTCGATTTTTCTTACGACGTGTTCGGTCAGCCGGATGGTCTTTTCGATGTCGTTGAGATCGGAGGTCTCGATGCATGAATGGGAATAGCGGAAGGGCACTTCGATGTCGATGCCGGCGATTCCTTTTCCTTCCAGCTGCATATAGGCGAGTTCCGTCAGTCCGCCGATTCCCGCCACTCTTTGAAGGCTGATGCCCGTCTCTTCGGCGCTCTTCTCATAGAGTCTCACAAGGCTGGGGTGGGGCATGGTTCCGTTGAGCGTGCCTCTGCCATGGAAATTGTACATCGACATGACCGGGCCATCGCCCAGCCTTACTTCGCCGGCTCCCGTCAGATCCGGCGTATCGGTCGCCATTTCGGTATCCAGGCAGATGATGGCGTCCGGTTCGATGATCCGGGCGGCGGTGATCGCACCGCGGATCGTGTATTCTTCCTGGACCGTTCCGACCAGGTAGACATCGCAGTCGGGTCTGTCGGCGCTGAAGAGCTTCGCCAGTTGAATGAGGCAGGTGCAGGCGATGCGGTTGTCGAACGAGGTTCCGGATACGACGTCGTTCTGAAGACGGACAAAGGTCGGATAATACGTTATCGCATTGCCGATCCTGATGCCCAGGTCGAGAACTTCCTTTCTGCTGTAGCAGCCGATATCGATGTAGAGTTCCTGATATCTGTCGACCCTGTATTTTTCATCGGCGGATGTCAGGTGGTGCGATTTGACGCCGATGACACCGGGAACGTATCCGTTCTTCGCCTCGATCGCAACGCGCAGGGCGACCAGCGTCTTTTCCGGGATGCCGCCGACCCTTTCGAAGCGGATGAAGCCGTCATCGGTGATCGTCTTGACCATCAGTCCGGGGGAATCCATGTGTCCCGTCAACATGACCTTCCTGTCGTGACGCCTGCCTCTAATGCAGGTGAACGTGTTTCCCAGTACGTCCCTCGTCACTTCCAGACCCAGGGACTCAAACTGTTTTTTCAGGTAGTCGCTGACCAGCTGTTCGTGTCCGGAAAGGCTCGGCAGCAGACAGAGGTCTTCCAGGTGTTTTGCGATTGTTTCTTTCATTTCAGATCCCTTTCAGTATTTGAATATCCTCGAAACGGTATACTTCCTCGTCCGCTTCCGAGGTATCCTGATTGAGCTCAGAACCCTTGAAGCCGACGACGTAGAGCCCGGCGGCCCTTGCGGATGCGATGCCGTTGGGCGCATCTTCGATGACGATCAGATCCTCCTTCTTTTCCTTCAGCCGTTCAGTGGCGATGAGGTAGACCTGCGGGTCGGGTTTTGATCTGGTGACGTCGTCCGCGCAGACGATGAGATCGAAGCAGTCGCTGATGCCGAACAGATCGATCTTGTGCCGGACGTAGTATCTCGGCGATGAACTGGCGATGGCCATCTTCATCCCTCTGGCTCTCTGCGTCCTCACGAAATCCTGCAGCCCCTTCATGGGAACAAGGTCGTCGGACATCAGAAGGCGGTCGCAGTATTCGTAGTAGTCCCTGATGAAGGTCTCCAGATCGCCGAGTTCGGGATAGACTTTCAGAACGAGCTGGCAGAAATGCCTGACGGTGATGCCGTAGCTGTCCCCCAGTCTGGACATGTCAAAATCGATGCCGCGCTCCTTCATCATCATTTCGGTCGCTGTCGTGAAGATCGGTTCGGAGTCGAGCAGTACTCCGTCGCAGTCGAATATAATACCTTTTATCATCAGCCTCATTTTATCTCAAAGGATCGAAAAACAGTAACAATGGCTCTTCTGTGAGAAAAAAACTGTGTAAAAATTCTTTTAATCAATGTATACGGATGATTATTTATGTCAAAAACTGTGTTAAATGATTGTTTGAAAAATATACACAAAAACTTATAAAAGGCAAATAATTCAAAACATTCAGTAAAATACAGGTGTTTTTTTAACACAATAAAAATGTGTGTTGTAAAAATGTCTTTCTTTTATGGTTTTTTACGTGGTGTTATAAATATCGTGAAGGAGTGTGAATTCAATGGCTGTTAAAGTTATGATTGCCTGTGGTTCAGGTATTGCTACGAGTGCTTACGCCGGTGAAGAGATAGCGAAAATCGCTAAGAGTATCGGGGTAGATGTGGATATTCACAAGGAACGTATCCAGAATGTTCCGGCGAATGCGGCGAATTTCGATATCTGTTTTGTCACTTCCAATTTTAAACAGGATGTAGGTACAAAACTCGTCCGCGTGGATGGCTTAATCAGCGGTATCAATGAAGACGCCGTTATCGAAGAGGTAAAGGCTGCTTTGCTGGAAGCTGCTGCTAAGTAAACTGATTATTTAAATAGAAAGGGGAAATTATGCAAATTCTATCCAACATTGTCAATTTCGTGCTTAACCTTGGCGGCGGCATCTTCCTGCCTTTCGTTATCACGATCTTGGGTCTGTTCTTCAAGATGAATCTGTTTGATTCCTTCAAGAACGGCTTGAGGATTGGTGCCGGCTTCACGGGCATCAACCTCGTCATCGGTGTTCTGTGTGACGCTCTGTCACCTGCCGTACAGCACTATGCCGATCTGGGTGCGGGATTCACCGTCACCGATATCGGCTGGGAGGGCATCGGCGCGATCGCCTGGTCTACACCGTTCGCTATTGCGATCGTTCCGCTGGGAATGATCCTGAACTATGTGCTGATCCGCACGAAGTTCACGAAGACGATGGACGTTGACGTATGGAACTATTGGCACTTCATTCTCGGTGCCGCAATCAGCTACTACGTGCTGATGATGATCGGTCTGAGCCCCGCTGTTTCAGCGATCATCGGTATTCTGGTCGGTCTTCTGACCTTCGTCGTCGTTCTGAAACTCGGCGACAAGATCGCACCGTACTGGCAGGAATACTACGGACTTCCCGGTACGACCTGCTGCAACTCGGATGCTTACTACATGTGGGGCATCGACTGGGTCGTCTGCAAGATCATCGACCTGATCCCGGGCCTCAACAAAGTCAATATCAATGCGAAATGGATCAGCGACAAGCTCGGTTCCTTCGGTGAGACTTCCGTTCTCGCGTTCTTCGCAGGCGTCCTGATCTCCATCATCACGAGACTGGATCTTGCGACCGCCATCACGATGTCCGTCACGATCGCCGCTTGTATCATCCTGGTTCCGAAGATGGTCGGCCTGCTGATGGAAGGTCTCGTACCTATTTCAAACTCAGCCCGCAAGTTCTTCAAGTCCCACCTGGGCGACGACTACGACATCTACATCGGCATGGACGAAGCTCTCTATCTGGGCGATGAAGTCGGTATCCAGTGCTCGGTCATCATGATCCCGATCGCTCTGGCTCTGGCTTTCCTGCCGGGTGTCACCGTCTTCCCGATCGCTTCCATCGGATCGCTGTGCTACACGACCTGCGCATGTTCGCTGTTCGCAAAGGGCGACGTCTTCAAGACGATCGTCGCCTCGGCGGTATGTATGGCATACTGCTTCGAAATGTACAGCTTCATGGCTCCGCTGGCTACGAAGCTCGCTCTTGAGACGGGCTACATCACGGCTGCCATGGGCCAGGTCACCGGTTCAGGCATCGAAGAGATGCAGTGCGTCATCCTGGGCGTTATCGCCAAACTCTTAGGAGCCTGGTAAACTGAAAACAACGATTGTCCAGGTGAACACACCTGGACAATCTTTTATCTGTCATGAAAATCTACAGATGCAAGAAGGAATTCAGAACGAGATACCTGCTGTTTGGCATCATCGTTCTGATCGCGATGGCCTATCTGCTTATTAAAAGAAGGTTCTATTATTCGAAAGTCATATACAACCTCGCTTTTCTGACGGCGGGGATCCTTTTGGGCGTCTTCTATTGCCTGAGGGGATGGCTGATGAGACTTGAATTCAGAGATGACGAGATCTTTTTCTGGGACGGCTTGGTGGATTTCAGACACATCAAATACGACGATCTTCTGAAAGTCGAGTACAATCCCGAGATCAGGATACGGTTCTATATCCGGGACCAGAAGAACACGGAGTTTTCGATTCCGAACGTCTTCAGCGATGAAGATACGAAAGAGATACTGGATACGATCAAAAAGAAGAGAAAGCGGATCGAAGTCAACTATATCGAAAACGAAAAAGCAATCGACACTTCCAAGCGGATCGTCAGAAGCAGGCCGATCAGAAAAAAGGAGAATAAAAAAGATGAGTGAGATCTTTGTAATAAACGGAAAAGCTGAAAACTGGAAAGAAGCTCTGAAGATGACCGGACTTGAACTCTACCGCAACGGATGCGTCGTCGAAGAGTTCTGGGAAAAGTGCGCGGAAAGGGAAAAGGAATATCCGACCGGTCTGACGGAATTCTGTCCGGTGGCGATACCGCACGCCAGCAAGGACTACGTCCTGAAGCAGGCGATCTGCGCGCTGAAGCTGGAGGAACCCGTGAAGTTCAGGTCGATGGCGGACTGGGATCAGGACATCGATGTCCGCTATGTGCTCAATCTGGCGCTGTTGGACGACAGCGAACACATCAAGATCGTGACCCGCGTGATCCGCAGCCTCAAGGATCCCGGATTCCTGAAAATGATGGATGAATGCGATGTGGAAGAACTCAAGGTTCTGCTGAACGACCGCTTCATGGTGGCTCAGCCCGACGAAGAATGAAAGATCCGGACTACTGTCCGGATCTTTTTACATAAGGAAGGAAGATTTTGGCGATCGCCGCAAGTTCGGGCTGCTGTATCCTGATTGAATAGGCCCGGTTGACCGTCTCCAGGCAGCGCGTGACCGTCTGTACGAGCTGATGGTTGCCGGAGATGAAGCGGTAGAGCTTTTTATTCTGTATCGGTTCGTTCCTGATGACCCGTTCCAGCATCTCCGAGCACTGAATGTAGTAATCGGCGGCGAGGGAATCGGAGTAATCGATGTTCAGCTTTGCGATCGTGTTCCTCAGACAGTGCCTGAATACGGAGACCGCCTTATAGGGATCGATGAAGTGGCAAATGGGCGCGATCTTTTTTTCGATGAGGTCAATGATGAAGCTCTCCTCGCCTTCGTAGTTGTAGGTGCCGTTCTTGAGACCGAGCGATGAGAGATCGCCGAGGCTGTTGATGGAATAGCTGCTCTTGTCGCAGAGATCGAAAAGCCTCTCCAGCGTGATCGGCGCCATGGTCTTGCAGGGGATGCCGGTCGCCTTGCTGATATAGGTGCCCAGGTCCGTCAGGGGCTCTCTGTCGACGACGATCAGGATGCCGGAGCCCGCGTCGATCCTCTTCGCCTTTTCGATCGCCCTGGAAAGGAACTCGTCGAAGTTCATTCCGTCAGGAAAATCGAGGGCTTCCATCACGACTTCCCTGTTCGAGTATTTCTTCACGTGAGCAACCATCTGCGATGCGACGCTTTCGCCGTGGGCGATCGCCAGAATCGAAACTTTGCTGCGGCTGAAGTAATCCATGATCTCCTTGAGATAGAGAGAGAAGTAGGCGGTCTCGCTGTCGGATACGATGATCTGGTAGTGGTCTTTCAGCATTCCGGCGATCTCGCAGGCGATGGTATACTCGATGCTTTCAGACGAGGGCAGGTCCTCTTCGTCCGCGATATAGGATACCGAATACTCGGCGTTCCTGTTTATGAGATTTCCGATATGGAAATACAGGCCGTATAGATATTCGCGGTGCGTCGAGATGGGCGCGTATTCCCGATGGCGGAAGATGATGGAATCGATCAGGGAACGGACTTCCGGATCGATGCCCCGCTTCAGTTCGGATAGCTGCTGGGAATTGCAGTTTTTGATGATGTCGATCTTTTCCTGAACGCTTTTCGTCATCTGTTTCGGGTCGCTGTACGCGTCCGTCTCCATGGTCAGCTGTTCCTTCATTCCGTATGCCGTCTTCTGGGGATACTCCTTGAAGTATTCAAACTCATCCGAATGTCCGTTGGAATCGTAGAGGATGTGGTCGTTGTATATGATGCCCAGCATCATCGGTACGAACTGTTCGGCTTCCGGATTCGTCAGGCTGCTGCGGTCGTAGGACGTCACCTCTTTCGGCAGGGAACTCAGCGTGACGTCGATGTAGGGCGCATTTGTTCCGATGCTTTCCGCAAAGGAATGGGAACAGGCGTCGCGTATCTCGTTTTCCAGTTTCGTGATGTTTTCCTTATAGACCTTGAACGCGTAGGCCGCCAGAACGTCCTTTGAAACCCTGATCGACTTTTTGATGTTGCGCGCCTCCCTGGCGAAACAGTCCATGATCATGACGAGCTTCTCGTAGATGCCCCTGTCGTCCATGTCCGGCAGGGCGATGTTTGCGGTGATGTAGTGGGTAAACGGAAGCAGCTTGGGATCCTTCAGGTCCCTCGCCGAGATCAGTATCATCATGAAGCGGACGGGGATCTGGGCCGTGGAATTCATCCTGGTGAAGTAGCCCTTGTTCAGTAGGGAAGAGATCAGGTCCACTGTCGACTGCGGCAGAAAGTCGATATTCTGCAGAAGGAGGAAGCCGTTGGTGCACATTTCAAGAATGCCTTTGCGCGAGTTTTCCCTGTTGTATTCATCCTGAAAGCCGAAGAGCTTCTCTTCGAACTGCGTGATATTGGCGTTGGCTCTGCGGCAGTCGATGTCGAAATAGGGACAGCGCTTGTTCTTGAAGCCGTTGCGGATCGCGTATTCGACCATCGAGTCGGCGAGCGTGGACTTCTCCGTGCCGGAGTTTCCGGTGATCAGCGTATGAAGGCCGTAGGGCGGATAGCTGATCGCCGCCTTGGCCTCCTTTATGACTTCCGCGAGGGAACCGTCGGCGCCGATCATGTTGTTGAGATCGAGCTTGTTGTCGTAGGGCGACTGGTAGGTGTTTGCGGCGTTGATGTAATCGCTGAGATGCCCCTCTTTCGGAATGAAAGTCGGGATGTAGGATTCCGGATAGGCGTCCGAGATGATCTTGGAATCGAGATAAAAGACCGGCCTGCCGGCGATCTTGATGAGGACGCCGTTCTTCCACAGCGCGTTGAGTTCCCTTGAGACGTTGGCTCTGTCGATCCTGAGATTGTAGGAGATGTCCTCCGCTTCGATGCCGTTGTCGTTGATCTTGTCTGCATTGAGCAGTTCGATCGTCTTCTTCTGAATGTATTCCCTGATCTTTTCCTTCCGATTTATCATTTTTCTCTCCTAAATTAGTGTATGTTTTTTACTAATATGCATATAAATCCGATAAACAGTGTCAATGAAACAAGATTCTGTGTAAATCTTACCCTTTTATTATTACACACTGTCTTTCGATCTTTCATCCCGATTGCTTTCTCAGAGGAAAAACAGGCGTTTTCCCGATTCTGCACAAATGAAAGTGTGTAAAAAAATAAGCGATTTAACAGCAGAAAAAGCAAGTGCTATAAAGAAATCGAAGATATGATCAGAGGCATTATTTTTGATTTTGACGGCGTCATAACGGACAGCGAACCGCCGTATATCGAGGCTCTTGTCGAATACATGAAAAGGCTCGGCATCGACGTCACGTTCGAAGAACTTCAGCACGTCGTCGGACAGAATCTTCGGGCGATCGGTGAAGAGCTGACCGGAACGTACGGGATCGACATGCCGGTGGAGGAATTCAACGCCGGGTCGATGAAGGTCTATGAGGAAAGCACCGATATCAGGGATTTCAGGCCGATGGACGGATTGTACGATTTTCTGGAAGCGTGCAGGGAAAAGGGCATCGTCATGTGCGTTGCATCCTCGTCCGATTATGACTATCTCTATACGATCATGGACTGTCTGGGAATCAGGCAGTACTTCGATTTTGTCCTGTCCGGACACGGTCTGAAAAAAGGGAAGCCCGATCCGCTCATCTACAACATGGCGGCTGAAAAGATGGACATCGATAAGAAGGAACTGATGATCATCGAGGATTCCCTCAACGGCATAAAGGCCGGGATCGCCAGCGGCATCTATACGGTCGGCTTCAAGGGATCGCGGGTGGTGCAGGACACGTCGGCGGCAGATAAGGAAGTCTATTCTTTTAAGGAAATAAAACTATAAAAAAAACAGGAGGAAAAAGTTATGTGGATGAAAGAAGTATTCGGAACGGATAAGCCGGTCATCGGCATGTTGCACCTGATGGCATTGCCTACGGATCCCAAGTATGATCCAAAGGGCGGCATTCAGGCGGTCATCGACAGGGCGAGGGAGGACCTTCATGCCCTGCAGGACGGCGGTATCGACGGCGTTCTGTTCTGCAACGAATTCTCCATTCCCTATGTGGAGAACGTCAGAGTCGTCACCATCGCCTGCATGGCCAGGATCATCGGCGAACTCAAGAAAGAAATCAGAGTGCCCTTCGGCGTGGACGTCGCGATGGATCCCTACAAGGTATTTGACCTGGCGGCGGCGGTAGAGGCCGATTTCGTCAGAGAGACCTTCTTCGGCGCCTATGCGGGTGACTATGGTATCAACGCCTATCCTCAGGGTGAGATCGAGCGCCACAGAGTCGATGTCGGCTGCAAGAACGTCTATACGCTGGCAACGCTGGTTCCGGAAGGCGCCAGACAGGTTGCGGAAAGACCGATCGAGGACGTCGCGAAATCCACGACCTTCTCCATCGCTCCGGGCGCCCTGCTGGTATTCGGCAACAATGCCGGCGCAGAGATCGATACGAGCAACATCACCAGGGCAAAGTCCGCAACCGATACGCCGGTCTTCGCTTCCAACGGCGTGAAAGCCGACACGGTCGCAGATATGCTGAGCATATCCGACGGCTGCGTGGTCGGAACCTGGCTCAAATACGACGGCAAGTTCTTCAACAAGGTCGATCAGTCTCGCGTCAAACAGCTGATGGACAACGCCAAGGCATTCAGAGGAGAAAACTGAAATGTGGATGAAGGATCTGTTTGGCACGGATAAGCCGGTCATCGGCATGATGCATCTGATGGCCATGCCTACCGATCCGAAATACGATGAGGAAGGCGGACTGGAAAAGGTCATCGAACGGGCCAGACACGACATCCATGCCCTGCAGGACGGCGGCATCGACGGCGTGCTTTTCACCAACGAATTTTCCATTCCCTATACCGACAATGTGCGGCCGGTCACCATCGCCTGCATGGCGAGGATCATCGGCGAGCTCAGAAACGAGATCAGCGTTCCCTTCGGGGTCAACGTCGCAGTCGATCCCTACAAGGCATTTGACCTGGCGTGCGCCGTCGATGCGCAGTTTATCCGGGGAACCTTCTTCGGCGCCTATGCATCCGACGACGGCATTTCTTCCGTCCCGATGGGGGAAATGATGCGCCACAAGGCGGAACTGCACCTCGACGATCTGAAGCTTCTGGCGACGATCGTTCCGGAGGGCGCGAAGCAGATCGCCGAACGGCCGATCGAAGACGTCGTCAAGAGCGTCGATTTTGCGATGCAACCGGATGCGATGCTGGTATTCGGGCTGACTGCCGGAAGGCCGATCGACGATTCGCTGATTTCCCGGGCGAAGAAGGTGACCGATACGCCGGTCTTCGCTTCCAACGGCGTCAGAGCGGCGACCGTCGAGAATACGCTCAGGATCGCCGATGGATGCGTGGTGGGAACTTCGCTCAAGTACAACGGCTCCTTCTACGACGCCGTCGATGAAGACAGGGTCAGGGAGCTGATGGATATCGCAAAGAAGTTCAGAGGTGAAGTATGATGCTGGTATCGCCTTCCATCGCTTCGGCGGACGTTCTCAACGTCGCCAGCGAGGTCGCCTACATCGACAGGTATTTCAACAATATCCACATCGATATTGAGGACGGCGTGGCTGTCGGAGGCATCTCTTTCGGCATGAAGATGGCAAAGGGCATCTGTGCCATCTCCACCAGCAGGGAAAAGACGATGCATCTGGAAGTGCTCAATCCGCTGGATTATCTGGAAGACGCCCTTGCGTGCAGCTGCGACGTCACCTTCATACAGGTCTCGCATCTTCCCAAGCCGATGGTGGTCATCGAGAAATTCGCAAAAGCCGGGGTCAAAGTCGGCGTCAATTTATGTGACGAGGACCTCGACAGATCGGATCTGAAGGATCTGATCGACGCTTCGGACAGCATTCTCGTCAACACAACGGCGCACTGGGACCCTGAGCAGAATTATCTGAGCGACATGGAAGAGTTCGCTCTGAAGCTTGCCCGGGAAAAGAAAAAGAAGATCTGGATCGACGGCTGTGTGACGTACGAGACGTATGAGAGGCTGAAGAATTCCGGAATCTACTGCGCCGTCATCGGCAGAGGTATTTTCAAGGATAAGGAACTGGCAATAAAGCAGTTCTGCAGATAAAGGAGTATGTATGTTAGACAGAGGATTTACAGTAAAAACAGTAGAAGAACTCGTTGAAGCGTGCAGAAATGATCCCGACTTTGATGTCGATCACTGGGAGTTCAACGAAAAGGCGAAGGCGTTGTGGATCTATAACGCCAGGAATCAGCAGACGGTCATCATGCTGAAGATCGATGAAAACGGCCTGATGGTCAAGAGCGTATGGTAGGAGGTGAATGATATGCCCTTAGATTTCTTTGCCGATACCAGCAACTGGCTTGAAGAACTCTTCCACGTGAAGAAGCCGATCATTGCGATGTGTCACTTCCTTCCCCTTCCCGGAGATCCCTACTACG
>JAEEGL016618558.1_pt1 | contig 11103 bp, 8 predicted proteins | sample 9134231 | NCBI WGS metagenome assembly JAEEGL01 (sample SAMN16246548, study PRJNA631951) | gut metagenome | biome: gut microbiome; feature: rumen; material: fiber-attached | host: Bos | place: Iran: Karaj | collected 2018-10
TCGTCGACTCGCTCGTGGCGCGCTCCGACGCCGTGGTGCACCTCGCCGCCAGCGTCGGCAACCGCGTCGTCTCGCGGCAGCCCCTCGCCTCGATCCAGAACAACATCCGCGGCACAAGCGTCGTCCTCGCCGCCTGCGCGAAATACCACCGCCCCGTCCTCATCGCCTCCTCCTCCGAGGTCTACGGGCGCTGCCCCACGCTGCCGTTCGTCGAGACGGCGGACGTGGTCATCGGCCAGTCCTCCTCCCCGCGCTGGCTCTACGGGGCCTCAAAGCTCGCGAACGAGTTCGAGGCGTTCGCCTACGCGCGCGACGCGGGGCTCCAGGTCGTCGCCACGCGCTTCTTCAACATCGCCGGCCCCCGCCAGGCCGGCCGCTACGGGATGATCCTCCCGCGCTTCATACGGCAGGCGCTTCTCGGCAGCGACATCACCATCTACGGCGACGGCGAGCAGATCCGCTGCTTCTGCCACGTCAGCACCCTCTGCGAGGCGGTGCTCGACCTCCTCGCCTGCCCCGCCGCCTACGGCCAGGTCGTCAACCTCGGAAGCTCCGTCCCGGTCACCCTCAAGGAGCTGGCCGCGCGCGTGAAGGCCCGCACCGGCTCCTCTTCCCGCATCACCTTCACCCCCTTTGAAAGCGTCTACGGAAAGGACTACGAGGACATGCCCCGCCGCCGTCCCGACACCTCCAAGGCGCACCGGCTCATCGGCTTCGAGACCCGCTACGACCTCGACGCCATCATCGACGACATCGCGGCCTGGATGCGCGCCCACTGGGACCGCATCGCCGCCGAACAGGACTACTAGAACCCCATCCCTCCCGAAAGGACCCCGCCATGGCATTCGACACTGGCACCATGACCTTCCGCGTCTTCGAAGTCGAAGGCGGCATCGACGACTCCTCCATCTCCGGATTCGCCTCCTGCGCCGTCCCCCCGATCGACACCCTTCTCTCCGAACCCATCGACGGCTGGGTCGGCCCCCGCCACCTCCTCGACCGCGAAATCTCCGAGGAGACCGTCCTCTTCGGCAACTACCTCCACCTCGGCACCGTCAAGGCCGAGCGCAAGGTCCCCGCGTCGCTCCTGCGCGCCGAATGCAAGATGCAGGAGATCGAGCAGATGCGGGTGCGCAACGTGCGGTTCCTCAACAAGCGCGAGCGCGCCTCCATCAAGAAGGCCGTCCAGGACGCCATGCTCCCCACCATGCCGCCCACCCTGACGGGCACCCCCTGCGTCGTCCGGCTTACCGACGGCTTCTGCGCCGCGCAGGCGATGACGGACAAGCGCCTCGACGCCTTCCTCGCGCAGTTCAAGCGCGCGACGGGCTCCTCGCTCGTGCAGTGGACCCCCGAGCTGGCCGCGCTGCGGCTCCGCGGCGTCGCGGCCGAGACCCTGACGCCCGCCTGCTTTGCGCCGGAAAGCTCCACCGACGTCAAGACCTCGCCTGGACTGGGCTCGGAGTTCCTCACGTGGCTCTGGTACGTGAGCGATGTCAACGCCGGGCTCATGCCCACCACGGAGAAGGCGCAGTACGCGCTCTCGCTCGAAGGCCCGCTCGTCTTCGTCGTCGACGGCGACGGCGCGCGCACCGCCAGCCTCCGCGACGGCAACCCTCTGGAAAGCGCCGAGGCCAAGACCTCGCTCTTCTCTGGCAAGAAGCTCCGGAGCGCCAAGCTCAACCTCGCGCAGGACGACAAGCTCTGGACCTGCACGCTGGACGCGCTGGACTTCTCGTTCCGCTCGCTCAAGCTCCCGAAGGGCGACGGGGCGACGCCGGAGGAAATCTTCCAGGACCGCATGGAGTTCCTCAAGGAGTTCCTGGACGTCTTCTGGGACCTCTTCGACGTCTTCCTCAAGACCCGCGCCGACGGCCGCAAGTGGCTCAAGGAGCAGAAGGCCGTCCAGGACTGGGTCTCCGCCCGCGCCGCAAAGGCGTAGGCTGGAGAGTCCGGAGTCCGAAGTCCGAAGTCCGAGGGTCCGAAAGTCCGGAGTCCGAAGTCCGAGGGTCCGAAAGTCCGGAGTCCGAAGTCCGGAGTCCGGAGTCCGAAGTCCGAAGTCCGAGGGTCCGAAAGTCCGGAGTCCGAAGTCCGAAGTCCGAGGGTCCGAAGTCCGGTAGTGCCCGCCCTTTGGGCGGGCCGCCAGTCTAATCCTCATGATAACGCGATGTTCTGACATCCTTCTTTGCCACGCATTTTTCGCTATCGCGCTTCTTGCATCGGCGGCGAGGGCTGTCGGCCCCGCCGATTTGGCGGAGGATTTGGCCGCGCTTGTTGCGGAGGGGAAGGGCGTTCTCATGCCGGACCTCGACGCCCCCCACGTCGAGAACCGGGGCGTCATGGAGCTTGGTGGCGACTTCCCCGCCTCTTTCCTTTCCGGACTTGTTCCCGCCACGGAATACGGTGTCACTGTCTACCCCGTCGCCATCCGCATCGACGAGGCCACCGGCAACGCCGCCTTTTTCAACGCCGCCGAGACGCCCTTCTACACGGTTCCCCGCATCGCACCCGTGAACTGGTTCGCCCTTCTCCATCCGCTCCTCGCGACCAACCCCTGGTTTGACGAGTCCCGCATGGTGGCGCAATGGACGCTTGTCCCCTCGGAATCGCTGGATGCCTACCTCGCCGCCATCAACGCGCCTCCTCCCCCACTCCGTTCGCTCCACGCCCCGGCAGGGCTGGAAATCACGAACCTCATGTTCACGGCGATTTCCGTGTCGGAGTTGGCACCCGGCAGGACAGCGACGGAGACGGTCTTCCTGATGCCTATGAAACACTGGTCGCGGGGACGGATCCGCTTGATTTTGACACAGACGGCGACGGTCTTGGGGATGAGGCCGAACTGACGCTGGCAACAAATCCTAATCTCGCCGATACCGACGGGGATTGGCTGGACGATGGAGACGAAACGGGATTCGTACAACGGCATTCCGAATTTCTCTGGTTCGATGCCTCCGACGGGACCAGTCTTCTGGCAGAATTCACAATGGATATCGCGACAAGATCTGGACGGTTTCTCTGCCATCGTCCGTTGAGACAGGATTTGGGGCGTTCGACCGGATTTCCGTCGATCTGGACGGCGGCATTCCTTCTCCTCGCCCTCCGCGTTCCAGAACGTGGCCTGGGCGCGCGGCGCATGGCGTGAACGCGAATACGATTCGGCCCGGCGCGAGGTCGGCCTTCATTACTCCGACCCGTCGCTTGACTGCGCGTTCGCCCGCGACGTCTTCGGCGCGCTTGTCGGGGCGTCGAACGCCGTTGCGCAAGCCGCCATTCTGCGCGATAATCCCGGCATGGCCACCAACGAGACAACCGCCACAGAATCCGCCTACGACACCTTTTCACGACGCGTCAGAAAGGTCACCCCAACTTCGACGCACACATTCCTGTACGACGGATGGAACGTGGTCCGTGAGGAGGTTCGCGACGTTGCAACCGGGGCAATCACGGACGTGTACGACTACTACTAGGTTGAATTCCAGAGTCGGCTATGGCTCAACCCCCTGCCGGCGGAGCTCGGCCTGGATGTCGGCGGCGTTGACGTCGCGCGGACGGAGGCCGCGCGAGGCGGCGAGGAAGGCGGCGATGCCGACGCCCTGCCCGACGTTGATGCAGATGGGCATGACGCGGAAGTTGGAGTGCGCCTTGTGGGTGCCGCCGATGTTCCGGCCCGCGAGAAGGAGGCCGTCGAGGGACTCCGGCACGCAGGAGCGGTACGGGATCGTGTATTTCCCCTTGGCGCGGAAATGCGCCTGCGCGCCGTTGGCATCGAGGCCGGCGCCCTTCGTATTGTGGATGTCGAAGTTGAAGTGGTTGCGCGTGGCGATCCAATCGTCGAACTGCCGCGCCTCGACGATGTCGTCCTCCGACATCGTGTGGAGGGTGCGGAAGTGGCGCGTCTCGCGCACGCCGATCTGCGAGGCGGAGGCGACGACGTAGCAGTGCTCGTAGCCGGGCGCGTAGGCGCGAAGGAAGGCGACGATGGCCTCCATCTGGCGGCGGCAGACGAGCTCGGCCTGCGAGAGCTGCCGCACGTCCGTGGCGTCGACGTTCGTCACGTTCGTCATGTTGACGCACATCTCCCCCGGCAGGTGCTGGCGGTAGAGGAGCACGTGGCCGGCGGGGGCGGGCAGATGCTCGCGGGCAAGCGCCTGGATTTCGCCGGCGGGGACCGCCACCGTCGTCTCGAAGCTCCCCGGCGCGATGCAGCGGGAGGTGTCCACGCCGCCGAGGCGGAACATGAGCGTCACGGGCTGGCAGACGCCGTCGCCTTCGCGGCCCATGTCGAACGCCGCGCCGGCGCGGGCCGCCACGTCGCCGTCGCCGGTGGCGTCCACGACGACCTTCGCGAAGACCGCCTCGCGGCCGGACTTGCTTTCGGTGACGACGCCCTTGACGCACCCGTTCTCGACGATGGCGCCGACGACCTGGGTGTAGAGCTGCACGCGGACGCCGGCGTCGGCGAGGAGCTTCAGGTAGGCGTTCTTGAGGGCCTCGTGGCCGATGTAGTGGTCCGCGCGGCCGCGCTCCGGCTCGGGGAGGAGGACGCTGTCGGCCTGAAGGCGGCAGATCTCCTCCATGAGGGAGGATTCCGTCGAACCCGTCCAGTGCGACATCATGCCGGTGGTGGAGACGCCGCCGACGGCGTTGCCGCCTTCTAGGAGGAGGACGTTGCGGCAGCCGGCGCGGGCGGCGCCGAGCGCGGCGCCGATGCCGGCGGGACCGGCTCCGCAGACAAGGACATCGGCTTCCGAGGCGACGGGAATGGAGCGGGAGGGTTCTGTGTAGGTTTTCATAAGTCCGAAGTCCGAGAGTCCGAAGTCCGAAGTCCGAGAGTCCGAAGTCCGAGAGTCCGAGAGTCCGAAGTCCGAGAGTCCGAAGTCTGAAGTCTGAAGTCCGAAGTCCGAAGTCCTGGGTCTTGCGACCTGCGAACTGGGCCTGTCCGGGGGCTATTCGTCGAGGGAGTCCTTGCCCTTCACGTCCTGCCAGTAGGCGTTGTAGATGGTCTGCGCGTCGCCGAGGTCCTTGAGGACGTCGGAGCGCTCGAAGATCTCCGCGTCGACGAAGATGAGCGGGTTGTTGCGGACCTCCTCGTCGAGCAGCTCGTACGAGGGCGTGTTGGGGCACTGGTAGCAGACGAACTCCGTGTTCTTGGCGGCATTCTCGGGCTGGTGCACGAAGTTGATGAAGGCGTAGGCGAGGTCGACGTTGCGGGCCTTCGCGGGGATGGCCAGCATGTCGACGGACATCTGGGTACCTTCGCGCGGGATGACGATCTCGATGTCGTCGTCCGTCTCCTGGACCTGGATCAGATCGCCGACATATCCCTGGACGAGGTAGAATTCCTTCGTCGCGATGCCCTGCTTGTACTTCTCGTTGTCGAACTGGGCGATGTTCGCCTTCCACTCGAAGATCTTCTCGACGGCCGCCTTGATTTCGTCGGGGTTGGTGGAGTTGGCGCTGTAGCCGAGGAACTTCAGCGCCGAGCCGATGACCTCGCGGTTGTCGCTGAGCGCCGCGATGCGGCCTTTCAGGTCCGCGCGGCCGAACATGCCCCACGACGGCTCGAAGTCCTTGACCTTGCTCTTGAGGTAGGCGATGCCAGTGTAGCTCATCATGTAGGGGACGCTGTACTCCAGGGCGTCCTCGGGAAGCTTCGCGATCACGGAGGCGTCGAGGTTGCCGCGGATTCCGGCGAGCTTCTCGGGGTCGAGCTTCTGGAGCATCCCCTGGCGGTACATCTTGCCGGCCGCATAGCTGCTGGGGACGACGATGTCGTAGTCCGACGCGCCGGCCTTGAGCTTGGCCTCGAGCATTTCGTTGGAGTCGAAGATGTCCTGCACGACCCGGCAGTTGTACTCCTTCTCGAAGGCCTCCTTGACGTCCTCGCTGAGGTAGTCGCACCAGTTGTAGATGTACAGCGTCGGCTTCTTGGGTCCGCACGAGGCGGTGACGACGGCGATGGAGGCGGCAAGAACGGAGGAAACCGCGAAACGGCGGAGGGTGGATCCAGACATGGCAGAAACCTTTCGTATTCTCTTTGGGGGTGAAAGACCGCGGAGAGTATAGCATGTATCGCCCCGGGGGGGTACGAAAGATTTTGCACCGGAAATCCTGTGATTCACGTCGGGAATCTGCTAGGATTCGCCCGTTTCCCGTTCCAGCGCCACGCATGCCAGACTCCGACCCCCTCCCCGAAATCACCTTCCGACCCATTGGGTTCTTCCGATGCGCAGCCGCCCGCAAGTACGACGTCCCGCGGCAGGGCGCGTTTCCGGATGCCGGTGAAGGCGCTGTCGAGCTGCTTCCCGGGCGGAACTTCGAGACCGCGCTACGCGACCTGGAGGGGTTCGGCCGCGTGTGGATTGTCTTCGTGTTCGACCGGAACATCGGCTCCTGGCGCCCGACCGTGCGCCCTCCCGTGTCCGCGCCCGGACGCGAACGGGTGGGGGTCTTCGCCTCCCGCTCCCCCTACCGTCCCAACCCGATCGGCCTGACCTGTGCACGGCTCGTCGGCGTCCGGGGCCTCCGCGTCGACGTCGCGGAAACGGATCTTCTGGACGGAACGCCAGTGCTGGATATCAAGCCCTACATCGCCGCGGCGGACGCCTTCCCGGACGCGCAGCCTGGCTGGACAGGCGAGCAGTCGCCCGACCGCCGCGCGGTGTCCGAAAGCCCGCTTTTCCACGAGCAAGCGGAGTCCATCCGCGCCTGGGGCGGGCCAGATATTGCGGCGACGGCGCGCGTACAGCTCTCGCTGGACCCCTTTGACGGCACGCGGAAGCGCGTCGCGCAGGCCGGCGAAGACGGTCGCGGAATTCTGTCCCTTCGGATGTTCCGGATTGACTTCCGGGCCGACCCCGCCTCACCGGCGCTCGTCCTGGAGCAAATCCGAAGCGGCTACGATTCCGCCGACCTCTCCTCGCCGGACAACCCCTACGGGGACAAGGACATCCACCGACTCTTCGTTGAACGGTTCGGCGCCCGGAACTAGCGATTCATCGTATTCGGTCCCGGATGGGGGCTGCGCTCTTTTCCCGCTGCTCGCCTACGGTGATTGGCAACAACGACGCATGGCGGAAGTTGGGCAAGGATTGTGTCATGGGGTTTGAGGACGAGACACTAGCCGAGACGATGCCCGCCCTCCCTTCCCGTGCCCGCCCCTGTCTGCTGGGCGCGCGGGGACGGGCTGCGGCAAACCCCCAGTTTCCAGCTATCCGAATTTCCCCGCCGACCGTGCGCGATGCGCCCGCCGGACGCGGTGTTGCCCCGCCGAGTTCTGCGCACGTAACCAGAGCCGATGGCCGGCGGTGGAAGAGGAAATCTCTCGTCTCGGAGCGGTCATTCAACACGGCCCCCATCCGTGACCGAATACCTTTTCATCGCAATCTCGAATTGCCGTATCGCCTCCGGTTCTGCTATGCTTAACGGCTTCCAAGGAGCATTATCAGAATGAGTGGTTTTTTCGGCGTCATATCCAAGAGCAACTGCGTATCCGACCTTTTCTACGGGACGGACTACCATAGCCATCTGGGAACGCGGCGCGCTGGGCTGGCCGTCCACGGCCCCATGGGTTTCTCCAGCCGCATCCGCGACATCTCCAACTCCCAGTTCCGCTCCAAGTTCGCCTCCGACGCCACCGACCTGTCCGGCAACATGGGCGTCGGCGTCATCAGCGACTACGACGACCAGCCCCTCGTCATCAGCTCCCACCTCGGCCACTTCGCCATCGCCACCGTCGGCGTCATCCACAACCAGGACGCCCTCGTCAAGTCCGTCTTCGACAACCGCCGCACCCATTTCTCCATGATGGGCGACGGCGAGGTGAATCCCACCGAGCTCGTGGCGACCCTGATCAACAACGGCGATACCTTCCCCGAGGGCATCCGCATCGCCCAGACCTCCATCCAGGGGTCCTGCTCGCTTCTGCTCCTCACCCCGAAGGGCATCTACGCCGCGCGCGACCCCCGCGGCCGCACCCCGGTCATGGTCGGCTCCAAGACCGATGCGAACGGGGCGTCGGTCTTCGCCGTCGCGAGCGAGAGCTGCGCGCTCCCCAACCTCGGCTTCCGCCCTGAGCACGAGCTCGGGCCCGGGGAAATCGTCTTCATCGCCCCCGGCGAGGGCGTCAAAGTCATCCGCCCCGCCGATTCGGACTGCCGCATCTGCACGTTCCTCTGGATCTACTACGGCTTCCCCGCCTCGACCTACGAGGGGGCCAACGTCGAGGCCGCGCGGTACGAGTCCGGCCGGCGCCTCGCCGGACACGACAGGGTCGAGGCCGACTTCGTCACGGGCGTCCCCGACTCCGGCACCGGGCACGGCCTCGGCTACGCCCACGCGGCGGGCCTCCCCTACAAGCGGCCCTTCGTCAAGTACACGCCCACATGGGCCCGCAGCTTCATGCCGCCGACGCAGTCGCTCCGCGACCACATCGCGCACATGAAGCTCATCCCGATTCCGGGGCTGCTCAAGGACCAGCGGGTTCTCTTCTGCGACGACTCGATCGTCCGCGGCACCCAGCTGCGCGACACGGCGCGGATTCTCTTCGGCTACGGCGTCAAGGAGCTCCACGCCCGCATCGCCTGCCCTCCCCTGCTCTTCGGGTGCCCGTTTCTCAACTTCTCGCGCTCGCGCGGCAACCTCGAGCTCATCGCGCGCCGCGTGATCCTGGAGATGACCGGAAAGGACGACGACGAGACGGCCCGCGGCTTCGCGAATCCCGACACCCCCGAATACGCCGAAATGGTCGAGCGCATCCGCCGCCATCTCGGCCTCACCACCCTGGCCTACCAGCGCATCGACGACTGCCTCGCCTCCATCGGAATCCCCGAAAACCGGCTCTGCACCTATTGCTGGACCGGCCGCGACGACCCAGCCTGCGCCGACTGCCCGCACCGGAAGGCGCCCCCCGCCCCATGAGCCTCCCCGATTCCGCCACCACCCCGCTTTCGCCGCCGCGCTCCCTGCTCGTCATCGCGGGCTGGGGATGCTATCCGCGCTACATCCTCGAGGGCGCGCGCCGCGCCGGCGTGAAGAAGCTGGCCGTCCTGGGCTTCCGCGGGAGCTGCCCGCGCTCGCTCCGATCCCTGTGCGACCGCTTCGAGCGCATTCCGCTCGGAAGTCTGTCCCTCTTCCTCGAACGGGCCCGCGCCGCGGAATGCGAGACCGTTTTGATGGCCGGCCAGATCCACCCCATGAGCCTTCTGCACGCCCGCTTCGACGATGCCGCGAAGGCCGAGATGGCGCGACTCCCCGTTCTCAACGCCCACACCGCCTTCGGTCGCATCGCGGACCTTCTCGCCGAAAGCGGCATGCAGGTCCTCCCCGCCTCGCTCTTCATGGCGGGCCACCTGCCCGGCCCGGGCGTCCTCACCCAGCGCGCCCCCGACGAGCGCGAATCCCGCGACATCCGCTACGGCCTCGACATCGCCACGGCCATCGGCGACGCCGACATCGGCCAGACCGTCGTCGTCAAGAACGGCGTGGTGCTGGCCGTGGAGGCGTTCGAAGGCACGAACAAGGCCATCGACCGCGGCGCGCGCATGGGCCGCGGCGGCAGCGTCGTCGCCAAAGCCGCCAAGCGCGGCCACGACATGCGCTTCGACATCCCCGTCATCGGCCTCAAGACCCTCGCGCTCCTGCGCAGGCGCCGCGTCTCCGCCCTCGGCATCCAGGCGGGCCGCGTCCTCCTGCTCGAACGCGACGAAATCCTTTCCGCCGCCAACCGATATGGCATCGCCATCGAAGCCGTCGAGTCCGGCCTTCCATACGCCCCCTGCCTCCCTAACGGAACACCGACATGAAAAAACTTGTCTCCCTCCCGATGTTCGTGGCAGCCGCCGCCACGTTGTCCGCCGATTCCAACGCCCCCCTGACGCCGCACTGGGAATGGTGCGGATGGGGCGGTGGAGGCTACTTCTGGAGCGCCGCGGCCGACCCGAAAGACCCCGATGTGTTCTACCTCGGCGGCGACGTCGTCGGGCTCTACAAGTCCACCGACGGCGGCCGCAGCTGGGCCTTCGCCAACAACGGCCTCCACAACTACGGGGTCTACTCGCTCGCGGTCGCGCCGTCCGACCCGAAGACCGTCTACGCCATGACCGAGGACGGCATCGCCCGCTCCCGCGACGGCGCCGCCTCGTGGACGCCGCTCGCCGAGACGCGCAACAGCGGACGCAAGCTCTCCGTCAAGCGTGGTCCGACCATCCGCGGCGTCGCCGTCGACCCTGTGAACCCGCTTGTCGTCTACGCCGGAAGCGGCCGCGGCGAGGTCTGCAAAAGCGTCAACGGCGGCGACACCTGGACGAAACTCGACTTCCTTTCCGCGCTTCCGAAGGAGGCGCCGCAGGGCCCCGACGCGCCGTCCGGCGAGAGCTTCCTCTGGTTCGGCGTGAACTTCCCGCAGGGCGACTGGAACGCCCACGCGCGTCTGGAGCGCTTCCTCTCCCAGAGCGGCGAGGACTGGTCCGCCTACCGCGCCATCGCGGCCAAGGTCTACCTCCCCAAAGGCAACGTGAAGCTCTCCGCCAGCCTCGTCATCCAGTCCGGCGGCGGCTGGACGTGGGTGGAGTCGCCCTGGAAGAACCTCGCGCCCGGCCAGTGGAACGACGTGGAGCTCGACTTCTCCAAGGTCACCGATCCCGCGAGCTGCCGCCTGGTGCATCTCGTCATCCGCCGCCAGCAGAACGAGGCGTTCAAAGGCGAGCTCGGCATCGATGCCGTCACCCTCCTCCCGAAGGACACCGCCGAGCGCCCCCGCGTCATCGGCGACTGGGAGACGAAGGACCTCGACGGCTGGCGCAAGAGCAACGCCAATGACGCGCGCTTCTCGGGCGCCACCCGCTCCTCCCGCTCCGCCGCCGAGCCCGAGGACGGCCCCGTTGCCTCAGTCGTCGTGAGCCCGACGAACCCGAAGCTCCTCTTCGTCGCCCATTCCACGCTCGGCCTCTTCCGCAGCGCCGACGGCGGCGCCACCTGGACGCACGCCTCCGCGCTCCCGAAGCGCGCGTGCCACGTCGCCGGCGGCCTCCGCGCGGCCCCCGGCCTCTTCTACGCAGGGTTCGGCAAGGACGGCCTCTTCCGCTCCACCGACGCCGGCCA
>JAEEGL010087452.1_pt1 | contig 11102 bp, 10 predicted proteins | sample 9134231 | NCBI WGS metagenome assembly JAEEGL01 (sample SAMN16246548, study PRJNA631951) | gut metagenome | biome: gut microbiome; feature: rumen; material: fiber-attached | host: Bos | place: Iran: Karaj | collected 2018-10
CCGCAGACCTCACCTGAGAGAGGTTAAGCAGGCAGTCCTCCCGGCAAAGCTTTGCGCCGGATCCGCGACTATAATCCCCCTATGAAGCTACCGGAACCTTAGCCCGTCAGCGGGCTCATGCGCAAGGGGAATATCTTAAACGCTGACTGCACCCGGAGATTGTCCCGGCCGAGACGGTTTCGGACAGGAGTTCGATTCTCCTCATCTCCACCAATCTGACTTTCCGTAAAGAAAGGGCCTGCAGATGCAGGCCCTGTTTTATTTCTCGATCCTGAAGCAGATCTTTTCGAGAGCCTTCGCGCTTGTCAATTCACCCAAATCCTTTCCTTTGGCTTTAACAATCCGCATTCTGTATGTTACTTTAGGGAGTGCAGTATTGGTTACCTTATCGAATTCATCTTTGGTCATCTCAAACTCGTCATCACCGTATCTGACTTTTCCATCGGATTCATGGATCTCGGTAGCAACTATATCACCATTCAGTTTACCGTCAGAAAACGAAAGCTTCCAATAGTAAATGTAGATAGATTCTGGTCCGAGTGCATCATCATATTCTCTGGCAATATATTCATATTTACCCTTGCTGTTCAATCTGAGTTCGTAAACTTCATCCATCTCAGGGCCGGCGCTTTCATTAGCAAACGGAATATCTGCCTGTTCAATACCGCTCTTGTCAGCTTTTACCTCAAACATATATAACGGTTGACCTTTTTTGGATACTGAAACCTCATAAAGGCCGTTCATGTCAAGATCCGTAATATAATAGGTCTGTTCAGGATCGCTTGAAATAAACCAATGATTTTTTGCATTGAAGAGAATCTCAAGCTGTTCATTGTCAGCGATTACAGGAGCAGGTCCTGTCTCAGAGGAAGCCGGTGCATCAGTATCAGCCGGAGCAGTAGTTGCAGCTGCCGTTGTCTGAGCCGCAGATGATGAAGCCGGTGTGTTATCCGGTTCCTTTTTACTGCATGAAGCGGCTGCGAGCATACATAAAGCCAGCGTTGCTGCCGTTATCATTCTAATCGTTTTATTCATCCGTTTACCTCTTTTCATTGATTTCGTGAATTATAACACATGGATTAAAACAGATATATCATAACTAAACAACTTATAAGACAGAACAAAATTGCCCTTGTGATAGAATACCCGTATGCCTAATTCAGAGAAAGCCGCATTCAGGAAAAAGCTTGTATCCCTCATCCTGCCGATGACGCTGCAGAACTTTATGTTCTCGCTCGTTCCGCTGTCGGATACGATAATGCTTGTATCAGATCAGGATGCCATGTCATCCGTTTCGCTCGCGTCACAGGTCGCGTTCGTATTCAGCATGTTCTCAATGGCGATTTCCTCCGGCTGCTCGATGTTTGCGGCACAGTTTTGGGGCAAGGGCGACAAGAAGTCCATTGAGCAGCTTTTCGGTTATTGCATAAAGCTCCTGCTCCCTATCCTCGTCTTATTCTTCGGCTGTACCATGTTCATGCCTGAAGCGGTAATGCGCATCTACACCAATAATCCTTCCCTGATCGCTCACGGCATTCCATACCTCAGGATCGCTTCCTTTTCATATGTCTGCATGGGACTGTCGATCGTATATGAATCCATCCTTAAGAATGTCGGTCTTGTAAAGCAATGCACTTTTGCAAGCGGCGTAATGGTCGTCTTGAATGTTTTTCTCAACGCAGTCTTCATCTACGGTCTTTTCGGGATCCCAAAGATGGGGGCCACCGGTGCCGCGATCGCAACAACAATAGCCGCATTTGCAGGTCTTGCCTTCTGTATATATTTCTCACTTACGAGGAAGATAGTCTCGTTAAGGCTTAAATACATACTTAAAACCGGAATAAATCTCAGAAGAAGGTTCTCCAAGTACAGCGCTCCTTTTTTCTTAAACCAGATAATCTGGAGCATCGGATTTACCATGATAACCGTAATAATGGGGCATTTAGGCAACGATGCGGTTGCAGCAAACGCCATCGTAACGGTGATCAAAGATATCGTTTCATCCTTCTGCTATGCTTTAGGCGCAGGCGGAGCGATCGTTGTAGGCAATGAACTTGGCGCAGGAAGACTTGAGAGCGCAAAAGATTACGGCAAGCGCATCATGAAGCTTTGTGTCGTCTCAGGCATTATTTTGGGACTTATCGCGGCTGCCTCCGCTCCTCTGGTCATAATGTTCGTCAACCTCACTCCCCTTGCCGAGCACTATCTGTTTATCATGCTCCTGTTGTGCAGCTACTATATCCTCGGACGTTCAATCAACTGCACGACTATCGGCGGTATATTCTCCGCGGGCGGCGACACCAGGTTTGGCTTTATCTGTGATACCGTGACGATGTGGGCTTTTATAGTACCTGTAGGCTTCATCGCTGCTTTTGCTTTAAGGCTTCCGGTTCTCGTCGTATATTTCCTTCTGAATCTTGACGAGATAATAAAACTGCCCGTAGTCATTGCGCGCTACAGGCAGTATAAGTGGGTAAATAATATCGTCAATGATATGGAAGCTGATGAATTCTGATCATCGCTTGATCAGCTTTGCTCCGTAATCCGTCGTATCAAATGTCGAGAAGTAATCGTTCAGGGTCTCTGCACGTCTGATGAGCTTAACGGAACCGTCTTCTTTGAGAAGTAGCTCGGCAGACCAGAGTCTTCCGTTGTAGTTATAGCCCATGGCAAATCCGTGAGCGCCGGCATCGTGGATCACAAGATAGTCGCCCATGTCGATCTTGGGGAGCATCCTGTCGATCGCAAACTTGTCGTTATTCTCGCAGAGAGAACCCGTGACATCGTATTTATGATCGCAAGGTGCATTTTCCTTGCCGAGAACGGTAATGTGATGGTAAGCACCGTACATTGCAGGACGCATGAGGTTAGCTGCACAAGCGTCGACGCCGATGTACTCCTTGTAGATGTGCTTTTCGTGAATTGCCTTTGTAACGAGTGCGCCGAAAGGTGCGAGCATGAATCTGCCCATCTCGGTATAGATGGCGGTATCACCCATTCCTGCGGGAACAAGGATCTCCTCAAACTTCTTTCTCACGCCCTCGCCTATCTCCTTGATATCGTTGGCGGGCTGGTCGGGTCTGTAGTCAACTCCTACGCCGCCTGAAAGGTTGATGAACGCAAATTCAACGCCGACCTTGTTCTTGGCTTCAACTGCAAGCTCGAAAAGCTCGCCCGCGAGCTTAGGATAGTATTCGTTGGTAACCGTGTTGCTCGCAAGGAACGCATGAAGTCCTACCTTCTTTACGCCGTGAGATTTAAGCTGGGCATAAGCATCGAAAAGCTGCTCCTTGGTCATTCCGTACTTGGAATCGCCAGGGTTGTCCATGATTCCGTTGCTGAGCTTATAAACTCCGCCCGGATTGTATCTGCAGCTCATAACCTCGGGGAACTCAGATCCGATGATGCTTTCAAGGAAAGGAATGTGAGTGATGTCATCGAGGTTGATTATGCCTCCGAGCTTGGCACAGAGCGCATACTCTTCAGCAGGCGTATCGTTGCTCGAGAACATGATCGGGCCTCCGACCGCGTCCGCAAGAACAAGCTCGGCCTCGCTCGAGCAGTCAAATCCGAATCCGGCATCCCTGATGATCTCCATAATATACGGATTAGGTGTGGCCTTTACCGCAAAATACTCACAGAAACCTTTATTCCAGGAGAATGCATCCTTAACAGCCTTACAACGTGCCTTTATTCCGGCTTCGTCATAGATATGAAAAGGTGTCGGGTAATCTTTGGCGATCTTCTCGATCATTTCTTTGGTAACAAAAGGTTTCTTTTCCATAAATAATCCTCACAAATAAACAATAGCGAAAATTTAACACTTTATCGCATTAAATACAAGTGCTCGGGACAATGGCTGCCGCATGTTATAATCCATATATCAGAAGGAAAGGACCAAAGGCCATGGGAGATCGCAAAAGATACGATACGCTGGATGTTATACGTATCATTGCCAGTTTCTTTGTTGTTCTCGTTCATATCCATCTCCCCTCTCCCGTTACTGCTCCGTCGATGGCGATCGCGAGATTTGCCGTCCCCTTTTTCTATCTTATCAGCGGTTATTTTCTCTGCGATCCTTCTGACGATACTAAGACCTCGCTCTTAAGGATAAAGAGATCTCTTTTAAAGACATTGCGTCTTACTTTGGCCATGTTTGTTTTATATGCACTGATCAACAGCATCGTCTGTCTTATAAGGTCACAGAATCCGTTCTACTGGCTATATTCCCAGATGAGCACCAAGGTCTTCATAGAGTTCATCATACTCAACCACACCGACTTCATCTGTCCGATCATCTGGTATCTGATGGCGCTTATATATGTACTGGCTGTTATTTATCTGCTCGTAAGATACAACAAGGTCAGTGTTATGTATTTCCTTATACCGGTACTTCTGGTAATCAACCTGTTACTGGGCTACGTCCTAAAGCTTGACTGGTACTATCAGGGCAACTGGCTCTTCACCGCGCTTCCCTTTATGCTTGGCGGTATGTTTATCCGCGAAAAGAAAGACTTGGCCAATAAGTTTTCTTATCCGGTCATCTGGATACTCATAATAGCAGGTACAATCCTCTCTGCTGCCGAGACACTTGTCTCTTTTGCGCAGTTCCTCTACATAGGTTCTATACTTCTTTCTTTAGGACTGTTCTTACTGGGTATCAGATCCGAAAAGAAATGGCCTTCCGGTACTGCTTCATTCGGCAGGAATATATCCAAGTATGTCTTTTATCTGCATTGTGTCCCCAGGCTTTTTATCCTGTCATTTACGGGATTGCCTAAAGGTGTTATGGGTTATCTTCTCCCCCTGATCGTCTTCATCATATCTGCCGCATTGGGAATAGTAATCGTATTTATCAAAGACAAGCTCTTTAAGGCAAAGAATAAAACCGCATAAAATACTGCCTCTGAGATATCTCAGAGGCAGATATTATATGGGTAATCCGTTAGGATGTGATTCAGCCTACTCCGCCGCCTTCTTCAACGTGTACGATGGCGATCTGTGTCTTTGCGTCGTAAGTGACGTTGAAATTCATGAACCTTGCTCTGTCTGAAGGTAGGAGCTTCATCTCAGGCTCGGGTCCTTTCCATTCTGCCTTGTATACCGTGTTACCTTCAGAGTCGGTTGACTTCTTCCAGAACTTGTCGAAAGTAACGGTCTTCTGCTGGTGCTCCTTACGCTCGTAATTAATGTAATTGAGGCTGTTCTTCAGGTAGCCTTCCATCTGCTTTTCTGTTGCCTTGAAGCATGTGATAGTTCCGGAGTGACCCGTAGCGTTGTCGCCTACCCAGTAGGTTACGAAGAAACCGTCAGAGAACCAATCCATCGTTTTGAACTGATTGTAGAACTCGTTGTACTTGGCATCCTTCTTGATATCCATGATATTCATATTCTGCTGTGCGTAGTAGTTAGCCAGCTTGTTGAGCTCGGGATCCTTGTAGTAATCAGCGGTTACCTTTACGTTCTTGTAGTAATCCTTTTCTGCCTTGTCCTGTGATGCGACTGCGGACTCGATCTCAGCTTTTACGGAAGGGCTGACGTCGTCTGTAGGAATGACTCTGTCCTTCTTGTCTTCGGATGCCTTTGTAATAGCATCTGTAGCTCCCTGGGGAACTTCTTTGTTGAAAAACGCCCTGATGCTTGCGTTGATCGCATTGCGTGAAGAGGGAATGGCGAATACAACGCTCATGGTAACTGCGATTGCCGCAGCTGCTATTCCTGCCTTTGCGCCCTTGCTAAGGCGTGTCGTCTTTGCACGCTTGCCTACGTGTTCTGCTCTGACTTCAGTTGCGGCTGAAGCCATTTCGTTTTCTAATATCTTTCTCATTTCTAATTTCCTGTCCTTGTCGATCTGTATCTTTTCGATAGCTTTTACGTATTCATCCTGCATAACTGCTACCTCCCACGAAACGTTTTCTTAAGATTTCTTTTGCTCTGGTAAGTCTCATTGACACTGCCGACGGGGCAATATCCAGAATGTCAGCGATCTCTTTGAGGGAGTAGCCTTCGTAATAATGAAGGTGTATCGCGACTCTGAGTTTGTCCGGGAGTTCTGCTACCGCTTCATACATCTCCGTATCATCTTCATCTATCTCGATGTCTGACCCTACATCTGCCGCATCTTCGAACGGTGCATTGAAAGCGACGCTTGCCGATTTCAGGAAATCCCTGCACTTGTTGGCGGTCATGGTAAGGATATATGATTTCTCTTTTCCGTTTGCGATAGTGATATCGGATCTTATAAGCTTTACGAAAACGTCCTGAACAACATCTTCGGCATCAGGTCTTGAGCCAAGATACGAGTATGCCAGACGGAACGCGTCATCGGCATATGTATCGAAAAGTCTCAACACAGCTTCATTGTTCATTTAGCCTAACCTTCCTTTTCGTGATTTTTGAGATCTCACCTATAAGACGAATGAGCATATCCGATTTCACACATTTTCACGAAAATATTTTTAAAAATATTAGAAACACCCGGAAAACTTATCTTTCAGACTTCAGCAGTGCATAGTAACACGCATCGCATATCCCCTGATTATTCCAATCAGAGCTTCGCATCGTGCCTTCGTACTTCATTCCGCACTTTAACATTACTTTACCGGAATTGGGATTTCTCGGATCGTGTCTTGATTCAATCCTGTTAAATCCCGCAACGTCGAAAAGATAATCCATGACTGACTTCAATGCTTCAGAAGTAATCCCTTTGTGCCACCATTTTCTTCCTATGCAATAGCCGATGTGAGCCATCTGTGCCAGATCATCCTGCCTGACAACGGCCATGCTTCCTATTGGCTCTCCGAGTTCTTTAAGAACGATAGTCCAATGATAGTAATTATCCTCAGCATAATGAGGCACCCATTCTTCAAGGACAGCGCGGCTCACTTCCACGCCCGTATGGGTCGGCCACATAAGATATCTGGTAACTTCAGGATCACAGGCCCAGTTGTTATACATGGCCTGAGCATCATCGACAGTAAATCTTCTTAAGATGAGACGTTCTGTCTCAAGAGTAACGGTACCGCAATGCTTCATGGAAAGTTACTGATTAGCCTTTCTCTTCTCGCATTCAGGGCAGTAAGACATAGGAGTCATAGAAAGAAAAGACTCCTTCTTATATCCGCACTTGGAGCATATATATACATATTTGGAAAATACGCTGCCCATGGAAGTGCTTACGAGCCAGGTGCCTTCAGAATCATCATCAGCGGCCGGCTGCACAGGCTGTACCGGCTCTTCTTTAGGCTTGGGGAGCTCAACGATCTCGGCAGCCTCTTTGACGCGTTCGTCAGCGCCCTGGGTAAAGAACAGAGCTTTCTTGTGAACAGAGGGAACCTCAATTGATTCTTCGTCAAACCATGTCTTTGGCTTGGGTTCGCCGAAAGAACACTTGGTAACATAATAAGGGCAGCCGGAACAGTCATCCCTGTTGACGCACATCCTGTAAATGCCTCTTAACAACTGATCAACTAATTGTTCCTTATTATCATTATCCATAGGCATTCTCCTTTACAAGATGTAACCACAGTATTCTTATTATAACACCTGATATAACAACATAAAAAAACCGGAGGCATATCGCCTCCGGTTGATCGAACAAAGTGTTCTAAATCTTATTTCTTAACAGTGACCTTCCTGCCGCAGTTAGCCTTCGTAAATATCTTCTTATAAGCATTTACCTTAGCCTTCTTGACCTTGACTGTCTTGACGGAAGAATTCTTGAGAGACTTCTTAACGCCTGCTTTTGTAAGCTTGGTTGTCTTGTTAATGGTAATAAGTGTAAGCTTTGTATCCTTTGAGAATGCATAGGTACCGATCTTCTTCAATACAGAAGACGGAATTGTAAATGAACTCAGCGAAGTACAGCCTGCAAATGCCTGATCACCGATGGTCTGCAACCATGTACCACCTGTAACTTTGGTAAGCGATGTGCATCCGAGGAAAGCATTAGCGCCGATAGATGTGACGTTGGCTCCTATCGTGAGATTTGTGAGCGTAGTATCCTTGTAGAATGCCTTGGCATCGATCTTGTTGACAACGTATCTGCAGTCCTTAATAGGGATAATATTAGGAATAACGACATTTGCCATCGGAGTCTCAACACCGAGGATTGTAACTCTGCCTGTACCATCCCTCGAAGCATCCGTAACCTTGACTTTGAAATTAGCTACAGTTGTCTCCTCACCTTCAACTGCGTAATCAAGGAATTCAGGTGTGCAGGAAATACCTTTGAAAGCCGTACCCTTGCATTTTTTGAAAAGCTCCTCATCGATCTTGCAGCTATTAAGATTGGAGCATGAAGTAAACGCATTATCACCAACAGATTTTACACTGTAAGGTATCGTGACAGCGGGAAGACTAGAGCAACCTTCAAATGCAGAAGTTCCGATAGAAGTTACAGTATACGGAATGAGGAGCATGGTAAGTTTATTGCAGCCGGAGAATGTATAGTCGTTGATCGTTGTTACAGATGTAGGAATGAACATTGCAACAAGACCCGAATTAGCAAATGCTCTCTGGCTCATCGACTTAACCTTATTGAGATCAATAAAAGAAAGTGAAGAACAGCCAGAGAATGCTCTTATACCGATAGCTGTTATGCTGTCCGGAAGAGTAACGCTGCTAAGGCTGGAACAACCGATAAAAGTCTCTTCTTTTACAGCAGTCATCTTATTTGAAAGCGTAGCACTTGTGAGGCCTTTGCATCCTTCGAAAGCGCCAGCGCCTACAGTCTTAACTGTATCGGGAATTGTAATGGAAGAAAGCGCTTTGCAGTCCTTAAAAGCGCCTCCGCTTATTGACTCGAGCTTGGAAGGATATGTAATGCTTGAAAGTTTTTCGCAGTTATCGAACGCATGGCTTCCGATAGCCTTCATGCTCTCAGGAAAAGTTACGCTTGTAAGATTTACGAAATCCTTAAAAGAATAGCTTCCGACTGTAGTAATCGTGCCGCTGATAACGATCTCTTCGATCGAAGCAGCATGGAGTGCCCAAGGAGCATAGACCTTATTGTCGCCACCCTGTCCGTCGAACTCATAGAAGCTCGTCATAGAACCCTTACCGGTGATCGTAAGTTTTGTGCCGGAGAGCGACCATGTAGCATACTCACCGCACTTACCGGAGTTGGAATTAACAGAAGGTCTGTTAGCAGTCTCTTCATCGCCCTGCTTCTCTTCTGCAGTTTCTGCTTCCTCAGGCTTCTGCTCTTCAGGAGCTTCAGTTTCCTCGGGCTTCTGTTCTTCAGCAGCCTCAGTTTCCTCAGGCTTCTGCTCTTCAGCAGCTTCGGTCTCTTCGGGCTTTTGCTCTTCAGCAGCCTTGGTCTCCTCTACTTCTTTTGTCTCGGGAGCTTCAGTCTCCTTTGCAGTAGTTTCTTCTGTCTCTTTCTTCTCGGCAGCCTTAGTCTCCTTCTTCTCAGTTACTTCAGGCTCCTGCTTTTCGGTAGCCTCAGTATTCTGCGCTTCAGTAGGAGCAGCAGTTTCATCTGCCATAACAGGTGTTACGACCATTGACGCACACATAGCGGCAGACAATAAGACTGACGTTACTTTCTTATGGTTCATATTAAAACCTCCATAATTAAGTGATAATGCTATTACCCTGATTTGTAAGTTTACTACGGTAAAGGCAAAACTGCACTAATATTTTAGGGAAAATTGTATTTTTTAAATAATTTATAATGAAATTGAAATCTTTTCGGTCAAAAACAGGCCTTTTTTCCTGATAAACCTATGAAAAATCCCCATTGCCCGGTTAAGGAACAATGGGGATAAAAATCTGGTGGAGACGAAGAGGATCGAACTCTCGACCTTACGGATGCGAACCGTACGCTCTCCCAGCTGAGCTACGCCCCCGCGCGTGAGAGATTATAACATAACAAAAAGGCTCGCGCGAGTATGGTCAGTACTTAAGAATACATCCCTCTGAACATGTCTATTACCTGTGCAACAAGGCCTGTGGCAACAAGGATAGCCATGATGATGACAAAGATGATCACGAAGCAGAAATATGATCTTGCGAAGTTCTTTTTGTTGACGTTTTTAGTTCCGCCCAGAGCGTAAACTATCAGGATAATGAATCCTACAACAGGTATCGAAAAAAGCATCTCCAGACCGAAGTAACCCCACATTGAGATCGGACGGTATTTCTCGGGAATATTATTGATATCAGACATAAAACCCCTCCTAAAATATGCTTGATAAATCGAGTATAGCATGAATAAAAGAATTGTAGTAGCATGAACCCGGAAGCTTAGCTCAGCGGGAGAGCATTCCCTTCACAGGGGAGGGGCCGCGGGTTCAAACCCCGCAGTTTCCACCAGAAAATCATAAGGGGCAGTCCGACTGACTGCCCCTTATTTACTGCTTATCGATGCAGCTCGCAAAACACTTGGTCAATCGGCAAAAACAAAACCACCTTAAGATTTGAGATGTTTGGTTGTGCGGAGGCAGCTTTGTTATTGCTCTGAAAATGCAGAAGTAGTTGATTGACCTGTTCTGCGACTTCAATTATCATTTTATCGACACTGTGTTGAATTTCAATGCGCAGATATATGTAATCTGTTTTAAAATCAACACATTTTCGAGATATGTCGATATTTTGCGAGGTAAATTGTGGCAATTTCAAGAAGGACACTGATGACAAAAAAGCTCTTCGCGTCAGCTCTGATAGAACTGATGCAGGTTAAGCCGTATCACAAGATCACCGTAAAAGAGATATGTGATCAGGCAGATCTCAACCGGACAACTTTCTATCTTCACTACAATGACATTTCAGAGCTTTTCAATGAGATCGTTAAGGAAGTGGAAGAAGAACTGTCACAATACGTTCCGCCCACTGAAACAGAGCAGGACAGGCTCACCTTCATGCGCAAATATCTCGAATATGTTAAGAAAAATCCCGTCATCTACAAGATCCTGATGAGCAGCGATCAGAACGGCGGTTCTAAGACAAGGATCCTTACCGATATCCTGAATTACAGAAAAGAAGATCTTCCTTTTTTCGGTTCCGAGACCAACAACAAGTACATTTACTCGTTTATACTCAACGGAAGCATAAGCATGATCTTTCTTTGGATCGAAAGCGGTTTTGATATGGACATCGAA
>JAEEGL011318351.1_pt1 | contig 11102 bp, 5 predicted proteins | sample 9134231 | NCBI WGS metagenome assembly JAEEGL01 (sample SAMN16246548, study PRJNA631951) | gut metagenome | biome: gut microbiome; feature: rumen; material: fiber-attached | host: Bos | place: Iran: Karaj | collected 2018-10
CCGCCTGCGCCATCGCCCAGGCAGACGGCCCCTTCGCGACCGCCATCAAATAACATTCCCGTAATACATGATTCATTTCAGTAAATCAATAGTTCTCGCGTTATTCATGGTTTGCGCCTGCATTCAGGCGCGTCCATGGATAGCGCTGTTCGGCTCGTATGACTGCGATGAATGCGCGGGAGTCAAGAAGACTTGGACGGAAGATTTCAACTCTGCTGACGACCCTGTGCTTGTTTTCCTCCCAATCGAGCACATCCCGAACTATGCACTGCTGAATGATATCGAGAAGAGGCTTGAAATCAAAGAGAAGACGACATCCTTCCCAACCTTCCTGCTTGGCCGACAAATCATCGGCGACATTGACAAATTCTGGGAACTGGAAGATGATTTTAACAGTCTCGCCAACGAGGTCCCAGACATCCCTGAAACAAAGCAGATTCAGGCCGCCGCCAACAAGGCGACAACTCCTCTCATCACTCTGGAAGTCAAAGCAGACTCCGCAAAGGAACTCGCGCAAACCAATGTCCAATCCGCCCGACTGGCATTCTTCCACCAGAAGAACTGCGCAAAATGCTCTCGGCAGGAAAAGGAGCTTGAGCTATTGCAGAAGAGCATGCCTAATCTGACCATCGACAGGTTCGATGCAGCCGACGTCACCACCGCCGTCATGCTCACGCGCTTCCACAAACGCTTCAATGTTCCGCGCACGGACAAGAATCTGATTCCGATGGTCTGCTGGAGCGACGGCTTCATCTCGGGACGCCTCGCGGAGGCAGAGGAACTTCAGGCTGCACTTTCGAAAAGCGGCGGTGACTGCTTCTGGCTGCCGCCAGCCTCCGTGGAGGAAATTGCGCAGGAGGAGTCGCGGCAGCAGAAGGCGCTTGAGGCGTTCAAACTGCCGCTGGTCATCGGCGGGGCGCTTCTCGACGGCATAAACCCATGCGCGTTCGCGACGACACTCTTCCTGATTAGTTATCTTCTCATGAAGCGGCGCCGCAGGCGGGACATCGTCATCGTAGGCCTCTCATTCTGCGCGGGCGTCTTCGTCGCGTATTTCCTGTATGGACTAGGACTATCGTTTCTGATAGATTTTCTAGGTAAATTCAAATGGATAAAGGCCGCGCTGTACATCCTGTTCGCCATCGTATCCGCCGTTCTCGCCGTCATGCATCTGAGGGACGCGTTGATATTCAGGAAGACGGGAAAGAGCGATGACATGGACATGGGCCTCTCAAAGGAGACTCACAGGGGCATACACAACAAGATACACAGTTTTCTTGAGTACGATTCATGGCTGCTCGCGCCAGCGGCGTTTGTCCTCGGCATGGTCGTCTCCTCCATGGAGTTCGCGTGCACGGGGCAAGTATATCTTCCGATAATCGCTGCAATACTTTCGCGCGGTCTCACGCCTCGCGCCCTTTTATACCTTATTATATATAACGTTTGCTTCATCCTGCCATTGCTCCTTGTAACGGCAGTCGCTCTGCGCGGCGCAGGCATTAAGTCATTGTCCAACTGGGCAAAGAACCATGTCTTCGGAACAAAAATCGCAATGTCTGTGATTTTCGCCGTAATCGCAGTTGCTATGCTGCTTGTAGTGTTGTTATGAGTAATACAGAGACAAAAGAGATAAATTGGAAGAAGAACCTGACGGTCATCTGGTTGTCGCAATTTCTGGCGATGATAGGCTTTGGATGCTGCATGCCGTTCATTCCCCTGCTCCTCAAGGAAAACCTGCACATTGACGACGAGAATCTCCGTGGTTTCTATGTGTCCATTTACACACTGGCAGGAATGTCAAGCCTGTGCATTGCCACCGCCGTATGGGGAATGCTTGCAGACAAATTCGGCAGAAAAATCATGCTGTTGCGCGCATCATATGCCGCCGCGATATTCTATCCACTGCTTGCACTGATGCCAAACTTCTGGTCGCTCGTGGCTGTTCGCTTCGTCTGCTCATTCTTCTCAGGCACAGTGAATCCCGCACAGATTCTTATAGTCAGCACATCTCCAAAAGAGAAGCACGGATTCGTGCTTGGCACGATGAGCACGGCTATCTGGAGCGGAGAAATGGTTGGCTATCTCGCTGGTGCGCTCATGGTGGAATATTTTGGATACACAGCCGCCTTCACATCCTGTGGCGTCATCTATCTCATAAGCGCACTCCTAGTCCAATTTTTCGCTGTGGAGAACTTTCAACGAGTTCCTAAATCCGCAAAGGCTCAACAGCCAAAGCGCAGATTCCGCGACCTTGCCACGCCAGGCGTAGTATGCGTTCTTGCTATGTTCCTAATCATGGGCATCTCCCGCAGGATAGAGAGCCCCTACATTGCAATGCTTGTAGAAAAGGTGCATGGCGATGACGGCGCGAAAATCTTCACGGGCATAATCAGCGCAGCCGCCGCTCTAGGAGGAGTCATATCTGGAATGCTTATCGGACATCTCTCCGACAAGTTCAAGCCAACAATCCTCCTGCTTCCCATCATCATCGCGAGTGTGGCAGCCACCGCTGTCCAGGCGGCCTCGACTGGTATCATAATGCTCATCTGCGCACGATTCTCCGCATACCTCTTCGCAGGAGGGCTTCAGCCAGTGTTGCAGATCATGCTTTCAAAGATAACACATCCAAAACTGCGCGGGACCTTCTTCGGATGGTCGGCAAGCATGAGTACCGCTGGCGGCATCTTCTGCTCGTTCATAAGCGGTCCAATTGCGCTATACATTGGCGTGCGCGGCATCTTCTACGCCGCCGCCATCATCATGGCAACGATGCTTCTCGTGCTTATTCCAGCGAACCACGTCTGCGCCAAAGAAGAAAAGGAACTTAATGAGGCTCTCGCAAAATAGATTCTAGGATATCTTGCATCATCCATAACATATTAAAAACATTACAGAGGTGTACAAATGAACTCAAAAAGCAGAGAATGGTTCCGCAACACCCCTTTGGGAATTTTCTTCCACTGGGGCGTTTATTCCGTCTTGGGGCGTGGCGAATGGGTCATGTATCATGAACAGATTCCTCTTGAAGAATACGATGCTAACATACCACTTTTCAAGGCAGAGCACTACGATCCAGAAAAATGGGCCGCCGTCGCAAAGGCCGCAGGCGCTGAATATATGGTCCTAACCACAAAACACCATGACGGTTTCTGTCTTTTTGATACTGTTACCACCACGAGAAACGCCGCACACCAAGGCCCGAAACGTGACCTAATAAAACTATATACGGATGCCTGTCGCAAATACGGTCTAAAGGTCGGTCTGTACTATTCTCCCCACGACTGGAGCAATAAGGCGTTCAACGACGGAAAAGACAAGGATCCTGCCGCTTGGGATGCCTATATTAATATGATTCATACACAAGTCAAAGAACTTATGAGCAACTATGGGAAGATTGACATCCTATGGTATGACGGCACCTACAACCTCCACGGTAAAAGCGACCTCAACAAGGAGACTCTCCGCGCCGTGGAATTGAACAGTATGGTGCGGCGACTCCAGCCAGAGATTCTCATCAACAGAAGGACTGGTCTGCCAGAGGATTTTGACACCCCAGAGCAGAACATTAAACCTCCAGACGAGCCTGGCCGCCTTTGGGAAAGTTGCTATACCATGAACAGCCACTGGGGCTATTTCCCTGCGGACATCTATTACAAGCATCCCTTTGAGATCATGAAACTCATGACAGCAATCGCCTACAGAGGCGGACACCTCCTCCTGAACATGGCACCTCGTCCAGACGGACGTCTCCAAGAGCAGGAAATCCAGATTGTCAAGACTGTCGGAAAGTGGGTGGAGCAGTGCGGAGAAGCCCTCAAGGGAACTTCATTAGCCAACATCAGCGGAGCGACTTACGGTTGCGCCTCACGGAAAGGCTCAACCGTCTATCTCTATGTCCACTGGCCTACTCCAAATGGCATCGTGACCGTTCCAGACTGCACTGAAGAATTCCAAAACGCCGTGCTCCTCAACGACGGTACACCGCTGACAATGGAGCGGAAAGGAAATCATCTGCTCATCAAAGGACTGCCGCCAGCAGAGCCAGAAGCACTTCCCATCGTCAAGTTGACGAAGGCATAATTCACGATGTGCGTAGTTTCCTCAACGCTTACGCTGCTTATGCCTAAATAGAATCTCTAGAGGCTAACCGTAACTATTGTGCCGCCGTCGTATAACGCGACATCAAGCCGCAGTAGCGGAGGAGTCGCAGCAAGTTATGCGATGGGGGCATCGACCTTCTTGTGGCGGACCTTGGCGAGAGTCCACTGGAGCATCTGCTGCGGTTCCTTGAGCCTTAATATGAATGCGCCCGCGAGATAGGCGACGAGTCCCGCCGCGCCCGAGAAGGCGATGCGGATTGCTATGCGGAATCTTGAGACGTCTGGCTTGAAGTCCGACGGAGTGTCGGTGGTGATGGAGGCGAGTGCCTTGGCGACGCCGTCGGGGAAGACACGCTCCATCAGCATGGAGGCACCATATGAGACCGCCGCGACCACGAGCGCCAGCACGATAAGCTTGAGCACAAAGATGATGGTCTCCTTGAGCGGGAACATCGGAATCTTGCGCCTCATGTATCCTATGAGCACAACGCTCTTGACGTAGCGCGAGAAGACGAAGCCAAGCGCGACGACCATGATGGCGTATTTTGAGTGGACGCCCATGCCGATGATGAAGATGTAGCTTACAATCACGCTTATCAGGGAGGTGCTGAGTCCGATGACGGTGACGGCGACGGTCCGCTGGTCGGCGAAGGAACCCTGCATCAGCACGCACTCGATTGCCGCAGCAGGCATGACGAGGCAGTAGCAGGCGGTCGCGATGCCTGTCCACGACGCAATTTCAATGCCAGTCTTGCCGCCCATGAAGAAGAGGACCGCAATCGGCATCGCCATGACTGAGAGGATTATCGAGCCAGGCACGAAGACCGACAGCAGCAGTTTGCAGGACGAACTGATGATTTCGCCCAGCCGCTCTCTGTCCTGCTTGCTGACTAGTTCGCACAGGAACGGGAAGAGGGCTATCTGCAAGGCATAAGGAACAAGCCACTGGATTGACGCGTAGAGTTTGCGCCCGAGATCGTTTGCCATCATGACGCCTTTCTGGTCGATGTGCGAGAGAATGTAGATATTGTTGAAATTGTCGCGCACCTTTGCGAATACTGCGCCCAACAGCAGCGGCAGCATGATGAGAAGCATCTGCTGGAAGGCTGGATTCCGCCAGTTGAACGACGGGCGCATGTATTTGATTTTCGAGAGGAGGCCAAGCAGATGCGTGACGACCTTCGCGACGCTGCCGATGACAATGCTGAAAAGCAGCGCATGGTAGTCCATTCCGAAGATACCGATGCCGATGATGAGTCCAATGATGATGCAGATTTTGGTTGATGCGTCGCCAAAGGCGGCAAGGAAGAATTTCTTATAGCCATTTGAGATGATGTAGGTCGTGCTTCCGAGCGAGAGGAAGAACAGTGCAGGCGCCATAATCTGAAGGCTTATCCTGAGGATTTTGTATTCCTCTGGATTGTTCGCGGCGTCCCATGTGGTGAAGAGGTGGATATAGAAGTCGGGGAAGCAGGCGATGGTGGCGACGAGCGCCATAAGCACGAGCGATTGGAACGAAAGCATCGTGTTGGCGTAATCCCAGGCGGCCTTCTCGTCCTTCTCCTCCTTCTCCTTCATAAATATGGTCAGGAACGATGGGCCGATTATCTCCTGCCCCACAAGAAAGATGCTGTTGATGACGCCAGTGAAGGCGACGACAATTATGGACTCGTAAACCGTCGAGTCCAAATACTGCGTCGCCACCTTTGCCTGAATGATTCCTGCGAATCGCAGGAAGATGTGGGCCAGTCCGACCAACGCACTGGCCTTGAGAATCTTGTCGGCTATGCTGCTTTTCTTCTGTGGTGCTTGTGTTTCCATAGAACGTTGTAAGATGGTTAGGGATTGCAATCAATTATAATATTTAACGATTGACAAGTGATATATCTTGAGCATTTTATTAGTTTTTTATTTCAGCCGCTGGCGGCAACCGCCGAAGGCACTGAATGCGGATGTATGCCATGGCCATGGACGAACAGCATTGACCGCCAGCCTCACTGTCCTGTGCTGACAGCGTCAGCTGCCAGTAGGACTCCCGTGCCTCGCTCCATTTTTCCACCGCTGCTCTTTGCAAACTCCTTATATTGCATTATATTTATTGATTTTAATTATTCTACAATAAATTAGCCTTCTCATCCCCTCAAGAGGATATAACCATGGCATATTATAAAATTCAAAACACCACAAGCACAGGAATTACCCTGAAGGATTTCCATGACTCCATGGATATCTATGGAGGAGGCACGGCTAACGAGACCACCGTCAACGGCCACGCCAACATCCAAATCTACAGAGGCGGCGTGGCGAACTCCTCCATCCTCAGTAACCGCGGCTGGTTGTGGATCCACAGCGGAGGCGTGGCGAACTCCACCGTTAACAACGACGGTGCCTTGGAAGTCTCCAGTGGCGGCGTAGCAAACTCCACCTTCATCAACTACCGTGGCGACATGACCATCTACAACAGCGGCGTGGCGAACTTCACCACCGTCAACGACGGCGGTATCTTGGACGTCTCCAGCGGCGGCATTGCGAACTCCACCACCGTCAACAAGCGCGGCTATATGACCGTCTTTGAAAGCGGCGTGGCTAACTTCACAACCGTCAACTCAGACGGCGACATGAACGTCTCCAACGGTGGCACAGCGAATGACACCATCCTCTTCGACTACGGCAGAATGCACGTCACGGAACACGGCATTGCTAACGTGACAACCGTCAACGACGGTGGCGAAATTAACGTCTCCGACGGCGGCGTGGCGAACTCCACCACCATCAACGCATACGGCGATATGGACATCTCGTATCAAGGCGTGGCTAACTTCACAACCGTCAACTCAGACGGCGACATGAACGTCTGGGAACGCGGCGTGGCGAACACCACCATCGTAAACAACGGCGGTTATATGGAGATCTGGGAACACGGCGTGGCAAACTCTACCACCGTCAAAGACGGTGGCATCATGAGCGTCAACAGCGGCGGCAAGGTGACAGGCACCCTGACAATGGCAAATGGCGCGATTGTCACCACCGAGAAGGGTGCCGTCATCGACTTTGACATCTCGACGCTTTCGCATGGCAACGATGTCCGCGTCAACGACCTGTCGCTGATACAGGGCACGCCGTCCTATACCGTCACCGTTTCGGAGTCACAGACGGCTGGCGTTTACAGACTGGCAGGCGGCGCTACAGGATTCGACAAAACCATCATCTTAGTGGACACTACAGGCACACAATACAGCACACTCACGGTGGGCGACACGTATGATCATGACAACAACCAATACGCCCTGAAACTGGACGGGGACGTCCTTGCACTTACGTTAAACCTCTTCATTGGCGAACTGTTCGATGAAACGAAGGACATCACATTAAATATAATGGCGAGCGGCGTCAATGTCAACAAGGGCGGCGTCCTCAACATCCTCTCAGGCGGAAGAGCGGAAAACACCACGGTCAACTCAGGCGGCAGTTTGAATGTCTCAAACGGCGGCACGGCGAACTTAACCACCGTCAACTCAGGCGGCAATTTGAATGTCTCAAACGGCGGCACGGCGAACTACACCACGGTCGTCAACGGCGGCTCGATGGCCGTCTCAAGCGGCGGAACGGCCACGGGGAGCCTGACCATCGCGGAGGGGGCAGTCGTCTCTGTCGCCGACGGAGGCGTCGTCGAGCTCGGCCTCGCAGGAGTGTCCCCGTACAACACGCCGCTCGTCAACGACCTGTCCCTGATTCAGGGGAACCCGTCCTACGCCATCGATGCATCGCCCTCCATGGCGAGAGGCAAGTACAACCTTGCCGACGGCGCATACGGATTCAACAAGGCAATCACACTCTCAGAGCAGCAGCTCAGTCCCGACGGCGTCCTCAGGGACGGCGACGCATTATACACGCTTGCGGAGGAGTCTGACAGGCTCCAGTTCACCGTTTGGAACAACAAGGCAGTCTCGCAGTTTGAAATATCACAAGGTTTAAGGGAATTGAAAATCCGTAGCAAAGATTGCTGCGTCGGTGCTACAATCACCAGTTCAGCAGGCTTCTTCGAAATGCCAATCAAAGTCATGCAGATATATAGCGGTGGAATGGCGTACTCGACCAATATCAACAAGTACGGCTACGGGTATGTCTCAAGCGGCGGCACGGCCCACACGACCACCATCACGGGAAACGGTACATTGTACGCCATGAATGGCGCGAAAGTGGTCTCGACCACCATCGGCTACACCGGAAATCTGGTGATTTACGGCGGCACGGTGAAATCGACGACAGTCAGAAACGGCGGCTGGATGGAAGTCGAAGGCGGCAAAATCACAGGCACTTTGACCATCGAGGATGGCGGAACCGTCAGGGTCAACAATCAAGTCGTCCTCGACTTCGACATCTCCCCGCTGTCGCCAGGCAACGCCGCACTCGTCAACGACCTTTCACGGATTACAGGGACGCCGACGTTCACCGTCACCGCAAGGCCTGGCCAGGCGACTGGCGTCTATCGCCTCGCGGGCGGCGCAGCGGGTTTCTCATCCACCCTGACCGTCAAATGCGCGAAAGAGGCGGACGTCACCCTCCGCGTCGGCGATGAATGCGTTGAGGGCGACAATCTGGGCTACGCGCTTGCCGTCACAGACGGCCAGCTGCTCCTTACCGTCATCGACATCACGCCGCCCGAAAAGCCTGTCGCCACCGCCGACATAACGACCCCAACCAACCAGGACGTCACTGTCACGGCGACTTTCAGCGACGACTCCGTCAAGAGGAAATTCTCGCTGGACGGCAACGAATGGCAGGACTATGAGCAGGGCATCGTCATGGAAGACAACGGCACCGTCTGGTTCCGCGCCGCCGACGAGGCTGGCAACGTCTCCGAGGCCAGCTACGAAGTGACAAACATCGACAAGATTGCGCCAGACGCTCCAACTTTCCATCTGTCAGGAGATTCCGTATCCCATGAGGTCATACTCCACGCCATTTGGGACAAGGACGACGCCGTGTGCCGCTATGCGATTAACGGCGCGGCAACCATGCACGAATATATCAAGCCACTCCGCTTCAGCGAACATACGCGCATCCATTTCCAGACCGAGGACGCAGTGGGCAACAAGAGCGACAGCAGAGTGGAGCTGATGTTCGGTCGCGTCACAGGCGTCTGGAGCGACAGGTTCTTCGCCTACAACTGCATGGTCGAGGGCATTGAGCAGGTCCCACTGGAGGGCATGAACATCATCGGCGACGTCTTCTACGGCACCGACGACGCCACCCTCCTGCTGCTGACAGACGACGCCAACGGCGACGCACTCTTCCTTGACGACATCTACTCCGCATCCCCCGACGTCTCCACCAAGGTGCGCATCAGCCAAGTCAATGAGATCATCGCGGGCGGTGGCGATGACATCATAGATTTGACCAGCGGGCGGTTCTCATCCAGCAACGGCATCACCGTACAGGGCGGCGACGGCAATGACGTGATCTGGGCGAACGACAACGGCAACTGGCTCTTTGGCGACGCGGGCGATGACCGCATCGTCGGAGGCGCGGACACCGACATCATTGCAGGCGGCTTAGGCAACGACATCCTGAACGGCGGTGGCGGCGACGACTACTTCTGCTTCGGCGGCAACTGGGGCGACGACACCATTGAGCAGCTGGACGGCGGACGCGCAATGCTGTTGTTTGACGACGTGAAGAAGAAGGACATGTCGCTCTCTGCCGACGCCGCAGGCAACGCCGTACTCTCCTGCGACTCAGGTTCCGTGACGCTTTCTGGAGTCAGGCATGACGATGTCTCCGCATCTTTTGACGATGACGACTTAAAGCTGTCTGACAATCTCTTCATCGTGTTCGGCGACAGCGACCTTAATCAAGATTTCCAGTCATTCGCTGACATGCTGCATCATATTGGCGCATTCCAAGAGTCCACAAGCGACATCATCTTTGATGACAAGGACAGGGGAATGCTGGCGTAGGGCAAAGGACAGGGAGAGACGCCCGCGCGATACTGATATGGCGCGGAATACAGGTCTATTGCGCGGCTATGGCTGAGCGGACTTGGCCACCGCCAGCCTCCATGTCCTGTGTCGGCAGCGCAGCTGCCAGAAATCCTCCTGCACATCAATCAAACCCTTATGAAACTTCACATTACAAATAGCCACAAACCGCTGTCCATCATCCTTGCGGATGCGGGAGTCCCGCTCGACTTGCGGTGCGGGGGCAAGGGGACATGCGGTCGATGCAAAGTGCGGTTGCTTTCAGGCAGTTGGAATGAGAACGGACGCCATCTCGACGCGCCCGCCGAAGCCCTTGCCTGCCAGACTGTCCTACTCTCGGAGGAAGGAATCGTGGAAGTTGGACAGGAAACCATGCTTCCAGACCGTGAAGGCATCATCGCAAACGAATGGCGCACGGCGAAGCCGCTCCCAAACCATAATGCAACCGTCGTCGGATTCGACATTGGGACGACCACCATCGCCGCCGCCGCGCTACAAAACGGCAGAATTGTCGCGCAATCGTCCAGATTCAATCCACAGGCGGCGTTCGGCGACAATGTCATCTCACGCATCAGCGCATCCTGTGCGCATCTCGCAGAGATGCGGTCGTGCCTGCTCAACACCATGCGCGAGATGCTCACGGAACTGCCAACGCCATCATGCGTCGCAGTCGCAGGCAATCCCACGATGACATGCATCTTCCATGGAATCGACCCCACGCCAATCGGCCGTGCGCCGTTCACGGTTCCGCAGAAGTCATTCGCCCCTGTCTCCGCAGAGTGTCTCGGATTCCTATACAATATTAATATATATACGGTCCCTCTCGTTTCGGCGTATCTAGGCGGCGACGTCCTTGGCGGCATGGCGGAAGCACAACTGTCTTCTGGCGACCTCTTCATCGACCTTGGCACAAACTGCGAGATGCTGTTTTGCACGGAGGATGGCTGCATCGGCTCGTCGTCCGCCGCAGGCCCCGCCTTCGAGGGCGCGGGAATCTCCTGCGGCATGAGAGCCGTCCCAG
>JAEEGL012154679.1_pt1 | contig 11102 bp, 9 predicted proteins | sample 9134231 | NCBI WGS metagenome assembly JAEEGL01 (sample SAMN16246548, study PRJNA631951) | gut metagenome | biome: gut microbiome; feature: rumen; material: fiber-attached | host: Bos | place: Iran: Karaj | collected 2018-10
ATTCGAATTATATTATAATATCAGGCGTCTTTAATTTACATGCCCGGAGCAGATGTATCTATGAATTGTTTTTTTGAGATATCAAAGCTATCCATGCTTTTATTATGTTTTTTAGTTTTTCTTGCCGGCTTTGTAGACGCCTCTGCAGGAGGAGGAGGCCTTATTTCTATTCCGGCTTACCTTTCTACAGGTATGCCGGCGCATATGGCGCTTGGCTGCAACAAATTATCCGCCGGCTGCGGATGTGTATTGTCGGTGCTGAAATTCTGGCGCGGAGGCGCAGTCAGGATCCGCACCGCGCTCATCGCGGCGGCCGGTTCGTTTGCAGGCTCCGCCTGCGGCGCTATGACAGCCCTTCTGCTTTCGGATCGTACGATAAAGGCTATGATGCTTATCATTCTGCCCTGCGCCGCAGCTCTGATACTATTTAAGAGAAACATGGGCGACGAAGACCGCTCATATTTGCTGAGGCCGTACAAAGCGGCTGCTCTTGCGCTTGCTATAGGGCTTCTGGTCGGCTTTTACGACGGCATATTCGGCCCCGGCACCGGCACATTTGCAATAATGGCCTTCTCGGCAGTTATGGGCTTTGACCTTAAGACCGCGTCAGGCAACGCAAAGCTGCTGAACCTGGCCTCAAACGCCGCGGCTCTTGTTACCTTTGCCGCCTCCGGCAATATACTCTACTCCGTGGCATTGCCTGCTGCCGTCTGCGGCATAGCCGGCAACTTCGCAGGAGCTCATATGGCGCTCACAAAAGGCTCGAGATTTATACGCCCGATGATGCTCCTTGTGCTGGCGCTTTTGATGCTGAAGATCCTCTGGGATCTGCTCGCATAAGCAAAAAAAGCGCCGGAAGCGGCAGATGCCCCGCTCCGGCGCTCACAGTAAGCAAAGATCTAAAGGCTCTCAACCGCCTTTTTGATTCTTGAAAGACCTTCTTCGATATAGTCATATTCGCGGCAATAGGCGATGCGTATATGCCCAGGCATACCGAATACCTCTCCGGGCACAGTCGACACGCCGGATCTTTCAAGCAGCCATGAGCAGAACTTAAAGCCGTCCATGCCGAGCTTTGCTATGCGCGGGAACGCGTAGAAAGCTCCGGAAGGAGTGTAGGCCTCGAAGCCCTTTATATCGCTGAGCCACCTGACGACCATATCGCGCCGTCTGCGGTACTCGTCTATCATCGCTTTCACGTCGCCGTCCGCATGGGCAAAGGCCTCGACGACACCGGCCTGCGCGAATGAATTGGCACATGTCGTCAGATTCTGGTGGCACTTGTTCGCATACTGGCGCATAGACTCGGGAGCTACTATCCAGCCGATGCGCCATCCCGTCATCGACCATGTCTTTGACGCGGCGGAGCATGTCACGGTGCGCTCGGCCATGCCGGGAAGGCTGGCTATGCTGATATGCTCTCCGTCGTAAACGAACTTTTCGTAACACTCATCGGATATCACCCACAGATCCTTTTCTATGGCAAGCGCCGCTATATCTTCAAGGTCTTTCCTCGTAAGGACCGTGCCGCTCGGGTTGTTCGGAGAATTGATAAGTATCGCGGCTGTTTTCGGCGTCACTGCCGCCGCTATGTCCTCCGCCCGCACGCGGAAGTCGTTTTCCATCTTCGTTGGGACAGCGACGAGCTTCGCGTCAGATATCGCTATCTCGTCCGCATAGGCGGAAAAATAGGGCGCCGGGACTATTATCTCCTCGCCGGGCTCAAGCAGCGTCAGCATCGACGCTGTCAGCGCCTCCATCGCGCCGTTCGTGATGACTACGTTTTTATCCGCGTCGACGTCCATACCGTTTTCCCTGCGGTATTTGTCGGCGACCGCACAGCGCAGGTCATAAGCGCCGGCCATGTCAGTGTAGTGCACATTGCCGCTCTCGATCGCATGGACAGCGACTTTTTTGGCGCACTCCGGCGAATCAAAGTCCGGCCTTCCGATCTCCATGTGTATGATGCTTCTGCCTTCCTGTTCCATCCTGCCGGCGAGCGTCAGTATCTCGCGTATGCCGCCGGACATAGCTATAGAAGACATACGGCTGTTCGGGAATTTTCTTTTTGTGGGCATATTTACTCCTCCGCTTCGGATGATATCTGTGCGCCGGGCTCCGGCGCGTCTTTTACAAATACTGTGCAGGAGAGCGGCGGCAGAGTTATCTCAGCGGAATGGTCTCTCCCGTGAAAAGGCACGTCCTCCGCGGTAACGCCGCCCATATTGCCGCAGCCCGAGCCTCCGTACACCGAGGCGTCGCTGTTTAACGCCTCCCGCCAGAAGCCGGGAAGAGGCAGGCCTATCCTGTAGCCGCTGCGTACCACCGGCGTGAAATTCGCAGCTATGACCACAGGGCCGGACGTGCCTGCGGCACGGCGTATAAATGATACCACTCCGGCGTCCCTGTCGCTGCAGTCTATCCATTCAAAGCCCTCCGGGCTCTGGTCGAGCTGCCAGAACTGCGCGTGATCTTTGTAAAAATTATTGGCATCGGCAAACCATCCGGCAATGCCGGCGTGAAGTCCGTCCGCAAGCTGATGCCAGTCGAGCCCGCGGTCGTGGCACCATTCCCTGCTCTGCCCAAATTCTCCCCCCATGAAGAGCAGCTTTTTGCCGGGGTGGAAGAGCATCCAGCCGAGCGCAAGCCGCAGGCCTGCGGCCTTCTGCCATTCGTCGCCCGGCATCTTTTCAAAGAGAGAGCATTTGCCGTACACGACTTCGTCGTGCGAAAAGGGCAGTACAAAATTCTCGGCATAGGCGTACCACATGCCGAAAGTGAGCCTGTCATGAGCGTACTTGCGGTATATGGGATCCAGCGACATATAAGAGATGAAGTCGTTCATCCAGCCCATATTCCATTTATAGCCGAAACCGAGCCCCCCGAGCCATACCGGCTTCGTTACGGCAGGCCATGACGTGGATTCCTCGGCTGTGACCGATATGCCCTCGAAATCTTCGTAAAGCGCGCAGTTAAGCTCTTTAAGGAAATCTATCGCCTCAAGATTCTCCCTGCCTCCGTGTCTGTTAGGCAGCCATTCGCCGGCTTTTCGCGAATAATCCAGATAGAGCATGGACGCTACCGCGTCCACCCTTATGCCGTCCGCATGATAGCGGTCGAGCCAGTAGTGGGCGGAAGATATCAGAAAAGAACGCACCTCGCCGCGTCCGTAGTTGAATATCGCGCTGTTCCAGTCCGGGTGGAAGCCGCGCCTTGCGTCCTCATGCTCGTAAAGCGCGGTGCCGTCAAATCTGTAAAGGCCGAAAGAGTCCATCGGGAAGTGTGAGGGCACCCAGTCAAGGATAACGCCTATGCCGCGTCTGTGCAGTGTGTTTATCAGGCTCATCAGCTCTTCCGGGCTCCCGTAGCGCGACGTCGGGGCGAAATAGCCGGTAGTCTGATAGCCCCATGAGCCGTAGAAGGGATGCTCCATGACCGGCATGAACTCCACGTGGGTAAAGCCCTTTTCCGCCGCGTAGTCAGGAAGTTCCTTCTCGAGCATGCGCCACGTCGGCAGCGAATTGTCCATATTGCGGCGCCAGGAGCCCGCGTGTACCTCATATATCGACTGCGGCGCGTCCGGCGCATTTTTAACACCGCGCGACAGCATCCATTCGCCGTCGCTCCATTCATAGGAGACGGCCGCTATAACAGAGGCGTTGGCGGGCATTACTTCAGTTGCAAATGCAAGAGGGTCGCTCTTTTCAATAAGATCTCCGGACTGGGTCCTTATCACAAACTTATAGCGGCAGCCTGCCGCAGCCCCGGGGACAAAGCCCTCCCATATTCCTGAGGAATCCCAGCGCGGAGAAAGCGGGTGGCTCTCCCTGCTCCACGAATTGAAGTCGCCCATCACAAAAACGTCCGACGCGGCCGGCGCCCACAGCGCAAAAAGGACGCCCTCCGCGCCGTCATGGCACATCTTATGCGCGCCGAGAAAATCGTATATCCTCCTGTGCGAGCCTTCGCGGAAGAAATATATGTCCTTTTCTCCCGCAAGAGACACGCCGTGAACAATATCATCCGTCAATCTTTATCGCCTCCGGCTTATATGATAATATTATATCCTGACACCAGCTTCGGAGGAAAGAAAAAGTGAATGCTCTCTTCTCATATAATAAGATAACCCGCGAGATCGCCGACGAGATAAAAGAAAAAATCGGCGCGAACAACGTCTGCACAGACGAGGAAAAACTCGATACCTACTCGCATGACGAAGTCCCCCAGAGCAGCTACGGCAGAAAATATACGGCGGAGATGCTGCTCTTCCCGGAAAGCACCGAACATGTGGCCGCCATCATGAAAACGGCTCACAAATACCGGATCCCGGTAACGCCGCGCGGAGCGGGCACGGGACTCTCGGGAGGGGCGCTGCCGGTCTTCGGCGGCATCGTTATGAGCTTCGAAAAGATGAACCACATACTGGAGCTTGACGAAGAAAACCTCACGATAACTACCGAGCCGGGCGTGGTCACAGCTGAGATAAGCAGGATGGCGGCGCGTCACGGTCTGCTCTACGCCGGGGATCCCTGCAGCGGAGACGCCTCCTACATAGGCGGAAACATTGCGGAAAACGCCGGCGGCAACAAAGTGATAAAATACGGCGCCACCGGGGCACAGCTGCTCGCGCTGGAAGCGGTCCTGCCCGACGGCAGCGTCACCTGGTTCGGCGGCAAAAGGCGCAAGGATGTGACAGGGCTTGACTTCGTACACCTTATAGCGGGGTCGGAGGGCATCCTTGCCGTGATAACGAAGGCCGTGCTGAAGCTGCTGCCGCTGCCGCGCCACTCTGTCGATCTGCTGGCGGCGTTCCCGGACGCACAGACTGCGATAAACTTTGTGCCGCGCATAATATCCGAGGGCGGCCTGATACCGGCTTCCGTCGAATTCCTCGACAAAAACGCGCTGTCGCTTGCCGAAAGATATCTGCACACAAGCGTGCCGGCAGGCGACGCCGGGGCCGCGCTGATAATACAGCTTGAGGACAATGATGAAGAGCGCGTTGAGGAACAGTTTGAAGCGATAGGCAAACTGTCGCAGCAGCACGGTGCCAATGAAGTCTACATCGCAGACACCAGAAGCACGAGAGACCGCATCTGGCAGGCGCGCAAAAGCGTGCCTGAGGCGATATCCTCGCTATACAGCCGCTACTCGAAGGAAGACCTCGTCGTACCGACCGCGTCGGTCCCCGCGCTTCTTGAGATGGTCCGCAGCGAGACCGAGCCCTACGGTCTTGAATATGTCACATACGGGCATGCGGGCGACGGCAATATGCACTGCACGCTGATCTGCCCCGACTGTCCCGACTGGCACGAAAAGCTGCATGAAACGCAGAAGCGCGTTTACGCGAGACTGATAAAGATGGGCGGCACGCTCTCAGGCGAGCACGGCATAGGCTACAAGCGCAAAGACTATATGAAATTTTTCCTCGACGATGCTCAGATAGAGCTGATAAAGAGAGTAAAGCTCGCATTCGACCCGCAGAACATACTGAACCCCGGCAAGCTGGTCGACTGGGAAAATAAGAGCTCCGACTGATATTGATATATAAAGACCGCATATAAAAACAAAAGCTCCCGCTGCCTGCCGGGAGCTTTCGTTTTTATACAGAAATACAGAAGGCCGCCGCGCTAAGCCAGCCCCAGACGATCCCTCAGCAAAAGCAGAGCGTCGGTATTTGCCGCCGTTACCATAAGCACGTCGCCCTCCATGATGCGCGTTTTTCCCGTGGGAGTTATCGTGCTTTCCCCGCGCTTTATGAGCATTATCCGCACGCCGTCCGGGAATCTCAGCTCACTGACGGCCATTCCCGCGGCACGGGAGCCCTTTGACGCGCGCAGCTCATACAGCGTCCCTCCTATTTCCTCCTCGTAGTCGGTAAAGCTGCGTGAAACGAGCGTCGTATCCTCTTTGTCTATCTGTCCGAGCAAATGCGCCGCCGGCTTAAGCAGCGAGCCCTGTATCACCACCGACGAAAGAGAGATAAAAAACACTATATCGAATATGACGTCCGCGTTCGGGACGCCCTCTTTGAGCGCATAGGTCGCAAAGACTATGGACGATGCGCCGCGCAGCCCGACCAATGAGATGAACAGCTTTGTTTTTACCGGGCAGCGGAAGCGAAAGAGCGTCAGAAAGACCGCGGCCGGGCGTATCAGAAACATCAAAGCCGCGGAGACCGCAAGAGCCTGCAGCCACACCTCGCGCAGATGCGACGGGAACACCAGCAGCCCGAGCGTAACGAAGACAAGTACCTGCATCAGCCATGAAAAACCGTCAAAGAAACGGACCAGAGAGGTCTTATGAGCAAGCTTCACGTTCCCCATGACCATAGCCGCTATATAAACGGCGAGCAGCCCGTTGCCGTGCGCCAGTTGTGCCGACGAAAAGACCAGCTCCGCCATCGTCGCCGCAACTACCGGATACAGACCGTCGCTGTTGAGCTTTATGCGGTTTATGATCCAGGCGCAGATAAAGCCGAAGGCAAAACCGAAAATGACTCCTACTGCCATCTGAAGCAAAAACATGACCGCAAAGCCGGCGGCTCCGGTTTCGGAGTCCATCAGGCTTATCATAGTGACAGTCAGCATATAGGCGGCCGGATCGTTGCTCCCGCTTTCCAGCTCAAGCAGCGGCGCAAGCGGGGACCTGAGATTCATATTATTAGAACGCAGTATCGAAAAGACAGAAGCCGCATCCGTACATGAAACGACAGAGCCGAGCAGCATGCACTGCTGAAAAGTCATTCCGAGCAGCAGGCGGGCGGCTGCTGCAACAAGCAGCGCCGTGATAAGGACTCCGACCGTCGAAAGCAGAGCACCCGGCTGCAGGACCTCTTTTGCCGAGCGCCAGCTTGTCGCCATGCCGCCGGCAAAAATGATATAGCAGAGCGCAAAATTTCCTATCATGCTCGCCGAGGCCGCGTCGTCGAAATATATTCCGCCTATCCCCTCCGAGCCCATCAGCATCCCTGCTAAGATAAAGAAAACAAGCACAGGGATACCCGCTCTGGAAATAAAGCGGCTGAATGCTATGCAGAGAAGCAAAAGAACGGAAACAAAAACTATAAGTACGTTAACGTTGTCCATAACGACCCTCTTATCCCGCCATGCTGCGGCGCTCTTACTGCGCCCGCCGGCAGCAAACCGCGCTTAGCCTTCCTCCGGCCTGTGACGCATAAGAACGGCGGCGCGGGCCTCCGGCAGTATCCTGTTTTTCATTATCCACCTGAAACAGATAAAATGCGCCGTGGATGTTATCACCCATGAGACCGGATACGACAAATAGACGACAGAAACCGTTCTAAGCGCCTCGATGCGGAAGACCGCCGCGATCCATACAAGCCGCAGCACGCATGAGCCGATAAGGGAAACTATGGTAGGCGCCACGGAAAAGCCCAGCCCGCGCACGACTCCCGCCATCGCTTCCATAACGCCACAGAGCGGATAGGTGCTGCACAGTATCAGTATGCGCTTCATTCCGGCGTCGATAACATTTCCGCTCGTGGAATATATGCCAAGCAGATCCCGTCCAAAGATAACAAAGAGAGCGCTCAACATGCCGCCTGTTGCTATCGTGCAGATAATGCCGCTGCGCAGCACCTTATAAATGCGCTTAATGCGTCCCGCGCCGTAATTCTGGCTCGTGAAAGAAAGGATAGCCTGGTAAAACGCGTTCTGGGCAAAATAAATATACAGCTCCAGGTTCAGAGCCGCGGAATTTCCGGCCATCACCACCGCGCCGAAAGAGTTGATCGTGGACTGGATAACGACGTTTGACAATGAAAAAATAACTCCCTGCAGTCCGGCGGGGACGCCGATGCGCATTATCATCAAGAGCTTATCCGTGCTTATTCTGAGCTCAGAGAGGGAAAGACGCAGCGCGCCTTTTTCGCGCATCAGGCAGCGCACCACGAGCGCAGCGGATATGAACTGCGATATAACTGTGGCAAGAGCCACGCCTGCCACGTCGAGCCGCAGATTTACGACAAAAAAGAGATTCAGAAGCACATTGACGACGCCGGCTGCGGTAAGGTAAAGAAGAGGCCGCCTCGTATCCCCTACCGCGCGCAGCACGGCGCTGCCGAAGTTATAGAGCATCATAGCCGGCATGCTCATAAAATAAATAACGAGATAGAGAGTGGCAAGCCGCAGCACCTCTTCCGGCGTCCTCATCAGAATAAGTATCCTGCGGGCGCAGATCATGCCGCCCGCCATCAGCAAAAGCCCGGACGCAGCCCCTACGAGCATCGACGTGTGAATGGTGCGCGCAAGGCTCTCCTCATCCCTGGCGCCGTAATAACGTGCGGCAAGAACGTTCGTTCCCACAGAGAGGCCTATAAAGAGATTTGTCAGAAGACCTATCAGAGAGCCGTTTGAACCCACCGCGGCAAGAGAATGATCGCCGGCAAAGCGCCCCACGACTATGACGTCCGCTGTGTTGAAGAGCAGCTGCAGTATGCCGGAGCATACCAGCGGCACAGCGAAAAGCAGCATCTTCGGCATTATCGGGCCGCTGCTCATATCTATTTCATATTTTCCGCCGTTTTTTGAAAAGAGGCCGACGCCCATCTTGTTTTCCTTTCAGACCGTACCGGTCAATATTCCGGTCATTATAGCATAATGATGCTGATAATCACGTTTCATTAAAAAAACTGTATAAAAACGCTTTTACGTCTTTTTTGCACAAAAATGCGGGGCGTCCTTTACAGGATGTCCCGCGCATAAAGCGGTATTATTTATCGTAGCCTAACTCTTTTTTTGTTTTTTCTATATCCGCCTTTGTTTCACTGATCCAGCGCTCAAGAGTCTCGGGAGGTATCTTTTTCGATTTAGGACCGTTCATTAAAGTTTCAAGTTTTTTTTCCTGGATCTTCAGCCACTCGACCTTGGCTTCACGGAACTGGATATCGGCGACCGCGTTGCCTCGTTCGCCGTCATCCTCCTTTATGAAAGCTCTGCTCATTAAATCGTCTCCTGGGAGAAGGGCACTCCGTCGCTGTCCACGATCACCAGCTTCATATTTGGCTTTACATATGTGACCAGCTCGTTGATGTCTTTGTTTTTCAGGCGTATGCATCCGTGCGTGGCCCAGCGGCCGACTGACGCAGGGTTGTTAGTTCCGTGTATCGCTATCTGCCACTTGTTGTAGAAAGATATCAGCTTTGATCCGTAGACGCCTTCTGACGGCTCTCCCGGCTCGTTGAACCACGCGGGGTCATAGACCAGTTTGCTTGCATCCTGCAGAACGCGGTATATCGTATAGGTGCCGGTAGGCGTGATGAGATCCATGCGCGACGTCTTGACCTTGCCGCGCCCGCGTCCGACGGAGACCGGCCAGCTCTTTACCGCGTCGCTTCCGCGGAAAAGCGTGAGCCTGACCTTTTCCTTGTTGATGCGGATCCAGTATTCATCGGACTTTGGAGACCATGCCGCTGAAGAAGGAGCCGCGTATAATAAGAGCGCTAAAAGCGAAAACAATAATATTTTTTTCATAATAACACTCCAGTTTAAGTATATTATCAACAGCAATTATAATACAAATATCCTCTTTCTGTTGTCTGTTCTCTTCTGTTTTTTAATGCAAAAATAACAAAAACCGATGACCGCGCTCTGCTGCGCAGGCCGGATACGGCAATAAAGAAAGAATGCGGTACACCTTTTGCCGTTTCATACACGGAGCGCTGTATAAAGAGCCGCGGGGAAGACCCCGCGGCTCTTTACTGTTTTCATATCCAGGCAGGTTCGCGGCGCATCAGGCCGCACCTCCGGCGCTTATTTCTTTCCTGACTCCTCCATAAGCTTCCTGACCTGCTCCTTCAGCTCTTCATAGCCTGCGCGCAGCTCTTCGTTGCTTGCTTTCAGCTTTTCGTTCTCGGCCTTGAGCGCCGTTATCTCGTCCTGCATAACATATGTCGCGCTGATCGGGCCTGCCTTGTAGCGGTCAGGAATCCCGACCTTTTTGGCTCCCACTCTGAACGTCACGCCCGCGTTCGCAAGCACTCTGTGCTCCGAGCCGCCGTAGGACGCTCCCACGTGGAACATCACGTTCTCCCGCATGTAGTGAGCTACTCCCACCGCTACCGCGGCTGTCCCCCTGTACGCGCCTACCGCCGCCATTATCTGCGTAGGCTCAAGCGGGTCGTACTGTATCGGCTTGAGCCCGGCTAAGGCCGCGGTCTCCGCTCCCAGATCCTCTATCTCGTCGGAGAGTTCGCTGTAGGCCCTGTACAGGTTGTCCGTGCTTTCTGTAAGCTGGCCGACCGTGGCAGCATCCGTCGGGGCCGTGCCTGCCGCAACATTGCTTATCCTGTTGCCGCCCGCCGATATGCCGTCGTTGTTTATCACTACTTCGCCTGCCGCCGTGTTTACTCTTACCGCATTGCTCTTTATGCCGGAGGCGTTTATCTCGGTGCCGCCCGCTACCGTCATGCTGTCGGCCACTGTCAGTCTCTGTGTCTCGGGCGCCGCTGCGAGGTTTACTTCATATGCGCCTGCTGCGTTCTTTGTTATTTCTATGTTGCTGCCTCCGTTTACCGTTACTGTGTTGTTTTCCTCGTTTATCGTTTCCGTTTCGCCGTTTACAGACAGCTGCCAGCTTCCGGCGCCTGTCCCTCCGGCTACGTGCCCGGCGTTTTCTTCTCTGCCGTCTGTGTAGTCTATTATGAGGTCTCCGTCGGCGTTTACAGCGGCAGTCACTATGCCTGTACCGTCAGCGCCGGCCGGGCCTGTCTCGCCCTGCGGACCTTGCGGCCCGGCAGCGCCTGTGGCACCGGCGTCTCCTTTATCGCCCTTTTCTCCCTGCGGACCCTGCGCTCCTGCCGGGCCCTGAGGACCGACAGCTCCTGCAGCTCCTGTGTCACCTTTATCTCCTTTTTCGCCCTGCGGGCCCTGGGGGCCTGTGGCTCCTGTTGCTCCTGTGTCGCCCTTATCGCCCTTTTCTCCCTGAGGACCCTGAGCCCCTGCCGGACCCTGCGGACCGGTGGCTCCGGTTGCTCCGGTATCGCCCTTATCGCCTTTTTCGCCCTGCGGGCCCTGGGGACCTGTGGCCCCTGTTGCTCCGGTGTCGCCCTTATCGCCCTTTTCTCCCTGAGGACCCTGAGC
>JAEEGL012806718.1_pt1 | contig 11102 bp, 9 predicted proteins | sample 9134231 | NCBI WGS metagenome assembly JAEEGL01 (sample SAMN16246548, study PRJNA631951) | gut metagenome | biome: gut microbiome; feature: rumen; material: fiber-attached | host: Bos | place: Iran: Karaj | collected 2018-10
AATTTGTTCACCATGAGGCGTTATCGAATGTATTCTTTGTAATAGCAGTTGTTGGAGCAATCGTTTCATATGTAATGGGTGGCGGGATCAATATCGCCATCAAATGGGCTCTTAAGATAGGAAAGATCGGCTGGTTCATATTGCCATTCCCGATAGATATCGCCACTGGTTTATTCGCGATACTCTTTTCTCTTCTTTCATTTTTCTTCCTGCCCGTGATATTCGTTGCTATGAATTACTATCAGGCCAACAAGGATTATAAGGCCGCTGAGGAATACTTGAGTTACTATCAGCCTACACAGGAATAAAGACAGGGAGGTTATTTCTAGATGAACAAAATGATCAAGCCAGTAACAATAGCACTTATGTGCGGTATCGTGTTTTCCGCTGGTTGCGGAAAGACCAATATTGACCTAAATAAGTATGTAACGGTAGAAGTCTCTGGGTATGACGGATATGGTGAAGCCGACGTGGATTTCGATCTTGATGCATTAAGAGCTGACTACGATGATAAGCTCAAATACAAAGGCGATGATGAATTAACAGCAGCCATATTTGAGGAGGATCCAGCCGGGGCGTTATATGATGATTGCATCTCCCGTAATGTGGTAAATAAATCCGAATTATCAAATGGTGACACAGTAAAAGTCGAGTGGAAGTGCAAGGACGAAAGAGCACTCGAAAAGTATAACGTGAAACTGTCATACTCAGATATAGAATATGAAGTTGAAGGCTTGGAAGTCATTCCGACTTTTGATCCGTTCGAAGATATATCTGTTTCTTTCTCCGGCATTTCCGGTGAAGGTAGGATCGATATTAATTCAGACAGTTCTAACGGTATTCGCTACTCAGCTGATAAATCATTCAACCTCTCAGAAGGCGATAAGATCACTATCACAGCAGATGTAGGCAATGCTAAATCATATGCCGAGAAGTATGGACGCATGCCATCGGTTACGACTAAGGAATATACAGCCGAAGGTTTTGACACTTACTTTATAAGCGTTGAAGCTGTAAATAAAGATGATGTAAGATCAGTCATTTCATCTATTGTCAATAAATCCCTCAATGAGTTCTTAGACGGTCCCACACGTGATGCTGAAGAAGCAGGCCTTCTTGATGAACCAAAATACACCTGGGAAGTAAAAGGTGAAATCACTAAAGATCCTCAGATAGTAGATATATATATCGGGAATTCCAAGGCTGGTGATAATGAAAACGTCTTGTACATAATCTCAAAAGCAGGATACAAATATACTGTTACCAAAAACTGGTGGACGAGCGAAGTCATGGACGATGTCATCGGTGAAGGTGATGCATATTTTGGTGTTGAGATTAAGGATTCTATTATATCAGGTGGTGAATTATCTCTTGGAAAAGCAAGTTCTAAGGTAAGAGTCAGCAAGGATATTGCAGACTTTGATGTGTATATTAATTCGTTAAAGGCTGACTCTTCTTTTGATGAGGCAGATTCTTCTTTTAGCCCTGAAGCATCAACTCCGAAGGATCCTGAGACAGATGATAAAGAAGTAACTTATTCTTGTTTGATCGATAAGGCGGTTGAAACAGATGGAAAGATTAAGATCACACCGCAAGAGGGATGGGGAATCAGCGAGGTTTTACCTGTAGAAATATCAGATGAAATGTATCAAAAACTGAAAGTGGGTTGTAAACCTCCCATAGATTGCGAGCAGCTTGACAAATACTACTGCGTGGAAGAAAAAGATGGTGAATTCTACTTCATCGAAGACTATTTCAAGAGCATGGACGAACTATTTGATGAGTGTGTTGCATATAAGATATCCAAAGATGGTGATAGCATAAAGATGTATGGCCGCTGTCTTATGGGTGCTTATGGCGACAAGTGGGTTGAAGTCACATCAGTCTCAAAACAAATTTCAGTAAAAAAAGACTTCTATCTTACTTCCGATACCGTTTGCAAGATAATAGATAAAATACCATCTGATAACAAAATGGAAAACGTAAAATACAAAGAACTCACAGTAAAGGATATCGAAGAAAAAGATATCTACAGTATATACGATCAGAATAAAGATGGTTACGGCTGGCATGGTATTACACAAGTATTACTAACAGTTGATGAATCCGGAAACGTATCTAAACTCGAAGAAGTTTTCACATATGAAATGTGAGTATTTACTCATTACAGATAAATTCTAACTACATAAACACAAGAGAGGGATCATATTATATGATCCCTCTCATAGTTATACCCGATAAAATTATTTAACCTCGAAGATGTAGTTCAGAGTGACATTTTAATCGATTCCTTGATCTTGATCACCATTTCTTTAGCCCAGCCAAACACTTCTGATAATTTTCCCACGAGCTCCGGATATCTGTTTACAGTTTCATTCAACGCTTTCTTTAACGCTACTTTCAATCCATTATCTTTTTGAACAAGATCTACCATCTGATCATAACACTGCGCTTTTATTATTGTGTCATCAGCGTCTGCTATCCCCTGTCTCATTCCATCTTTTCGAGCCTGTTCGTATATGTCTTCGCGTTCAGCATCGATGCTCATGCGTTCTCTTTTGATCTGATCTTTCTCTTTATCAATTTCTTTTTGATACTCTCTGATCTTTTCTGACTCTAACGCAGTAGCTACCAGGCTCTGACATTCAGTCTGATCTAATGTTACCTTACCTGTTATCTTATTAGGCTGGATACAGTACTCCTTTATTTTCTCCAACTCTTTTTTTGTGAGAATATGAGGACGCGATTCAATCTGGTCAACTTGTGCAGATATGATCTTTTCGTTCCTTTTGAGTTGCTTTTCCTGTATCTCGACTGCATCTTGATACTCTCTAAGGAGGTTGGCCACTTCACGCTGTTCCAACTCCGTCGTCTCTATTTCTTGGTGCATTCTTTGGAGTAGTTCCTCCTGTTGAGCTAGCTCCCACTCACGCTTTGTCGTATGGAGTTTGGCATCTTCGGCTCTCGATAAAATAAGTCGACTCAATCCATCTTGTTCTATCACGCGTTCTTCATATTCAACTAATTCACCTCGATCAAGCCCGTACTTCTGCGTCACTTCCTCATAGAATTGATCCTGCCTGCGACGGTAGTCAGAGCGATTACCCATGATGATCTTTGCTGACAGTTTATATTGTTCGCCATCGTTAATAATCGGTATAGATGCTACCTGCATGTGCCAGCTTGTCTCATCAACATGTACTACGGCATTCAGTAATCGTTTTCTATCACCGCTACAATAATGCTCGACATGAAAGTCTAAGCATTCAGTAAATAACTTCATTCTCTCTTCAAAATCCTGGTGTTCATCAAACCATTCAGGACTTGCGGTGTACAATGCGTCAAGTAATACAACGGAGCGTTTCTTACCTTTAGTTATCTCATTTATTCCCGCTTCTTTTATTTGTCTGGTGATTTCATCGTTCCAGTTTTTCGTGTAAGCAAGGTGAATGTTCTGATTTGTTTTATCCCAATCTATATCGGATCTGTCAAAGTCCCTTCCAGCATCATGATCTTCTACAGTCCTGTTTGCTTCTATCTGCAACCCGTACACATCAGTCCTTTTACGTTTCTCTACTCTCATAATTCCACAATATGCCATATAGCCTGTAACCTCCTCAAGACATACGTTGGCGAAAACAATAGCTTGAAATTGTACCCGTATGTCTAACTCACTAGACATAATCTTCGTCATGTCGTTCGGCGGGGATTCGCCCCTGCACCCCATTTTACGGCTCGTCAGACAGTGAGGATCGTATTTATCCCCACTGCCATTCCTTGCCGTCAGTCAGCTAGATAAGATATGAATCTGCAGCTGACTGTCCCTGACGCTGGTACGTCTTATCCTTGATCATGTCACTGATATGCTCAGGCATAAGTGACCAATCAGGACGCTCAACGTCAGGTATTGCCTCCCAATACGCCCTTATCGTTCGTATGATGTCGGCATTAGTACGTGCCTCTTCGTAACGGGTCTGATCTTCAAGAGCCTTCTTCATCGCACGTACTCTTTCTTCCTGCTCACGCAGTTTTTCGCGGAGCTCTTCGCTCGATAATCTTCTCGCCATAATGTTTTTCTCCTTTGCTAATTTCCCCGGAGCACTCCTTTTTGAGTGTTCCGGGATCAACTTTTCTACAACTTCATGATCTCTACTGCTACCATTACCATTTTCTCGTACTCTTTCCAGTCAGGGTGATCAGGCCACCTTGAACAAATATGATGAAGTTCGACAAAATAGTGGTCGTCGTCATGAAGTTCTCTGCCCAATACTCCCTCGAATATGCATTTGACCTGTCCGCCATATGCGATAACTTCTTCTTTCGTCATATAGATCTTCCTCCTTACATCGTCATACCGGCGTAATGCATGGTACGTTCGTCCATCTTGGGTCCCTCTGTCTTGGGTTGATCCATCTTGAGATTGTCGTGTATCATCGAAAGCTTCTGACCGTCGTAGCGATACACGTTGTCAGAAAGGAAATCAGACGGGCTTACGCAGTTCATGTTCACTTCACGGACCATTGTACGGAGATCATCAGGTGTCATACTGTCGTTGATCGGTACGCATATCACTTCATGGATAGACGATGGCAATATGACATAGTCTGATCCGTCCATAATGTCACGTACCTCATTAAGTGCTTTCTCCGAAAGGATCGATGCCGCCCCTTGTATATGACTCATGGTTGACATCACTATCATCTGTGGTCCTTCCATTTCCGGGATCATTGAGTCCATCAACTCGTTCTCCATTCCTTCTGCGCCTAGCATCTCTCTTAATACATCAGTCATTGGACGGATATCGTATGTCATATCGTCGATGTTCTGCTGACCGATCTTGAGTACCTCGTCAGGTGTGAGTCCGGATCCGATCCTTGCTGCTATCTCCTCGGTTACCACAAAGCTGGCATTATCATCGATATACCAACGCGGTATCGCTGAAAGATCACCTACTTCGAAGTGGGGACAATTAGCAAGAAGCTTTTCATTCCTTTGTGTATTGACCAGTGTCAACCGGATATGTTTCTTAGCTTCCTCTACTGAAAGCTCTGGCATCGTAATTCCATGCTGATGAGCATCATATGCTACCTTGCTCATCTTGGCTGCTATGGATTCAATGCTCTCTCCGTTCTGGTATGCCGGATAGTATTCATCAGCATAAACGGTAGGATTGATGAACGAGTCTGCAAAGTCAACTGTGATACCATGCTTCTCCTCGTTCGTTTTGATCACCATACGTGTTTCAGTCTCGACTTCAATTCCGTAGTGGAGATGCATCTCGTTAGCTATCGCCTCGGCCAGTTCATGACTGAAGTGATCGATATCATCAATTTTCATGGTTTTTCCCTCCTTAGAAAATCGATCTAGAGCTGCAACGCATACCAGCTCATTGGTTAATGATATAGGTGACGCCACCTGTCTTAACGTCAATGCGTTCCTATATATAAACATGGTAGAAATAAAATAAAATAAGTGCCGTTTTGGCACTTATCTATTTTGATCTGTCTTTGATCTTGTTCTGATGAGCTGTAAGACATTTATTACTTATATAGTACAATTGTTGATTCTTATATATTCGTGCTGGTTCGGTGCTTGCGATATAAAAGTTACCGTCAGCCATTATCAGGCATTTCTTTTCACGTCTTAATCGCAACATGTCATTCGGCGTTAGGATCTTCTTTGATTCATAACTACGTGAGTATGATCCTTTATTTTGTCCTCCTTCGTTATATGATCTTTTCTCCTCAAAGTACTCGCCAGCATAGTTACAGAACTCCTGTGCATTCTTTATGCTGTTAACTGCCAGGACGACTACGCCTGCAACATCGTCCATCAGTGATTCGGCATAGTTCTCGTTATGAAGCTCTTTGATCTGTGAATAGGATTGCCAGATCATGATAACATTCGTGTGGAATCCTCGGGCTACCGAGCACCAGCCTGTCCAGTCGATCAGACTTCCTATTGTATAGCACTCATCAGCTACGACTATCAGTTGCCGGAGTTCACTATCACTCCTTAGCTTTAAGAAGTCCCTGTTTTTACAATGATACTCTAGCTGTTTAGCTATTATTTTCATGACAGTTTCAGTAACAAAAACGTCGCCGGGATAGAAGAACAGAGAATACCCTCGCTCCAGATCAAACGGCGAAGTTTTACGAGGATTGTACTCCAGAGCCCATCTGACATCATCCACGGTAAAAACGTTCAGCTTTTGCTTAATGTTCATTTTAATATTATTAAATGCTTCGTTATCAGACTGTTGAGCAAACTCTATTAGCGCATTTCTCACCTTTTTCATGTCAGGTCTGGTCTCAGTTTTCTTTAGTACGTTATCTATTAGTACTTTAACGTCCGTTGACATTATGTAATCGATCGTCTTAATAAAACTAAATCCCCAGCGGAAGCAAGCCAGGCCTACATATATCAATATCACTCGTGCGCTGTCAGTAAAGAATGCATTCTTTTCGTTCGTTGATTCTATAAGAACACCGGCGATCAATGTCAGTTCTCTGATTACTTCATCATCAGTCGAGTTACTGTTTAACCGATAGTATATATCCCAGCCCCAGTCATCTCTGCCTTTTAACGATATGAGTCTCGCGTTTTTCTGATCAGGCATACAGCTCTTGTAATAAAGCTCGCCACCTTTAAAATCAAAGACAAACATGGACGGTTTCTTTTCTCCCGGATTCAGTTTTCGAAAATGTAGCTGATACACGATCATTGTCAGCAATATAGTCGATTTACCGGCTCCCGGAGATCCGAATACGAGGTAGCTAAGATATTCGCCCAGATCAAGCTGGACATATTTATCACCTTGTTTTGCGACAGGGAACTGATCCGGAACATCAGACAGATATGCCTGATCTATCTTTGGATTCTGCGCGCGTCGCTTCTCTTCCGAAAGATCAGCCGGTACATCTTTGGGTGTTGCCAGCCATGTGAACATACCGATCTTCTTGCCGTATTGGAGATGGATCGAATTACGTAAGAATACAAATGCCATCAACATGAATGAATACAGTGCTATGCTGCTAACGCTTATAAGATCTTTGATCCTTGTGTGGGTATGTATATACCATTGCCTATATGCTATGCCAGCTATAAATGCTATGATGCCCCACGGAATCCCCGTGAGGCATATGATCTGCCAGATATTGTGTTTTCTTTTCATCATTTGATCCTCTTGATATAGTCTTTATCGCTGAGCACCTTTTTAAGATTGATATTAAACACATCACAGTCTTTCACAATGTAGCCGGCATCGACAAAAATGGCGACCTCTTCAATGGTAGGAGTATCATCGATGTATGACATCAATCCACACCCTTCATTACGAGCGATATTCTCCATCTTGTCGAGAAGCTGCCTAACCCTTGTCTTATCAGTTGCGATGATCCCGTCGATACGCAGCCGACGAGTATCAACACAATCATTGATCTCGTAGCGAGCATAACTCAGTCCCTCTCTAACGATCTGATTGCCAAACACTATCGTCGGTATGCCATATCTGTTCTTTTTTATATAACCTATTCTATGCATTTAGATTCACCTCCTTATGCATTTAAAAAATTGTTTGTTACATTACTAATATGATAAAAATATGAGATAATAACTTATGATCCATCTGATCACATAGCCATTCTCATCGACCTGCCTTCTACTTTAGGCGGATCCATTGTACTATCACGCTGGATACTCATATCCATATGTTGCTTTATCTCGTTGATCATCTTTGATGACTCAACCCTGATCCTGTCAAAAGAAGCCATGAGCTCTGTTATGTTCTTATCAGTACTCCATCCTGCGATGTAACCAAAGCTGTAACTGCTGGTATCAAGCCCGTACTCATTGCAGACAACAAATGCAACGCTCTCTGCTTCAACTTCCTTTGTTCGTTTATCTGTCTGATCGTCTTTACTGCCATGGTCAAGTCTTGCATGTGTGACCTCGTGACATAAAGTCTTTAAAGTCTGTTCTTCACTCATACCCTTCTTTATCACAATTTCCTGTTTTGTCGGGGAGTAATATCCGTGTACTGATCCAGTAAGATCATCAAATCTAACCGGTACCGGTGATATAGCTTCGATCGCGGCGAAGTAGTCCATAAAGTTCTCTACTGTATCAGTTAGATCTGAGATATACTCTGGTAGAGGGGCTCCCTCCGTTTGCGAAACGTCAAATACTGTACTTGTTTTAAATCCTTGCATCTCTATCTCCTTCCTTTCAGGATTTCCTTGCGCATCTACCTTTATGCTGCCGTCGGCATTCTGTACTTCCACTTCACGTTTATATTTGCATGGTGCTATTATCGTGATACCTTTCTCGCCTTTCAGCACATGCCTATGAAACTTTTCTTCCCATGCATGATAACCAGCAACGAGGCTTGCATCTGGTTTCTGCAGAAATATCAGCATTTGATTATTTGGTGAATAATCAGGAAACTTGTTCAAAAATTTTAAGTACTCCATATACCCTTCAGAGTCAAACACCGATCTGACTCCTTCTTTCAGCTGCTCCATAACTTGTTCGATCTTTGATTTTTCTTTATCCATAGTTTTTTCCTCCTGATATAAACATGGAAGAAATAAAATAAAATAATCGCATAAAAACAAAAAGAGCCACAAACAGCGTTTTTACGTTGTTTGTAGCTCTTTAAGGATGTGATTAGTCACATTTTTATTATTATTTTTTATCTATCTGATTTTTTTGTGCAAGAATTTTTAGCAGATCATCTTAGATCATACTGCTCATGCTATTGATTACCTGGATCCTGCAACCTTCATGTGATTTGTTGTTTAGTGTCAAAGTACGGGTTTATACCTTTAATATGGTTTTACTGATGAAAAATCCGCTGATCCTAAAGATTTATATAGTTTCCCGTCTACGTATATCTCTACACCGTCTTTGGTAAGATTACATTTTATACTTTGAAGATCTGGATAAGAATCACTGATCTCACGCAACGAAAAACTGCAATATCCAAATGTTGTTCTTAGCATCAGAACATCCGCCGTCTCAAGCAAACCATCCATATCAGATGAATCCAATGCCAATACATCTCCTAAAAGAACTTTCATATTGTATGCTTCACCATCCAAACCACCACCGAAATGCCGTCCTTCTACAGAAGTAACAGTTGGATCAAAGCTAGGAACTATGCTAATCTGGTCGAAAGATGCATTTACAGGATTATTCACAGCCACGGACTGGCCAGCATTCTGTGATGCCTGCTGTAATCTATTAAAATCCTGCCAAGTGAGCTGATCTGTACATGTAACTCCCAGGTCTTTGCATATTTCAGCGATCCTCACTGGTCCTGCCAAGCTATGTCCTTCACTCTTTAATTTTGCTAAACAAGCCTTAAATGCATCTGTATACGGATTCATTGCAGGGATATGGAGGATATACAGTTTACCATCAATAGTAAAGTAGCAGTTCTTTGGAGCATCGCTTCTTGTACTGCAGAGTAGCTCAAATTCCTCCCATGTCAGATTTGACTGATTTTTATATTCCAGGTCAAATATATTCTTGGTATTATCTGCAAGCATTCTGTTAACCCTATCTGTAGCAAGGGTCTTACGAATTTCTGGTGTATAATAAAAACTTCCTATAGCATTCGGATCAAAATATATGGGGCCACTGCCTGCACCCTCATCATCGTCATCTTTGTCATCTTCTAAAACAACATTGGCGCTATCAATATTCTCCTGCTTCATAATCTTTTGGACCGCAAGTCCAAGTATACCGGGGTTAAGTGAAATATTACCTGTTACATCACTGATCGTAACAGTGACTACGCCCTCATCATCTCTAGAAATAGTATACCTGAATGTAGCTTCTACGATTGGTTCGGTCACCTCATCTCCTATGATCTCATAATCTGCATCAGGTGTCAGAGTTACAGTACCACCGCAGTGTTCACGAACATATTCTCTATTGTATTGCACATCATTTACATAATAACCAATCCCAAGTCCACTAGCATCACTTTCAATATCAACAGTAGCATTATCAAACCCTTCTGCTTTGACATAATAAAACTGATTTTCAACATTAACACCAGCATCTACTATTCCACCACAATTGTAATGGACTGTCCCACTACCAGTCACAGTTCCTTCTTCGAGATTAGAGTGTACATATCCATTGTTACTGTTATTTACAGTGCCCAAATTACGCTCAACTGTCGAATTATTACTTTGTACATCGGAAAAATTCACATAAACGTAAGAGTTGTTAGTATTGATTGTTCCGTAGTTATAATCGACCTGTGCCTTATTCACATCAACCGTTACTCCTTGACTGATTGTTACATTAGACTCATTATTCTCATCGATATCAGTATCTATAATTGCTCCATCAGCATACACCCCTACAGGAAATGCCATAGATACAGTCACTGATGACATGAGCATTGTTGCACTCATGATGGCTACCATACATCTTTTTGATAAGTTTGCTAATCTCTTTCTCATTATCCCTTTGCCTCCCATACATGATAAGAAACGAGTGATCTTTATGTTTGAAATTATCTTATCACAAATCTGGTTTTTATGCCGATTATTGCACGAAATGCAGAAATTCGAGCACGAAATGCAGACCATGTAAAAAATCAAAGAGGTTTTTTGTGCAACGTATACAAAACCGCTACACTACACTACATCCTCGAATGTAAAGCGAGCTTCACGTTTGAAAAATAGATTTCCCGCTTTATGTATATCTTTCTAGGTTTTTATCATATAATCCTCTTCGATAAATGACTTATACCACAAATATATGTACTTAAAGGGATAAAAAAATAAGCTATCAATAATCCAGCTTACATTTCCTCATACTTCTTTATTATTCAAATTATATCGCGTCTAAAGTGCGTCCAAAAAGGATTTTGGACGTGAGGCACAGGTCCATTCCTCCTTTATTTTTCATTATTTTTAGCATATTGCGCGGTCAAAACCGAAATTCGAGTCCCGTCTCGCGCTCTTATTATTAAAGGGATCTGATTTGTGTCAGATCCCTGTTTTTCTGCATTTCCAGCACTTTTTCTTCATAGGATTCTGACTTAAAATCTTGGTTACCTTTGGTTACCTTTTTCAAACAAC
>JAEEGL013584158.1_pt1 | contig 11102 bp, 10 predicted proteins | sample 9134231 | NCBI WGS metagenome assembly JAEEGL01 (sample SAMN16246548, study PRJNA631951) | gut metagenome | biome: gut microbiome; feature: rumen; material: fiber-attached | host: Bos | place: Iran: Karaj | collected 2018-10
CAAATAAGTTTTCTACATTTATATGTCCATGATCTGCTACTACAAATATAACTGTATCAGTAAGTTTATTACTTAACTCTTCTATTCTTTTATTTAAGTCATTAATAATATCTTTAACTTCTTGTTTATCACAACCTATTTCATGCATTGTATAATCAGGATCAGTATCATAAGCATAAATATATTTCTTTCCATCTTCTTTACAAATAGATTCAATTCTATTAAACATATCATCTAAGTTTTCATAAGAATCACTTCCAAAAGGAAATAATCCATAACCTTTATATTTGCCTTTTTCATTTATTTCATCAAAGATTGTCTTTCTAATCATATGTTTATCATTATATTCTTTAGCTTCTTCTAATGGATTAAAATCAAGATCTTCTTTTAAAGAGTTCTTAAATACTGTTATAGTTTTATCAATATCTTTATAATACATATGCCATCCAAGCATTCCTGTTTCAGATGGATTTAAACCAGTTGTTATAGAAGTAGTTGCTGCAGTAGTTGTTGCAGGAAAAACAGTAGTTATAGCTTTTAATCTATTCTTAATTAAGAATGAATTCTTATCTAGCATTCTATCCATAATAATTGAACCCATTCCATCACATAATATAGTAACAACATTCTTTGGTTTATATTCTTCTAATACTTTATCAATATAATCTAGAGTATTATGTTTATAATCAAGTTCAAAATATTTTCTTATTGAACATGCTAGATTAGTTAAACATTCATTATAATTATTCTTTACTTTCATCATTATCACCTGTACCTTTATTATAAATAAAAAAGACTAGTTTATCTAGTCTTTCTTAATGTTAATCCTAAAGCAGTAGCTCTTACTCTTCCTTCTGCTTCTAATCTATCTTCTTTAGTTTGATAATATAATCCTTGTCTTTTAGAATAATCTCCAACCATTGGTCTACTGTGATATTCAAGTAAGAACCATTTTTCTTTATCAGCATCATAAATATAGTCAAATCCACAAATAATACCAAGTTCAGATCTATACATTTCATGAACTTCTTTTGAAATATCCACTAAATCAGAAAACTCTCTTGAATTAATTCTATGACTATGTAATAAAGAGTTTTCAAATTCTTCATAATTATCATTACCAAGTAATACATTTTTTCCACCTGATAAAGTATTAGATACAATAGAATTACTACTTAATGGATATACTTCACTTAAAAGATATCCAAGAAGTGTAGTATCATCTACATAAGGTACACTTTCATTATATTTTAAAGCTCCATAAAGTAAATCATTAGATGAAGATGTTAATAGTCTTACTGTTGTATTGTACTCAGATGGAGTCTTTATATATTCTTGTACAGTAAAGTTTAAACTTAAATATTTATAATAATCTATATGGAATTGAAGACTGTCTTTACTAGTACCTACTAAAGACAAATATGTTTTTTCAATTAAATACTTGCAGGCTTTAATTAAGTTATCATAATCTTCTAAAGTCCTAATTAAGAACTTCTCTCTTCCACCATTTTGGTTTTCATTTTTTAATACAAAGGGTAATTGATATTTATAATTAAATAAATCATTAAATGAAAAGCTTACTGTTTTGGGTTTTACAACGCCTCTTGCTTTCAATTCTTCTTGAATACCATTGTCAATTATTCTTTTATATTCAGCAAAATCCTTACTTCCATAGTCTTGTCTTCTACCAGTAATATAAATAGTATAATTATTAGCATTTCTTATATTGTTAACAACCCAATAACCTTTACTAATTAACTCTAAATATAACTTTGGATCGGTTTCCATTCTTAGATAAACAGGTTGTCCGTGTGAACGTGGCAATTCACCATACGATATAATCCTTTCCATAGCTATTCCCCCTCAATATTTGTAACATTATACCACAAAATGAAGAAAAATTCAACTTTTAGCCTTATTTCATATAGGAAATTTGCAATTTTTATCAAAAAAAGTTATAATATACAGCCATAAAAAAGAGGTACCAATATGAAAAAAAGCTTAGCAAGTAAAATTGCACTTAACTTAGCACTACTTCAATTGTTTTCAAGTTCAATTGCTTTAGTTAAAACTAATGAAAGATTGAAACCTAAAGCTAGTAAAAAGTTTATCTCAGTAGAAAATGATATTAAATATCGAAGACTTGATACTGATACAGGAGAATATAAAGATATTTCTATATTTGATTATGATAATATAAGTTCTCATCAATATGGTGCAAGTCAAATGGATTTTAAAAATCATTTTGAGACTTTAATTGAAGATCCATTAATATGGGAAGAAATGCAAAAATATTATCCAGTAGAATTATTTGAAGATGAAGAAGAAGCCTTATTCTTCTATAAAAAATATTTTGAAGTAATTGCTGATAATGGATGTGGTTATGCATCTGCTGCTAACTATGTATTTAGAATATTTGAAGGACGTGAAGAAGACTTCTATAATACATTTGGATATTCTATGTATACAGTTAAAAATAATATACTTGATTTTAATTATGAATTATTCATGTTAAAGTTCTTTAATTATTCTGTATTAGAACAACGTAAAGAAAAGAAAATAATAGAAAAAGCTATTGAAAAAGATTTTTATGAATTTAAACTATATCATTATATAGAAAAAAATAGAAGTCAAAGAAAACTAAGTAGTAAAGATGTTAGAAATTGGACTGATGAAGAGTGGGAAGAATATAGAAAGAAAGATAAAGAAATAGAAAATCATATTAAAAAATTAAGTGATAAATATAACAATGCAAAAACAATAGATTATTATTTTGGTATCGAAACAAATGCTAGTTATGGATATTTATATCTATATCTAAGAAATTATGGAGTTAAGATTAATGCTTCTATTAAAAATGGTTTAGGAAAACCAAAAGAAGATGAAATAATAGCAAGTGATGATTTTGCTCTTTATAAAACTGATGGTTATGGACACATTTCTAAAGAAGAATATGTTGATAATGAACATTACATATATGTTACTGAAATAGATAATAATGGCTCAATATATGTATCAAGCTGGGGTGAAATGTATTTATTTGATAGTACAGGCTCTAAAGGTACACACAAAGTTATATTACAATTAAAGAAATAAAAAAGACTAGATAATCTAGTCTTTATTTATTTTATTTGCTTTGTTCTAATGTATTCTCTTTTTCTTCATTTTTACTTTGTAAATTTGTTAAAAACTCTACTTTGTCACTAATAGCTTCAACAGATAAGTTACTTCCTTCACTAACTAAAGTAAATCCAGCAATATAGATTCTAGAACAAGTCTTATGAAAGAAATCATAAGAAGCTTTTATAGCTTTCATACCTTTCTCTATTTCTGGAACAGCTACATTATAGTAATGAATGAATCCTTCTACTTCTGCTACTAATATACAGCTTTCTTCTTTTTTAATATCATCATCTTTATTAAATATTGTCATAACCCCCACCACTCCTTTTTTAAACGTTGTTAATTATACCACAAAAGTCCAATAAAGTCAAAGAAAAAAAAAGAGTTTTAACTCTTTTCTACTATTTAATAAAATTAATTACGTACTTAAATCCATCAAGAGTATCTTCTTGAACATCAAATTCAAAAGTATAAGTTTGCCCTTCTTGCAACTGACTTCTCAAACTATTATCAGAAAGATCTGCTTCTACTACTTTTCCACTTTTTAATTCTATTTCTATACTAAAATAATCGATACTAACTACTTTAGCTTCTTCAGTATGATATCCATATCCATGATATCCCATTTCAGTAAGTAAAGTATTCATATCTTTAGCATTTATTTTTTGTTTTGTTTCAGGATCATAGAATTCAATACTTTTAGCTTGTTTTGACTTAGTAGTTGATGCAACATGAAAGTTTACATCTTTAGAACCTGTGTAACAAATCTTATATTCTATATCATCAATTGATATTGCTTGTTTAATAAAATTTGTATCTTGTGATGAATCAAAAAGATATTGAGTATCTCCATTTCCTATTGCTAATGTACCATTTGTTTCCATAGATGCTTCAAATTTAAGATTTTGAGTACATTCTTCTTTTCCTCCACCACCACCTGATTCATTGAAATAATACCAAACTCCTACTCCTACTACTATTAATAGTATAAAAAGCATTATTTTTTTGCTACTTTTAACAGAAGAACCAAATTCAACTATAGGCTCATCTTCAGATGGAAGATTTGGAGTTTGTCCTACTTCACTAGTTTGATTAACTGGTAAAGGATTAATATTATTTTCTACTTGTGGTATTTCTTGTGGTGTTACATTAACTGGAGCTTGAACTGGAGCTTGTTGTGGAATTTCGTTTCCTACTAAAGGCTGAGCTGGAACTTGTGCTGGTTCAGCTGGTAATGTAGTTACTTGGGGTGGTTCTTGTGAAGGTTGATTTAATGCAGTAACAACTCCTACATTTCCCTCTGCATTAGCAACAGGAGCAAATTGTGGAATTGGTGAATCTACTGCGGGATTATTATTTATGTTAGGAACAACGTTGTTTTCTATGTTGTTATTATCATTCATATTATCATCTTCTTTCCCTATTCTATGTCAATTATAACATAGTATCTATTATATTTAAAAAAAGATTAAGTTTTCTTAATCTCCTTTACAATACTTTATGTTCTTCTTCCCATTCTTTAGAAACTTCTTGATCTATTAAATCTACTTTACCATACATAACATCTTTTAATACTTTACAATCTCTAATAAACTCACAAGTAGCTTCTAAATTAGATTCCATTGTTGGTATATAGTTATTATCTTTATCTCCTAAAGGTCCAATTGGATTACCTCCCATATAGGAAAGTTCAATTAATAATACAGCTGGATAATCAAGTCTTAATCTTTCATCAACATCTTTTAAACTTGGATTATTAATAATTTTATAACCAGGTTTTTCACTTCCATTTGGAGTAGTATATTTTGTTTTTTCTTGATATTTTCTTGAAAGAACTCTATTGATAACACTTCTTATATATTTCTGTTTATAATATTCTTCACTTAATTCTCCTTCAATAAGTCTTTCATCATCATTTGTTACTTTAGAATAAATCATTCCACCTGTACCATGATAAATAATTGTTCCAGAGTATTTGCCTTCTCTATATAATTTATCTATTAGATTTCTTAAGAATCTATTTTCTCTTATATCTGTTTTAGGTGCTACTCCTAAAGGGCCAGGAATATCTATATTAATATTATTATATCTATTTGGTCCATAGTGACTGTCTGTTGGTTCTCTTAAAGCTTCATATAATGGACTTCTATTTGTTTCTATTCCAAGTCCATTTCCACGATGAACTACAATACTTCCTTTTGGAACATCTGGATTAGAATATATTTTCTTAACACTTTCTCTTAACATTGGATACTTTTCTGGAATACATAAATATGTTGCATTTTCAAACATCTTTTGATGATTCTTTTGGGCTTTATCATCCGGATTATTTTTAGCATTAATATCATCTTGACGATATGCCATAAAATATTCTTTAGATATTTTTTCTATTTCTTCTTCTGAGGCTTCTTTTCCAATTAATGTTCTAATTGCAGAAGTTGATATAATATATCCTTCTGGATTTTGAACAGGAACAAAATGGAATGTATAATCACTTAAATCAATATTCTTAAATGGTCCTTCTTTCTTACTTATTTCTTCCATAAGTCTTAATACAAAATCAACTGATATTATTTCTGAACCATGAGTACCACCACATATAACAATATGATTAGATCCATGTCCTAAAGTATAATATGGAATTTCAATATTATCACATTCTGTATGTTCTGAAGGTTGTTTTTCAAATTCTCCATTTTTAGTGATTCTATCAATTTCATCTAGAACTTGATCATAGTCTAGTATTCTTAACTTCTTTTCCATAAAAGCACCTCATAATTATTGTATCATTTTATATAAAAAAGATTAAGTTTTTGCTTAATCTTTTTTTACTTGTTTTGGTCTTACTTTCTTTAATTGTTGAGGAGTTGAACTTTTTTCCTTTTCCTTTTCTTTTTCCTTTTCTTCTTCTCCTTCAATTACTTCCATTACTGTTTCATGTACATCATCAATTGTTATTATTCTAATTAAATCTACTAGACGAGAATAATTACGGAATTCTTTTTGTCCATATCTTGATAAATATTCTTTTTCACTACAAATATTTCTTCCTGTATCATCTATTATTTGTATTCTTTCTCTTCCGTCATCTTCTTCTATTTTTCTAACTACAAAGTCATTAGCCTTTGAAAATAATTCTTGTACTAATATAGTTACATCTTCATTATTAATAATTTGTCCCCATCTATATGTAAGTCTTAATACTTTATTATTTTCAACTAAAGCATATTTTGTAAAACAAGAACTATCTATATCAATTGTAGTTATGCTGTTACACTGATTAAAAAGTCTTCCTAAATAAGTCATACCTTTATGTATATTTGATTGATATTTTGTATAATCTTCATCTTTACTAATATAATGTTTTAAAAACCAATGAAGACTGGAAACATCTTTTACTACTCTTTCTTGACTACTTTCCATAGTAACACCCCTTAAAATCGACTTATAGTATATACTATTTTTCTATTTTTGCAAAGAAAAAAACTAGTTACCTAGTTTTATTATTTTGCATGAGAAACATTGTCTTCTTCGCTTTTATTTGGATAAACACTTTTATATCTCATATGTCCTTCATATAATCTTCTATTTAAAAATACTTTTTGTTCTTCACTATCATAACAATCTAAAAGCCCTGCATCAGCTAAATATTCTTCAAGAGTTTTAGTGGCTTTTGTTTCATCATACACTCTGATTATTGCTGTTCTTGGATATTTTTTTCTACTAAAATCTGCTACTGCATCAGCATAAGCATAGAAATCATTATCAAAATCTTCAAACTTAGGATCTAATTCTAAATATGGATTCTTAATTTCCTTCCAACAATTTGTATAATTAGCATAAAATTCATCAAGATTCATATAACCATCTCTTTGTACATCTTGCATTTGAAATCTACTAAATAATGGCATAAAATCTTCTAAAGTATCTTTGCTTCCAGGAACAACAGGAACTCTAAATCCAACTCCATGATGAGTAAGAATACCCGGTTTATCTTGATCAAGATATTCTCTATCGTTTCTCATTTCATTTAAGACATCAGCATTTTCTTTAGATAATATTCCAAGTGATATCCATGAATCTTCATTACTATAGTCATTTGTTTGTGTAGTTAAAATATTCATATTCCATAAATAATCTATAGCACTTAAGTTCTCTGGAATAATAAATTGATCAGGATGTGCCATAACTTTTTGTATTGGCATTGAAACATAATGTGGAAATTCTTTCATAATAATACCTCTTTCCTTTACTTAGACTGTTCTTCTATTTCTTTTTTGTAGTCTTTTCCTCTTTCTTCAAAATTTTTATATGTATTATAACTTGCTGCTGCAGGAGATAACATACATGCGTAATCTTTTAATGTATTTTGATATGCTAGTTTTACTGCATCTTTCATATCTTCTGCTTTAAAAATCTTTTTATTACACTTCTTTTCAGTTAATATATCTCCAATAGTATATCCAGTATCTTTTAAACAAATAACTACTTGTACTTTGTTTGTAGTTAAAAGAAAATCAATTAGTTCTTGATAATCAATTCCACGATCAAGTCCTCCAATTATAATTGTATAAGGATTTGGAACTGAATTAATACAGTTAATAGTAGCCATTGGAATAGTAGATATTGAATCATTATAGAAGTTTATTCCTTTATAGTTTCCTACAAATTCTAATCTATGCTCTAATGGTTTAAATGAATCTACTAAATCACATACTTTAGCTAAATCTAAATCTAATATTTTAGAAACAATTAAAACTGGTGCAATATTATGATAATTATGATCTCCTAATATATTTCTTTTTCTAGATTTTTCATAAACTAATTTATTATCTAAATATAATCCATCTTCTTTTATAACTATACCATTTTTAGTTTCTTTATCACTATAAGTATATGTATTTTTATCATCTTTAAAATATTTATTAGAGTCAGGTGAATCAAGTCCCCATATTTTATAATCTCCATCTTTTTGATATTTAAAGATATTAAGTTTAGCATATATATAATCTTCATATGATTTATATAAGTCTAAATGTTCTTCATATAAGTTAAGTAAAATACTTATATTTGGAGAAGCTTTAACAAACTTTAATTGATGACAACTAAGTTCCATAACAAAGATAATATCACTTTCTACTTCATCAAGTTTATCAAATACTGGTATTCCAATATTACCTGCAAAAACAGTTTTTAATCCCATATTAGATAATACATGATAAATAAGAGAAGATGTTGTACTCTTTCCTTTTGTACCTGTTACTCCTATTGTTTTACAAATGCTATGTTTTAAGAATAAATCTACTTGAGAAGTTATTTTATCTTCAAATGAAGAATAATCTATAAACTTAAAATTAATACCGGGACTTTTTATTATTAAGTCATAATCATTTAAGTTTTCTAAGTATTTATCTCCTAATATTACATCTAGATTTTTATCATCATTAAGTTCTTTATTCATTTCAAATAAACGAACATTATTATCTGCAATAAATAAATGTTTATTTGGTAAATATTTTCTTATTAAATTATAAGTTGATTTACCTTCTCTACCAAATCCAAGTATTAATACTTTGGAATAGGAATCAATGTCTTTGATAATTTTTTGTATCACTATATAATTCCTCCTTTACTAAATCTAATAAGTAATCACTTACATTATGTTCATCATTTAATCTTGTAAGAATACTACTATCTTGTTCTTCTACTTTATAATTCTTTTTATAATAATCTAATAAATATGGTTTATCATATCCTCTTAAGATTAAGCTGTTAACAACAAAGTTAACTTCTTCTATAGTACCAACACACTCGAATGGTTTATTCTCAGTCTTACCTAATAGTTCTAAGAAATATTGTAACATTTCTTTATTATCAAGCATGTTCTCTCCAAAAACATCTACCATTGTTTCTTCATCTACAAAATAACTCATTATTAAATAAATGAATAAACATTTAGAACAATTGCAACACCATCCATCAGTCTTACCAATATTCTTTCTTTTTCCACCATTGTTACAGCTAATAAAATGTTTAAAATATTTAGGATACTTAGTAAATATCTTCATTATTTCAAGTTCAGAAAGTGGTCTTAATAAACTAAAGTATTCTATTTTATCTGTTAAATAATTATTAACAAACCATCTAAAATCATTTTCAAATTCAAAGCTTTTTGAATATTGATGATTAATATTAGTACCTTTAACACTTGCTTCATTACTTGATGATTCATTAGATAGAACAACATATTTAATACCATTTAAGTATGCTGAAATATATCCAATAAAAGCTATACAAGATGATATTGGTGTATGTCCATTTAAAAATCCTTGTTGATTTAATTCGATTAATTTTCTATCAAATAATCTTTCTGGATTAATAATATCTTTAACACCTGCTACTTCTGCACAATCAAAACATATCTTACGATTATTCATAATAAAGACATGCTTATCAGGTTCATTCTTTAATATTTCTAAAGATACTACTGAATCTTTTCCTCCACCAACAGCAATTAAATATCCATTATATTCTTTATTATCTACAAAAGGATAATCACTTCCAGTAGCTTTTATATTTACAAAATCTTCTTCTGGAGTAATACCATTGGTATAAAAGAACTCTCCTAAACCATTAAGCATAAGCTTCTTAGTCCATTTTATTTGTTCTTCATCAAGACTTCCACATTCAATAAATACATTTTTAGAACATGTTGGTTTCCAATAACTTGGAAGTTCACAAAGTCCTAAAGAAAATAACATCTTATTTAATAAATTCTTGTCATACTCTTTTACTGTCTTAGGAACTTTTAAAGTTGGATTAAATCTCATTAATCCTTTTATTTCAAAATCATATGTAACAAATATATGATCTATATTATCAACTACATCAAATCCATGATAATAGAAATCAGGATATTTTTCTCTAAATTCATTATATTTATCCATTTTATCACTCCCACACTATAATGATTATATCATAAAAAAGACTAGTTTTTTCTAGTCCTTTTATTTAAACTACTTTCTTTTCTTATAATTTGTTCTTTATCTACTAAACGTAAATAGTTATCAAGTCTATCTACTAAACCAACTAAAGGAATTTCTCCTCTAATAGCTCCTACTACTTCTTTAGCTTTTCTTTCTACTTTACCTCTTAATAGTTTAGATACTATTGGACCATATTCTTGACCATTAACTTTCGCTGTTAATTCTTCAGTAGCTAGATTTCTTTTTATTTCTATATCTTCTAATTTTTCAGTTAAAATACTATCTTTTAAAGAAATAGAAAGATAACTATCATCTTTTTTCATTGAATCATAATAAGAAAGACGAAGATCAAAATCATCATTTAAAACACTATAAGAAGCTGAATAAGAATATCCTTTAGTATTCTTTACTGACTTAGCTATTTTATCATATTTAATTACACCATTGTTATTAAAAGAAAAAGATCTTGTTGCTTTCTTAGATTTCATTCCAATCCAATCAATTCTTCCAAATTCACATTCATATTGGTTTCCACAATAGTCTTCTAAAACAGCTTTTTTTAATGGTATTCCTATTTTTGTTTCAGGATGATAAACATTAGCTAGTTTATAAAGTTTTTGATACTTTCTTTCAATAGCTTCTACATCAGCCATACCAGTATTATATAAAGAAGTACTGTAAGCATCTAAATACTGTTCATACCATCCAACATTCCAATCTCTTAAATAGTTTTCAGCTCTTTTTATTTCTTCTAGTACCTTTTCTACTGCAAAAAGTTGTGTTTCTCTATCTAGTCTTTCCATATAAAACTCCCTACAAAAATTTATTATATCATATTAATTCTATACAATATAACTTTTCATTATTGTTTAAATCTTCAATATATTTAGCACCAAACTTTTCATAATAATTAACTAAATTTGTTTTTAAATATAATTTATTATAACCAAGTGTTTTAGCTTCTTTTATTAAAGAATCATTAAGTATCTTAGC
>JAEEGL014452642.1_pt1 | contig 11102 bp, 6 predicted proteins | sample 9134231 | NCBI WGS metagenome assembly JAEEGL01 (sample SAMN16246548, study PRJNA631951) | gut metagenome | biome: gut microbiome; feature: rumen; material: fiber-attached | host: Bos | place: Iran: Karaj | collected 2018-10
AAGTATAATTACATTTAGTTATGCCGAATCAAGAAAACGAAACCATCATCGAGCTTAAAGCAATCTCGAAGCGCTACGGATTAGGCGATACCGAATCTTATGCTCTTCACAATTTTGATCTCACCGTCAAGCGCGGCGAGTTTATTATGGTCATGGGGCCTTCTGGGTGTGGCAAAACCACCCTTCTAAACATTATTGGTCTTCTTGATAAGGCCACTTCCGGCGAATACAAGCTTGGCGGCAAATCCGTTGACCGCATTTCTTCTCGCAAAAAAGCACATTTCCGCGCCAAAGAAATTGGCTTCATCTTCCAAAGTTTCAATCTGATTCCGAATCTCAACGTCATCGAAAACGTTTCCTTACCACTTATTTACTCTGGTTATCGCAAAACTCGTCGTCTTAAAATGGCCGACAATATTCTAGAGCATTTCCATCTCCGCGAACGCGAATACTACATGCCATACCAGCTATCGGGCGGCCAACAGCAGCGCGTTGCTATTGCGCGTAGCCTTATTGCTAATCCAAGCATTATTCTTGCCGATGAACCTACTGGCAACCTCGACAGTCGTGCTAGTCACATTATTATGGAAGAGCTCCAAGAAATTCATTCTCTTGGCAATACCATTATTATGGTGACCCACAACCCAGCATTAACTACTTATGCAACTCGCGTCATCAACATGTTGGATGGTGAAATTGATACCGATATTAAGACCGTCGCTGATCAAGATTTGCCAAAACCAGGCGATCCAGAAAAGATTTCCGTCCGCGTCCTCTCTAAGAAGCGCCCAGTCGAGCTCGAAGTCGACTCCAAGACTAAAGTTATCGTATCCGGCAAGAATGTTACTATTAACACTCCAGAGATTTCCGAAGAACTCGACGAGCCAGAAGCCATCAAGGAAGAAAATCTTGCCAAGAAAGAAGCCGAGCGCAAGAAGAACGTTAAACGCAGCCGCGTCTCTAAGCTCCTTAATCGCGCTAAGGCGAAAGTTGCCAAAGTCGAAGCCAAGACCCGTAGCAAAAAGATCGAAGTTGAAGACGGTGAGCCAAAGTCCGATAAGTCTAAGCCAAAGACGAAAGATAAAGACAAGACTAAGAATAAAACTAAAAAAGTTAAGGTAAAGGAATCGTAATATGGCACTGCTCGTAAATACTCATCTTCATCTTGCCATTGATAGCCTCCGCCAAAATCGTGGTCGCACTTTTCTATCTGCACTCGGTATCGCTATTGGTGTTTCTTCAATCGTCCTAATCCTTTCCCTCACTGGTGGTATCAATCGCCTTATCAGTACTAGCTCGTCTAAAGAAAATGCCAACCTCATTCTAGTTCGACCAAATTCTGGCAAATCCGTCACGGACAACATCATCGATGAGCTCACTGCTAGCAATCAGTACATAAAGTCCAACCTTACCCTAGAAGACGTCGAAACTATTTCCAAAATCGATAACGTTTCCGCAGTAGCACCAATCGCTATTTCTAACGCAGCTATCCGCATCGGAGATCGCGTCCATCAAAACATTAATATGGTCGCCACCAATGCCGATTTCAACAAAATCATGAAACTCCAACTCAAAAACGGTCAGTTCCTTGATTACAGCCTTCGCGAAAACGTTGCCGTCGTCGGATATAGTCTTGCCGTTCAGATTTTCGGCGGTACCGAAGCTATCACGAAGACCTTCTACTACAACGGACAACAATTCATGGTCGTCGGCGTACTCGATGAAGTTAATGATCCAATCAACTTCAACGGTTTCAATATCGATAATTCCCTTCTCATCAACATTAAATACGCCAGTACTTTTGAGTCTTCGATTCAAATTCAGCAAATCGATGTTCGCACTGAAACGACCGATTCTGTTGCCGCCGTCACCGAATCTATTCAAACTAAATTCTCTGAGACTAAGAACGGCGACCAAAGCTATCAAATCATTACTGGCGATAACAACCTTCATCCAGCCGGCTCTCTACTCTCCATCGTTTCCAGCATGCTTACTCTCGTTGCATCAATTTCTCTCATCGTAGGAGGCGTTGGCATCATGAATATCATGCTCGTTTCCGTTTCTGAACGTACCCGCGAAATCGGTATTCGCAAAGCAGTTGGCGCATCCGGATCCAATATTCTCCTCCAGTTCCTCTTCGAATCCATCATCCTCAGTATCCTCGGTTCTCTCATGGGCTTCATCCTAGGTTACGTCTTCGCTTTCCTAATATCGCTCATTACGCCATTCGCGCCGCATATTTCTTGGGAAATTCTCGGCATCACAGGTGCCGTCGCTCTTATCGTTGGCGTTCTCTTCGGTATTTATCCAGCCATCAAGGCTGCCAGAAAAGACCCAATCACTTCCCTCAAATTCTACCGTTAGGATTCCAAATTAACCTACATCAAAATATCTCCCTTACGGGAGATATTTTTAAACATCTATTACGCGTTTGATTACGCAGTTAAGCTTTCGCCATCTTCGAGCATATTACTCTCGGCTTCGCTAGCATTTGCTGCAAATCTAGGCGTATATTGCTCTTCCGCTCTTGGTGCAAATCTACGTGTCGGCGCTTCTTCATTTCGTGCCTCAAACCTCGGTAGTTGAATTAAACCATAGTCAGATAAAACTCGTGGCATATCACCGTATTGGCTAGCAGAATTAAAAGCTGGCTTTCCTAGAATATCTCTACGCTCTTCTTCCTCTAGTGTATTCCATTGGAATAAAGCATTTCGAATTGATTGTCTATCTTCATCAGATACGCTACGACCAACCCCAATCGCAGTACTTCTAATATCTTCATCGGAAGGATAGGTTCGTGTTTCTTCAGAACGAGCATTCACGGCGCCAGTAAATGGCACATCGTACGTCATCACTTCATCATCGTCATCATCATCGTCTTCAGCGGACTCAGAAGATTCAGAAGATTCCGCAGCCGCCGGGGTCTCCGGCTCGTTTGCTTTAGGCGCTTCAGGACCAGAATTCGTCGTTTCCGGTTCGGTCGCTTTTGTATCTGCAGAATGAATTCGTCCTGTTTCTACCAAACCAAAGCGTTGTAGAATTTCAGCTGATCGCTGTTCATTGAACGCTTCGCGCGTGCTCATCCCACCAAATCCACTTTCACTCGACTTATCGTACAAACGTCCGCCGTTTATAAAGTGTCTACGGTGGTCCTCACTCATGCCATTCCATGTCGCAATTGCCATCTGGATATTACGCATATCCGCATCAGCTATTTCCAGGTTCCTTCCACTCTTCGCAGCTTCGCGAATCTGTTGTTCAGTTGGTGTCAAATACAAGTTAATTGCATTCGGACGAATCGGTCCCTCGTATGGAATTTCACTCAAGAAATCGTCACCCGCCTCATCTGATTCAGAACCACCCCCCGCCAATGACTCGCCCCCATTACCTGTTGGCGTAGGTCGAACTTCTGGACTCGCCGGCATTGATGATTCACCATTTTCATCATCCCCGCCGTCATCATCCCCATCGTCACGGTCTGCATTAACTTCTACGTTAGTTGGAGGGGTAAAATCGACACTTTCACCCGACCCACCTGCCGGTGGAGTCGGTGGAGTATTATCGCCTCCGCCATTCGTTGGATTCGTCTCAGTATGTGTATGCGGCGTGCCGCCAACTTGATCTGGCTTTTGTCCTTCTGCACGCGTACCAAGAGTTAAGTTCTTACGTGAGGTCGCTGCAAACGTTGGATAACCATCTACTGCTCGCTCAATTTCACTCGTGCCACCAATTACATCCCATGTAGGTACAGAGGTTGCAACTGGAGTAGTAATAGTGTCAGGCAATCTACCAGTACCTCTACCACTCATTGACCAGAACGAGCTGAATCCAACATCGCCTTCATCGGTCGTACCGTTAATGAAGCCACACTGAATCCTGCTATAACCACCGCTTCTAATCACATCCGCGATTGCAGGATCAAGCTGGTCATAATCTGGCTCAAAATGCCCCTCACTACCAGTTGCTGGTATAAAGAGTTTATAGCCATTCTGTCCTTTGAATGTTGCAAAGAAGCCAACCTGGCTCGCTGGAATACTTTCTGTATCAACACTTTGGCCACCGCCGTATGAAACACCTCTAAGATCAGTATATGGCCCTCTCGCTTTCGAGAAGTAGCCACGCAACTCATTGCCCTGCGAGCCGCCCTTATCATACCCAAGATAGCGTTCACAGTGCGAATCATTAGCCGCCAAGTAATCTTGCGTCGAAACTTCTTGCGAGCCTTCAACAACTTTCGGATTACCAGGAACAACTGTATAGCCATCAGCGCGCAATTGATCAATCTCTTGTTGTGTCAACTCAGCACCAGTTTGCGCTAAGGCGTCCATATGCTGAATGCCCTTAAAGCCTAACGCGCCTGCAAGTAGGGTATTTTGTGCATCGAGTCTATTTTCTTGAACTTGAACACCTAGGTTCTCGAGTACGCCTACTTGATCATCGCGGAACAGCGACACTACTTCTTGCGAAGCTACTGATGCCACACCAGAAATAGCAGCCGACTTTAGACCCTGAGCGGCCATACGGCGACGACGCAAGCGACGGAATGCTTTATCCTTCGCACTGATATCTCTTTCAAACAGTTCTGTTGTATCGCGAATCGCATCAGTTAGAGATGAGTCAACATCTTCTACGCCTTCACGACGAAGCGCTGCTTTGGCTCTAGCGCGTGCTACGTCCATATCCATGCGCTGTTGTTCAATTTGATCCGTATCGCCGCTAGTGTAGCGAATCAAATCAATACCACGCTCATCACTCATCATTACGGCCGTCTCTGCCAATGCTAAGGCATTATGAATGGCCTCCTGATCACCGGACTCAATTGCATCATTCAATTCTTTGGTTATAGCAGTGGCATCATGTTGGCTATACTGCGCCTCTCTCATGCTCTCGTCGTAGCCCGTGTTGCCAATCGTTTCACCTTGCGCTAATCTACGCGCTTGCGTTGCACGATCACCCGTCACACGATTACGTTCTTTGATCGCTGCGAATGCGCCCGCCGTTACTGCACCTACTGCTACTGGAATTATTGCTGGTGCCATTGCTGCGCCAAGCACTGCTGAGCTGCCTACTATCAAAGCGTTGCGTACGCCACTTCGGCCGTACTTAACCGCCAAGCTAGCAGCCGTACCAACCACCTCAGGCGGCAACAATCGTCCAATATGACTATTCGATAACGCATTTGTAATTCTGTCTACTGCATCACGGTGTGCTTCCGTACGCACATTGCTACGTGCTTCACCATTAATGAAGCTAAAGCCAGCCATAACATCTTCAATAGCCTTACCATGCTCGAAGCGTGCACGTGCTGCCTCTGCGACGGCCATATAGTTCTCTGCCATCAGAGCATTCTCATCACCGCCTGCGTTACGCAACTCTTGCCTCATATCACCGATCGCTTCTTCAAACTTCTCGCGTGAACCGCCTTGTGCGTAATCGCTAATCGCCTCGCGCAAAGACAAAGTCGCTCTATGCATTGGATTATCTTCACCAACCACCTCTTCGTGGCGTTGACCTGATTCATCCACCCAATGACGCTTAACAATCTGATTACCATCTTCGTCGTTTGCGACTTCGTATGCATCCATCGATTCTCCGGCTTTACCATGGATCATTTCATGCTCATAACCCTGGACATAAGCCTGTACAAAGCGTTCGAGGCCACTCTTGGTTGCCCAATCGTTTTCTGCCAATCCTGGCACATCTTCGCCACGCTGCTTTGCCTGAATCATCTCAAGCGCTCTACGTTCATAGCGCAGCACTGTACCTTCACGGAACATGCCGCCTATAATCACTCTCTGCACTAGCCCACGGAAGCCTTTTCTGCTTGCAAGTCTCTCAGAAAGCATCCGCTCTGCGATATCATGCGCTGCCGCACGTGCATCTTTTTCGCGATTAATGCGTGCCGCTACTAGAGGATCGTCGACTTCTACCTCTTCCGTAGAACCCTCAGCGCCACCGCCCTCGCCAGATTCATCGTTACGATGTAGATATTCATCGTACAGCTTCTGGAGTTCATCATCGCTAAGCGCCTCAAGTTCATTCACCGTCATGCGACGACCAAGCCATTCTTGGAAATCTTTACCACGCATTATCTTTAGGAGACCTTCGCGATCAAACTCAGCGCTCTTCTCTTTTTCTTTCTGTGCGGCTAGATATTCGTCATACAGTTTCTGCAACTCTTCATCGCTCAAACTTTCTAGTTCGTTTACGGTCATGCGATTGCCAAGCCATTCTTGGAAATCTCTACCGCGCATTGTCTTTAGGAGGCTTTCGCGATCAAACTCAGCGCTCTTCTCTGTCTCATCATCCGGAATGTCCGCATCAACCAATTCCTTAATACCAAGTCGTTTCGCCCATTCATCGGTCTTTTCGCCCGGTAGGCGTGGATTTTCGCGAATCAATCGCCTCTTTTCTTCGTCCGTCATCTGCGACCAACGCGTTTTACCACCTTCTGCCGCATCTGCGTCTTCTCCATCCTCATCATCGCTTGCCAAGAATTCTTCGAGTGATGGCAAGCCAACTCGCGCCAGCCACTCCTCATCAGTTTCATCGGCACCGTCGAAATGTCCGCCCTCATTCGCCTTTGAATGATTTGCGATATACCTATCATAAGCATCCTTATCGACGCCTTCTGGGTATTCGCCTTCACCTAATGCGCGGAAACGTGGGAACTTTTCACTTAATTCACGCACCTTCTGTTCCCACTTCAAGCGCTTCGCGTATTCCTCATCAGTCTCATCCTCTCTTCTTGGAGAGAACTCATGGCCATACTCATACTTAACGGCATCCCCGTCTTCGGCTTTCAATTTAGGATGTAACTCGTTAGCATCGGCTTTTTTCGCACGATCACTTTCGCCCTCAAAGTTTTCACCTGGGTCGTAATCTTCACCACGCTTTCCAGCCTTTTCTAGCCATTCTTCATATTTTTTATCATCTTCAGTTGGCTCAGGTTCATCAGAATCGGTATGCGTACCGCCCTCAGCAGCTTCCGCCTCATCATCTTCATCCTCAGCTTCATCACCATCTTCATGTTCAGCAGCAGCATCGCCCTCATCGCCGTTTTCACCATCAGAATCATCCTCGTGGCTATCTGGCTCACTTTTATCCGCCTCGACCTCATCACTGCTATCTTCTGCGGTTTCAGCGCCATCAGCATTTGCCATCATGCTCTCGTATTTCTCAACGAGTTGCGGAATCTTTTCAGGATGATCTGTATAGTATTGCACCTCTTCCGGATCGAGACCATGATTCGTTAATTCACAAATCCGTTCCAATTCCTTCGGATCACTGCGTAAGCGCTCTATCATCTTGTCGGTTTCAGCTTGCGCATTGGCTTTCTCAATCACTGCGCTCGCATTGGAGTCCATATGACCTTTATCGAGTAACTTTTGCGCCAATTGTGGCAACTTATCTGGATTATCTTGGTAATATTTCAATTCATCAGGGTCTAATTCGCCACCATTTGCAGTCTTACAAATCTCGGCAATTTGATCAGGATGTTGCTTCATATAGTCAGTAATATCGTCAACTGGGTCTCTATCTACATCCTCTTCACCAGCGACATCGATTTCTTCGGCAGTTTCAGCCGGAGCTTCCGTAGCCGCATCAGGTTCTTCACCACTCTCGGATGCACTCGCTTCGCCCACGAAGCCCTGATCGCCCATCACATCATAGAGGCCTTGCGCTAACTGACTTAGCTTATCAGGGTTCTGTTGATAATACTCAACTTCTTCAGGGTCCGTCTCACCGTTTACAATTTCCGAAGCACGTGCAAGCTTATCTGGATGCTCCGTTAAATAATCCGTAATCTGCTGCAGCTCAACAGATTTCACTAATTCACCGTCGTCAATTGCGCCAGACTCAACTTGCGCATGTATTTTTTCGGCAAGCTGCGGTAACTTATCTGGATTTTCTTGATAGTATTTCAATTCTTCGGGGTCTAATTCGCCACCATTTGCTTTCGCAGCAAAGGAGGCAACTTCATCTGGATGCTTCTGCAAATAGCTTAGGACCGCATCCGTTTCTACACTCATTGCTGGTTTATCAGCAGTTTCTTCCGCGTCCGCTTCTGACGCATTCTCTTCAGGCACTTCAGCTTGGCCATCGCCAGAGTCGCCACTTTTATTGTCAGGATTATATGGTGGCCACTGCTGATCGGTCCACTCGGCGCCAGCGGCCTTTGCCGCTTCTTCCGCCTTCTTTCGTTCGTTTTCGCTCATTTATCTTATTCTCCAGCCTCAGCTTCGTCGGCTTCTTCTTTCAGATCATCGACATCCACATTCGGATTGCCGCCTAGATAAAGCAATCTAAATTGCATCATTGTTTCAAGCGTCACCTTTTCCAAATCTACGCCGCTATCACGAATAAACTGAGAAATCTGTTCGTCCGAAAAATCAGCATCATCAAGCTTGTCGGCTAGTTCAATTGCCTTATCCTCAGGAAGCGCATTCACTGTCGCACGATCAATCTGGTCAAGAAGACGGTTTATCATGTCAATTTTCAGCTGCTCACGTACGTCATCTTCCAAATTTAAATCTTTTTCATCAATCAACTGATCGATGAACTGTTCAACATTTTCCATATTTTTTTAGACCTCTCTTGAATATATATTTATCCTTATGTTAATCATATCACATTACGCTCAAGCTAAAAACCACTAATCCCTCCCCTTTAGTGGTGTCTTCACCTCAAGAGAATGGCTCTCATGGCTAAAAAATGTTATAATATGTCCCTATGAAGATTTTGGGAATCGAATCGTCCTGCGACGAAACTGCCGCCGCCATTGTCGAAGATGGCGCTAAAATTTTGTCGAACGTCGTAGTTTCTCAGATTGATATCCATGCCGAATATGGAGGAGTCATTCCAGAAATAGCAGCTCGCTCCCATATTGAAGCTATTCAACCTGTTCTTAATAAAGCTTTCAAAGACGCCAATCTCACCATCGACGATATCGATGCTATCGCTGTTACTCATACCCCGGGACTCGTTGGCTCCCTTCTCGCCGGCACGTTAGCCGCGCGCACCCTGGCAATCGTTCATAACAAACCGTTCTACCCTACTCACCACCTTAAGTCTCACATCTACGCCAACTGGCTCAGTGGTTATCAACCAGAGTTCCCTCTCCTCGCTGCCGTCATCAGTGGTGGTCACACTCAAATTATTTATATGGAACGTCACGACCACTTTGAAATTATCGGCACTACTAGAGACGATGCCATTGGCGAATGCTTCGATAAGGTCGCCAAAATTCTTGGTCTCCCCTACCCTGGTGGCCCATCCGTAGCAAAGGCTGCCATCAATGGTAATCCAGACAAATATCATCTCCCGATTCCAAAAGTTGATGGACTCGATTTCTCTTTTAGCGGCATTAAGACCGCTGTTCTTCGCGCCGTCCAAAAAGAGCTCAACCTCCCCATCACTACCCCATCGCACGAGCTTAAAGAGCACCTCACGGATCAACAAATTGCTGACTTTGCGGCTAGTTTCCAAAAAACAGCTGTAGATATCCTTCTCAAAAAGCTACAGAAAGCCGCAGACGAACGCCCGGTTAAGTCCATCCTTCTCGCTGGCGGCGTCTCCGCCAATCAGCTTCTCCGCGACGAACTCCAAAAACGCTTCGCCAAAAACTACCAAGTTTACTTCCCTGAACCTAAATTCAGCACCGATAACGGCGCCATGGTTGCCTCCGCCGCATATTATTCCATCCAAGCCGGCGATTCATATACGGATCCATACCAACTCGACATTTCCCCGCGCTCCACTATCTATTAATTTGTTCACTACCGTTCAAATTACTGGTTCAAAGTTGTATAATTATTTCAATGACATATAGTGAAGCCAATCTCGCGGTGCGTAAGCGCCTCGCCAAATATTCTAATACCGACGAAAACGATTGGTACCTTTGTCTTAAGGCCCGTTATGGCATGGCTACAGTATTTCATGCTATTTTCGATCTTTACGGCTCTAAAAGCGAAGTCATCACTACCCCATATACTTGTATCACCTCTGTTAACCCAATCCTCGTTTCTCACCTCAAGCCTATTTATGCCGACATTAATCCCGAGAATCTTTCAATTACTAAGCCTAAACACCTCATCTCGAAAAACACGCGCGCCATCGTAGTCCAACATACGCTTGGCATCATCAATAAAGAAATTAACGAAATATCAAAAACTTGCAACGAGCATGACCTTCTTCTCGTTGAAGATTCCGCACACTGCCTTGCCCGCATGGCCCTTAATTCCAAAAAAGAGCCTATCGCGGACATATCAATTCATTCATTCGGTGTAGAAAAGGTGCTTCAAGATACTAAATTCGGCGGCGCCATTTATGTCAACCCCGCCCTTAAGCATAAAAATCCAAAACTTTATGCTAAAATCACTACTGATTTAATTAATCTCCCTGAAGTTCCGCGTTCACTTGATCTCAAAATCAAAGCTTATCGCACCGAAAATGCAATTTTGCAACGTTTGCCAAACCGCTTCAAAGGCAGTTTTCGAGATTTACTCTTAAAAACCAATATCTATGAACCAGCCGTCGTGCCGATGGAACAAAAAGGCAAACAATCCAAGCCATATGCCATTACGGATTATGTTTCAGAGACCATCTTAAAACACCTCCCTTCCCTATCTTCGACTTATAATCGCCGCACTCAAAACGTTGCGCTTTATCAAAAATACCTTAAAAAAGCCAAAAATTTCCATATAATTTCAATGGATGATCAGCCGATGCTCGCATTTCCAATCGTTTTTGAAGAAATCCGCCACGCGACCGACGCATATAATGCGCTAACTGCATCCGGCTATTTCATTCGCCGCTGGTATTCTCCACTTCTCTACCCTGGCCCATCCGATACGCGAAGCTATTACTACAATTCAAAAATGGCACCTGTCGCCGAAGCAATGCACCCACGCGTCATTTGCCTACCGACTAATCTCAGCGTAACTGACACTAAAAAAATCATTGCAATTCTCAGCCCTGTGGAAAATCCTGTGCAAAACCTGTGGAAAACCCTCGAAAAATAGCCTAAAATCGCACCCAAACAAAAAAATTCGCCTATCTTAGGCGATTTTTTGTCAAGTATTGACATAATCTGGGACAAA
>JAEEGL014990665.1_pt1 | contig 11102 bp, 8 predicted proteins | sample 9134231 | NCBI WGS metagenome assembly JAEEGL01 (sample SAMN16246548, study PRJNA631951) | gut metagenome | biome: gut microbiome; feature: rumen; material: fiber-attached | host: Bos | place: Iran: Karaj | collected 2018-10
ACAACAGGAGAAAAGACCATAACAGTAACATATGGAGGAAAAAGTACAACATTTAAAGTAAATGTTGTACAGAAAATAAAAGAAAAAGAACCAGAACCAGAAACAGAAGTAGAGGTAGAAACAGATAAATATACAATAGACAATGATAAACAGATAATAACAGAAATACCAGAAAAAACATCAGTAACAGACTTTATAAACGACATAACAGTAGGTCAGGAAGAATATACAATAAAAAATAATAAAGGAGAAGTAATAACAGATACAGATTTAATAGGAACAAATTCAAAACTATACGTAGGAGATGAAGAATATACATTAATAGTAAAAGGAGACTTAGATGGAAATGGAGAAATAACAATAACAGATGTATCAAAGATTAAGCTTCATTTTATAGGTTTAGAAGAATTGCAAGGCTCATATTTATTAGCAGGGCAATTAACAGAATCAGGAAAAGTAACAATAACAGATGTATCAAAAATAAAATTACACTTTATAGGATTAGAACAAATAAACTAATTAAATAAAAAACAAAGGAGGAGAATAATATGGAGGAAAACAATGAACCAAAGGTTGAAGAAGAAAGGAAAACAGTTAAAATTGGACTATGGACATTTACAGTATTAATTGTAGCATTGATTACTTTAGCTGCAGCTGTATTTTGTGGATGGCTTTATGTATTTGGAATAAAAAATACAGAAAATACTGTTAATACTACCAATCAAATTTCTAACACAGTAAAAGAAACCAACAATAACTCTACAAATAACGAATATACAGAAGAAAATACATCAGTAGATACAACTAATTATGAATATGAAGAGGACTGGGAAAACTATGTGTATACGGATCAGGATTTAGTAACAGTAGTTAAAACAAAAGTTACTCCGGAACACTCTGCATCAACAATTTTAAAGGTACTATATGAAAATGCATATTATATATATAATTCACAAGCTGGTTTTGAATATAAACAAGGGGTAATCCAAAATTATGATAGTGTATTAAATACACATTTAAATAGTAAAGCTAAAGAACAATATCTTAGTTGGATAAATCAAAACAATTCAGTACAGATGTCTGAAATAATAAATGTAAAGTTTAAAGATATAAAAGTTGAGGATAATAAAATAGAGGCAACGGTTGTAGGTGATTTATTATTAAATGAAGAAGTACTAAAAAGCGGATTAGAAAGTAAATTTTCTATAGAATATAATGGCTCTAATTGGGTTATAAATGAGTATGCAATACCAGATACATTTATAAGAGATTATGTACAGTATTCAGAACAATATAGGATTACAAAATTAAATGAAATTACAGATAAATTTTCTGTAAAAGATTTATTACCAGACTTTTTACAAACACAAGATTATCAACAAGATAGATATATAAAAATCAATAATGAGATTAATACATATGAAAATAATAGTATAAGAGTAATAGATTTATATCATAAAAATAATTATAATAATTTAATAGAAGGAGACATGAAAATAAAGGTTAGTGCAGATAAGAAGAGTGCAACATTTGACAATGGCAATGGACAAAGCATGAGTATTGAAAATATAAATGGTACTATTAAAAAAATATTTATAGGAATAATGCATGATATATATACACCTGTAATGCTAATGGAGAATGGGACAATTAAGATTGTTTCATATGAATACGGAAAGTTTTATGCTAAAACTTTAGCAGGATTAGAAGACATTGAAGATTTTAGAAATGTAACAATTAGTTCATTTGTAAAAGATTCAAAAGGAGAATATACAACTGCAGATCCTATAACAGCAGGAACTATATTTACTTGCCTAATAGCTATAAAAGCAGATGGAACAGCATATAAAATAACATATTATTAATAATATTAGTTAATTGTGACGGAGAATCAGTTAATTCTCCGTCCTTTTTGACACATATGAACAGATATGGTAAAATAAACAAACAGATATGGAGGTGAGGTCATGCATAACTATGCTGAATTAGAACAGAGTATAGGATATAAGTTTAATGATATATTACTTTTAGATAAAGCACTTACACATCGCTCTTATGCACATGAAAACAAAGTTGAAAGCAATGAAAAACTTGAGTTTTTAGGCGATGCAATACTTGAAGTAGTTGTTAGCAAGTATATGTTTTTATATTATTCAGACTTATCAGAGGGAGAAATGACTAAAGTTAGAGCAGCTGTTGTATGTGAACAGAGCTTGTATGAGGTGGCTAAAAGGCATAATTTTAGTGATTTCTTAAATCTAGGCAAAAGTGAAATCGCAAATCATGGTGGAGGAAGACCAGCAATATTAGCAGATAGTGTAGAAGCTTTAATTGCCGCTATATGTTTAGATTCAACTATAGAAAAAGCAGAACAATTTGTAATTGAAAACCTAAAAGATGCTGTTGAAGCAGCAAGTAAAAATGTTGGAATGAAAGATTATAAAACTGTTTTACAAGAAAAGTTACAAATAAATGGAACAGTACATATTGAATATGTAACAATAGATGAAAAAGGACCAGACCATGATAAGGAATTTACCGTTGAATTAAAAGTAAATGGAGAAGTAAAAGCTTACGGAAAAGGGAAATCAAAAAAAGAAGCTGAAATGAATGCTGCAAAGCAGGCATTAGAGCAATAGAAAGAAAGGAATTTTATGAAAGAGCAATATATAATACCAATATTTGTACCACATTTAGGATGCCCTAAAAATTGCGTATTTTGTAATCAAAAAAGTATAAGTGGGAAAACTAAACAGGTAAGTGGAAAAGATGTAAAAAAAATAATAGAAGAATATTTAAAAACATTTAAAGAAGAAGATGCATATAAGGAAGTGGCTTTTTTTGGAGGAAGTTTTACTGGAATAAAACCAGAAAAACAAGAAGAGCTACTAGAAACAGCATATGAATTTGTAAAAAATGGAGAAATTGATAGCATTAGATTATCAACTAGACCAGATTATATAGATAAAGAAGTTTTAAAAAGATTAAAAAAATATGGCGTAAAAACAATAGAGCTGGGAGTACAATCTAGTAACGATTATATTTTGAAAAATGCAAAAAGAGGACACACATTTGAAGATGTTAAAAAGGCTTCAAAAATGATTAGATGGAATGGGTTTAATTTAGGACATCAAATGATGGTAGGCCTACCAGAAAGTACCAGATTAGATGAGATTAGAACAGCTAAAGATTTAGCAAAACTAAAACCAAAAATGATAAGAATATACCCAGTGCTTATAATTAAAAAGACAGAACTTGCAAAAATGTATGAAGAAGGAGAATATCAACCATTAACATTAGAACAAGCAATAGAAACTTGCAAGGAATTATACTATTTTTTTGAAAAAAAACATATACCAATAATACGAATGGGATTGCAAAATACAGATTTGATTTCTAATCCTAAAAATGTTAAAAGTGAGGTTGTAGCAGGGCCATATCATGAAGCATTTGGACAACTTGTAGAATCTAGAATATGGTATGATAGAATAGTAAATAAAATAAAGCAATTCAATGTGAAAGTAAAAGAAGTAGAAATAGAATTAAATCCAAGAGATGTAAATCATGTTATTGGACATAAAAAGGAAAACATAGAAAAACTAAAAGAGTTTTATGATGTTGATGTGAAAATATCACAAAATGATAAAAAAATACCTGGAAGATTTGATATAAATATTCTAAAAACATTTGCAGATTTTATAGAAGAAAATGAAAAAGAAGAAAGAAAAGATACAAAAGCAAAAGTAAAAAACAAAAAAAGTAAAAGACAAAAAAGTAAAAAAGAATAAAATAAAGGAAAGTACTCATACTAAAAGTATGAGTACTTTTTTTAAGAAATATTTATTAGTGGGAATATATATAATATTTGGGGCAGCATTAATGGGATGTGCAACAAATCAGTTTCTACTTCCAAATCAATTATCCACTGGTGGATTTTCAGGAATTGCAACAGTGCTTTATTATTTTATGGGCTTGGATGTGGGAATTAGTACAATATTATTAAATATTCCATTTTTTTTAATTGCATATTCACGAATTGGAAAAGAATTTCTATTTAGAACTCTGTTTGGAACAACATTATTAGCATTATTTTTAAGCTTTTTTGGTAAATTTGAGCCACTTACAACAGATAGGTTCCTAGGTTGTATATATGGAGCCATACTTATGGGACTTGGATTAGCATTAGTTTTAAGAGGGCAAGCATCAACAGGTGGAAGCGACTTAATTATGAATATTGTAAGAACGTATAAGCCAGATGTAAAATCAAGTACAATAATAGTTATTATAGATACAGTAATAGTTGGCTTAAATGTGGTATTTTTTGGAGAAATAGAAATAGGATTGTATTCAGCAATTGCAATATATTTAATGGGAAAAATTTTAGATGTTTTTTTTGAAGGTATAAATTTTGCGAAAATGATGTATATTGTTTCAGATAAATATGAAGAAATTGCAGGAAAAATTGGAACTAAAGTTAAGCGTGGAGCAACTGCATTATATGGAAAAGGTATGTATACCAGAAATGAAAAAAATATCCTGCTATGTGTTACTTCAAGAAATGAAGTTGCAAGAATAAGGGAAATAGTTGAAATGATAGATCCACATGCGTTTTTAATAATAACAAATGCAAGAGAAGTATTTGGAAAAGGGTTTAAAAGTAATTGACAATAAGTTGATATAGTTTCCAAAATTATTCCCAAAAACAAAGCACAAAAATAATTGTAGAATTTAGTAAAAATATGTGATAGAATATGAACATGGAGGGGCATAAATGGAGCAACAATATATATTAAAAAATGTAAAGTCCTTTAATGTAAAACATATTTTTGAATGTGGCCAATGTTTTAGATGGAATCGAGAAGAAGATGGAAGTTATACAGGAGTATTTAAAGATAATCTGTTAAATGTGAAACAGGATGGTAACAAAGTAATATTTTCTGGAAAATGCAATGGAAATATTGAAACAATATGTAGAGAATATTTTGACTTAAATACGGATTATGAAGAAATAAAAAAAGAACTTTCAAAAGTTGATGATAATGTTAAAAAGGGTATTAAATATGGAGAAGGAATTAGAATACTAAACCAAGACTTATGGGAAACAATTATATCATTCATAATCTCAGCAAACAACAATATCCCCAGAATTAAAAAGATAATTGAAAGAATATCAGAGGCTTATGGAGAAAAGATTATTTGGAAAGGAAAAACATATTATTCTTTTCCTTTGCCAGAACAACTAAGTAAGGCATCAGTAGAGGATTTAAGAGCTTTGGGATTAGGGTTTAGAGATAAAAGAGTGCATGACACAACAGAATTAATAGTAACTAAAAAAGTAGATTTAGAATATTTAAAATCAATTAAAGATTCAAATGTGTTAAGAGAAGAATTAAATAAATTACCAGGAATAGGAGATAAAGTTGCAGATTGTATAATGCTTTTTTCCATGAAAAGATTTGAAGTGTTTCCTATTGATGTATGGGTAAGGAGAGTCATGAATGATTTGTACATAAAAAATAAAGATGAAATAAAGGTAGATAAAAAGCAAATAAGAAAGTTAGCAGAAGAAAAGTATGGAAACTTAGCTGGAATAGCTCAACAATATTTATTTTATTGGAAAAGAGAGGAAGACAAAACAGCATAAAGGAGGTGTATTATGGAATTAAGATTCATATATGGTGAATCAGGAACAGGAAAAACAACCCACTGTTTTAGTGAGATAAAAAGTGAAATTGAAAATGCAAAAAAGATATATATAATAACACCTGAACAGTTTTCATTTACCGCAGAAAAACGTTTGTTAGAAATAGCGCCAAACAATGCAACAGTAAATGCAGAAGTAATAACATTTAATAGAATGGCACAAAGAGTTTTTACAGAAGTTGGTGGAGCTTCTAAAACTGTACTTACAGAATGCGGAAATGCTATTTTGATTTCTGATATTTTAGAAAGTAAGAAAAAAGAACTTAATTTCTTGGGAAAATCAGAAAAAAACATTGAACTCGTAGCTAGGCTATTTACAGAATTAAAAAAACATGAAATCACATTAGAAATATTAGAAAAAGCCATAGAAAATACAGAGAATATGTATTTAAAATATAAACTTCAAGATGTATATATATTATTTGAAGAATATGAAACAAGATTAGAAAATAAATATATAGATTCAAATGATTTGTTGACAAAGCTTATAGAAAATTTGGATCAAAGTAAAATGTTTGATGATTCAATAGTATATATTGATGAATTTGCGGGATTTACAAGCCAAGAATATACAATAATTAAAAAAATATTGCAAAAAGCAAAAAGAGTTAATATAACAATTTGTACAGATTGGCTTGAGAATACAAGAGGTCCTGAAGGAGATATATATTATCAAAATAAAATAACAGCTAAGAAATTAGTGAAATTAGCAGAAGAAGGAAGTATAAAAGCACCTGTAGCATTAAAGAAAAAATACAGATTTAAAAATATAGAATTAAGCCATTTAGCAGAAAATTTATATTGTACAAAAGCAAAAAAGTATTATGAAGAGCCACAGAATATTCATATGTTTTTGGCTAATAACATATCTTCAGAAATAGAATATGTAGCAAAAGAAATAATAAAATTAGTTAGAGATAAAAACTACAAGTATAAAGATATTGCAGTTATAACTAAAAAAATAGAAAACTATTCAGCAATATCTAAGGTGGTTTTTGAAAAATATAATATACCAATTTTCATAGATGAGAAAAAAGACCTAAATCAAAATCTGCTTATAAAGTACATATTATCAATATTTGATATATTATCAAATAATTTTTCACATGAAGCGGTATTTTCATATTTAAAAACAGGCTTATTGAATATTAACGAAGAAGATTTATTTAAATTAGAAAACTATTGTATAAAATGGGGAATTAAAGGGAATAAGTGGTATAAAAAAGATTGGGAATATGGAAATTTAACGGCAGAAGAATTAACGAAACTAAATGAAATAAGAACAAAAATTACTAATCCTTTATTAGAATTAAAAGAAAAAATAAAACTAAATAAAACAGTAGAAGGAATTTCAAAAGACATATATTCTTTTATTTTAGAAAATGAAATACTAGAAAAAATTAAAAACAAAATAGAGGACCTTTCAGAAGAGAAAGTGGCAGAATATGAAACAGGAATAAATGTAACAATGCAAGTATTGGATGAATTAGTTATGCTGTTTGGAGATAAAAAGATTTCTTTTGAAAAATATTATGAACTATTAAAAATAGGTTTTCAGAATAAAGATGTCGGAATAATACCTGAGGCTCAAGATCAAGTTACATTAGGAGATGTAGATAGAACCAGAAGCCATAATGTAAAATCAGTGTTTATAATAGGAATTAATGATGGAGTATTTCCTGGAGTAAATAAAGATGAAGGATTTTTAAATGATAGCGATAGGGAAAGCTTAAAGATGCAGGGGATAGAACTTGCAAAAACTACAACAGATAGGTTATATGAAGAACAATTTAATGTGTATAAAGCATTAACAATTGCAGAAGAGCAACTATATTTATCATATACAGGAGTAGATTTAGAGGGAAAAGCTCTAAGACCATCTGTATTAATAGCAAAAGTAAAGAAAATATTTCCAGAACTAAAATTAGAGAGTGATATAATTGAAAAAGAAGATTTTGTGGGAGCGCAAGATGAAACATTTGATGAATTATTAAATAATTTATATAAATTATCTAATGGGGAAAAGATAAATCCTATATGGCTTGAAGTGTATAAATGGTTTAATCAAAATGAAAAATGGCATAATAAACTACAAAGAGCGTTGGATGGTTTAAATTATACTAATTTGCCAGAGAATATAGATGAAAAAAATATAGAACAGCTTTATGGAGACAAAATGAAAACTAGTATATCAAAATTAGAACAATATAGAAGATGCCCATTTTCATTTCATTTAAAATATGGACTTAACTTAAAAGAAAATGAAAAATTTGAAATAAAATCAGTAGATACAGGTTCATTTATGCATGAAATTATAGACGGTTTCTTTGAAAAGGCTAAAAACAAAGAAATAGATATAAAAGAGATATCAGAAAAAGAAATAGAAAATATTGTACATGATATGGTATTAGGGGAAATGTTATTAGCAAAAAATGCAATATTTACAAGTTCAAAAAAATTTGAAATACTTATTAAAAAATTGAAAAAGGTATTAACAGAATCTATAAAGTATATTGTAAAAAGCTTGCAAGATAGTAAATTTGAGATATTAGGCAATGAAATTGAATTTAAACATGGTGGGGAATATGAACCAATAAAACTTAAATTATCCAATGGAAAAGAAATTGAATTAACAGGTAAAATAGATAGAGTAGACATTGCTGAAAATGAAGATGGAAAATTTGTTAGAATAATAGATTATAAATCAAGTGTAAAAAATATTGAATTAAATGAAGTAATGTTTGGTATGCAATTACAATTAATTACATATTTAGATGAAATAGTAAGTAAAAAAAGAATGATTCCAGCAGGAACTCTATATTTCAATTTAACAGAGACTATTATACCTGAAGCAAATAGAAAAACGGCTGAAGAAATAGAGCGTGAAATAAGAAAAAGCTTTAAAATGAAAGGACTAATATTAGCAGACATAAATGTGGTAAAAATGATGGATACAAATTTAGACAAGGGTTATTCTGAACTAATACCAGCATTTATAGATAAAGAAGGTAATCTAGGAGGCAAAACAAATGCAATAAACAAAGAGGACTTTGTTTCTTTGCAAAAAAAAGTAAGGAAAATTATCAAGCAAATTTCAGAAGAAATATATGAAGGAGAAATTGGAATAAAGCCATACTATAATAAAGAGAAACAAACAGAGTGCAAGTATTGTTCATATAAAACAATATGTAATTTTAATACAAAACAAAAGGGTAATAATTATAACTATATTAAATATTTGCCTAAAGAAGAAGTATTAGAAAAAATAAGAAAAGAGGCAGGAAATGTATAGTGATTGGGAAGAATTAGAAGAGGCATGTAAAAAATGCAAAAAGTGCAAGTTGGCAAATTTAAGGAAAAACGTTGTAATAGGTGTTGGCAACAAGAATGCAGATTTAATGTTTATAGGAGAAGGTCCAGGAGCAGATGAAGATGAGCAAGGAATTCCATTTGTGGGAAAGGCGGGACAGCTTATGAATATGGCGTTTAATGCAATAGGAATAAATAGAGATGAAGTATATATTGCAAACATAGTAAAATGTAGGCCACCCAATAATAGAAATCCGGAACAGGATGAGGCGGATGCTTGTTTAGATTATTTGAGAAATCAAGTAATGTTTGTAAAGCCAAAAGTAGTTGTGTTGTTAGGAAGCGTAGCACTTAAAAATATACTAGGTAAAGATTATGGCATAACAAGTGCAAGGGGGAATTGGGTAGAAAAGAATGGGATTACATATATGCCAACATTTCACCCGGCAGCATTACTTAGAGATGGTACAAAAAAGATACTATTTTGGAAAGATCTAAAAGAAGTAAAAAAGAAAATCGAGAGCATATAAAAGTCCTAAAAGAAAAACCAGACAAAATTAATTTGTCTGGTTTTTCTTTTAGGACTTAATTACTTTTAATACTTCAATAGAGCTTGCAAGTTTTACCTCAGTAACACTGTCAAATCCTCCAGCCGTAAATAAATTAACAATATAGCCGTCACTGCGCAATTCGCAAATAACATTTTGCGGTACACGAGTAAAAACTAACCGGTTAGAAGCTGAAGAATCTATACGATGTTTGATATGAAGGTAAACTTCTTTTTCATAAGAGTTTGTAAGCATATTAAGTACCTCCTTGCAAACATTATGTAAATAAATTATACCATTTTTACAGAAATATTGCAATGTAACAAAAATGTAATATAAACTTAATACAATTGAAATCGTATAGATATATATATATTGTATAATATATGTAAGTTTCAAATGATAAAGGAGAAAAAATGGGTATAAAAGCAGTACTAAAAAGAGAAGGAATAGAAGATATAAAGCCACTAAATACATTTATGGTAAATAAAATAGCTAAAAGAATATCATCTAGACTTGCGGAAGCTTTTCCTGAACATGACTTAAAAGAAAGTGATTTATTTATTGAAATATCAAGACTAAAAATGTATACGGCAAAAATGCCAGAGGACCTATCTGGTGCCAAATATTTATATCTTGACAAATCAATATATTTTAAAAGTGGTGCCAAATTTGAAGATGTTGAAGAATTTGCAACACATGAATGCTTACACTATTTGCAAGAATTAACAGATAGTAGGGGAAATGTTTTAAAACTAGGATTATATGATTTTGCAGATGGCGGAATAAAGGGAATGGCAATTAATGAGGCTGCTGTACAAGTTATGGCTGAAAAAGCTAATAAACATCCATCTGATAGAGTAAAGTATTATGATTTAGACATAGAAACAAACAGCCCTAACTATTATCCATTGCAATGTGTTTTGCTAGGGGAAATAATGTATTTTACAGGAGAGTATCCTCTTTATCATAGTACTTTATATAGTGATGATATTTTTAAAAATGCAATAGATAACAAATTTGGAACAAAAGCATATAGAAATCTAAGAGATGCATTAGATATATTAATGCAAAAAGAAAGCAGTTTAAATATATTATCAAATGAATTAGCTGAAATGAAAAACAAGAAAAAGGTAGAAAAATTAAATAAAGAAATAGAAAAATATAAAGCAAATATAGCAGATTTATTTATAAAAATACAAAACTATATAATAAAAAATGGCTTTGAAAAAGAGTTTAAAGAAGTTAAAGATATGGAAGATTTGTTAAAATTTAAGTCTAGATTATACAAATTTAAAGATTTAATTGGAACAACCACAGATTATGCTTTCTATAACGAATACTATGTTCAAACAATGGAGGAATTTGAAAAGAAAAAAGAATACATAGAACAGTATGGAGAAATTGTTGATGGAAATATTGAAAAAACAAGACTAGAATTAACTGTAGCAGGAGATAAGATTTCTTTATTTCAACGAATCATGTTGAAATTAGGAATATTAACAACAGAAGGAAAAGAAAATCTTGAAGAAAATAAAATGG
>JAEEGL016592904.1_pt1 | contig 11102 bp, 13 predicted proteins | sample 9134231 | NCBI WGS metagenome assembly JAEEGL01 (sample SAMN16246548, study PRJNA631951) | gut metagenome | biome: gut microbiome; feature: rumen; material: fiber-attached | host: Bos | place: Iran: Karaj | collected 2018-10
TCATCAATGTCGTCCTCAAAAAATTTTTCAAAAGGAAAATCATTACGCTCCCATGTTCCCTGGGAGATTTTAGAAGCATCCATTACATGGTATTTAGCTCCGGGATATTTAGCTTTCAATGTGTCTTCAAAACTCAGTTCTGTAGATACGGCATTATCCAAGGAATAGGTCTCTTTCAATGTATTCATAAAACTGGATGATGACACCTGCTTATTCCTGATCTGATTTGTAACTATATGTGTTACTCCGCTCAACCTGCTAATATCCATATTCCACCTCCGTCATTCGTTCTGACTTTAAACCCGCATCGCTAGTGTAAAATACGAGCGATATCAAATATTTAAAGATAATCTAAAAGATTCGTCCATCTATTGATGTTCTTCCAATTCCTATCATTATTCAGTTCTAATTCAAGCTGTTGCTCAAACCAACTTCTGTAATCAACAATCGTATTTTCATTTGCGTTAGGAATCCTGTGCTGCAAGTATAAATGTGCCACTAACAAATCGGGCGCGGGATTCTCAATTTTACCCTCTGCCTCCAAATGATACATTCTTACAGACAGGTCAACCATATTACAGGAGGAAGCGTTTACCTTGTCTGCATCAACTATCCGTTCTTCTTCCTTTCCGTTATCATATTTCAGTTTTACCAGATATTCTGAAGCGGCCCCTTCGTTCTTGTACACCTCAGCACTATATCCAAACGGGCCATCGTTTGTTTCCTTCAAAAGAAAAAGCGCATTTTTCAACGAATTTCAATCCATTGAAAAACACGCTTCCATTGCTATTTAGTATATCGACAGATTAAATGATTTCCTTAACCGCATAAGAAATAATTTACATTTAAATTCGGAATCTTATATCTATTAGCCATTTTTAATATTTTTCTGCTTTTGGCTAATAGAAGCATGGTGTTAAAAAACAGCACCGGACATTTGACTATCCGATGCTGTGTAACCTATCTGCTAACCTGGGTCTCAATATAGTTTCATAGAGTTTTATGGTTTTTTAAGAAGATACATGAAACAGGCGTTCATATAACGATTCCTAGTTTCAACATAAATACTTCCAAAAAGAATAACAAACCCTCACAAGTCATGTCAAAATACTGATTGTTTTCACTATCTTTGACATTCCCGGGAGGGTTTGTTTTGTAATAGTCAAGCCCACTTAGGAATAAGTGGGCTCGTCTACGATTCACATATTTAATTGTAATCCATATCGTTAGATTTCATTCGCATGATTTACAGCAATCCGTCAGTTGAGCGTATACTTCTTCATATCAACTTACGAATTTGTTGTAGTAAGCGTTGTAGTTGTATACAACTCATCCTCTGAAACCCTTGATTTTACGGCATTTTACTTGTCTAACTGTTTCAATGTTGGGAACATCTGTTCGGGAACATCTTTTTTTGTACTTTACTGTCACACTTCATCTGTCATTCAGTGTCGTCCCAAACCGTAATTGTCATTTAGATGTTTTTAGATTCTGACCATTTGCGTCAAAACTGATGCAAACACTCAAATCACAGACATTTAAAAACAAACTGTCATTTTAAACCTATGAGTGTCTATCTCATGCAAATACAAACATGAGACACAAAAATCATAAAGTTCCATCGTTGATTCGTCCGAATCAACTACTAAAATTATATACTACTTAATAATGCTTGTCTACAGCAACCTTTTTTTTAAGAAAGGTAAGGTGCAGAAATAATTATCGAATGATTATCTTTCCATTCAAATTAGCTACTACTTCCTGCTTCTTCTCTTCAGTACAATCTGCATAAATATCCATTGTGGTCTGGATGTCTGCATGACCCATAATGGTCTGAATTACCTTAAGATTGCTCTCGTTCTCGCAAAGTCTTGTACAGAAAGTGTGGCGAAGAACGTGGCAAGAGAACTCTGGAAGAAAAATTGGGTCTCTACCTTCTTCGTTAGCTCTTATCTTTTCCAGTTCATTATAATCTTCTCTGATCCTGTAAAGAGCTCTATTTACTCCAGCTTGATAGTATACCTTCTTGTCACTATTGCAGAAGATAAAGCCCGAATATCCGTCTACTACTTCATCACAAAACCCCAGACATTTCTGGATTTGGTACTCAAGAAGAAAAGCATCCATAACCTCATCCACCATAGGAATATTCCTTTTCCCTGCTGCTGTCTTTGGTGTCTGGATATGTCTTTCAAACTTGCCTTGTATTCCTGTTACCCTGTCCGTAAGATTGTGATTTACACTGATAACTCGTTTCTTAAAATCCACATCTTCCCACCGAAGTCCCAGGCACTCGCCTATTCTCATACCGGTACCAAGAAGTACGGTCACAATAGGAAGCCATCCTCTGTGATTAGGTGTTTCTTCAAGAAAATTAATAAGGGCTTTTTGTTGCGGAATAGTAAGCGCGTGACGTTTGGGCTTTTCCCAGTATTTGCTCTTCTTTATCTCCGCCATAACCTCAGAAGTGGGGTTAATACGTAAGATGCCATCTCTTATAGCAAGCTGAAATGCTGGATGAAGCACTGTATGCACATTATCAACTGTGTTAGCCTTCACTCCTCTTTCAACAAGCATAGATTGGTAAAAAGCCTTAACATCAGAATAACGAACATCAACGATTCTCCTCTGACCAAAGCCTTCTCTTACGAAATTGTTGTAAAGATAAAGATAGTTTGCAAGGGTTGTTCCCTTAAGATTAACCTTTGTCTTAATATACCTGTCAAAAAGGTCATTAAGTGTCATTTTAGAAGCAGTTACAAGATCTATACCATCCATGCGATCTCTTTCAATCTGCTTCTCCATCTCACGGAGTTCCACTATGTTCTTAGCATAGAATGTGTGGCGTCTATGCTCACTGTCGGTGAATGCATAAGTGTACCTTCCGTCTTTTCTGATACATTCTCCCTTTCGAAGAACGTTACCATGTTTATCTCTTCTTTTCTCTTTAGCCATTAGCTTTTCCTCCTTAAAATACAAGGAACAGCCGGCTACGTAATCTGCATTGGTATTATGATTACATTTTTATCATAAATAACCACTTGCGAAATGTCAACAACCGGCTTTCCTTATCCATTTATGTTATATTTCTGCAGGTTCCCTAAAGTTTTCAAGGTACTTATCAATGATGGTGCAGTCAATGAGTACCATGCCTTTATACCTAATCATAGCTCCAGACTCCCTCACAAGCTTTTCAAATGAGTGCCTCGCCATTGGATAAACCTTCGGTCCGTCTGTCTGACGAATAAACTTAGACCTTCCGGGGTTGTAGCACTGCTTCATCTCTGTGGCTTTCTTTTCAGCCATATCTTCAAGTTCTTCTATAACTATATTAGACATTAGTAACGTCCTCCCTTTCTTCTAAGCGCATCAAACTCTTTAACCATATTTGCAAACATAGTTGAGAAGAATTTCTGCTCATCTTTATTCCTTGTCATCAGCATCTGATCTATGGAATCAAACGGTGTATTAGCTTCTGCCATAAGTAATGTGTTTGGATCCACATTTAATGAATCCATTATCTTATACATCGAGTTAATGCTGAGCCCTCTTGCTCCGTTCTCTATCTTTGTTATGGTTTCAATATTAAGCTCTGTCTGCGTTGCCAGATCATCTCTATTCATGCCTGCATTTTCGCGAATCATGCGAATGTTTTCACCTATAGTCACTTTATCGTAACTCACTATCCCAAACCTCCCTGAATTCATCTTTTCTAAGACTTTCGTTGTACTTAATTGGCATTGACAGTTCTCCCTCATCTACCGATACAAGTACTCCGCCAGCAGAAGCCACCTGCCCAGCCTTCTTGTAGGCATCGACCTCGTTTGCTGCTACACTTGTCATGTTGGCAACTATTATGCCATCGGCGTGTTTTTTGGCTATCTCGTCACACATCAGCTCCCACATTATATTGATGTTGTGCTGATTAAGTCCGCATCTGCGCTTGATAGCAGCTATCTCGTAGCCCTTGTTTCTGATATAATCTCTTATGTATCTTTGCTGCTTGTCTTCCCTTTTATCTACAACAACAAGCGGCGCATCTACGGACAGAAACTCTATAAGAAACAGTTTCTTCCTCTCTCTTCTCATGTTCTTCAGCTCCTTTTTTCTATAAGGCATAAGAATAACCTTCTCAAATACCTTTGATTGTCTTCGCTTAGATGCATTAATTTGGCATCAATGCTATCTGTTCCAAATCTATCCAAATTAGATGGAGCAGCAGCAGTAATCTTACCAATTACTCGCAAATGTTTTCTTTCACAGTAGTCAACCAACTCTTCAAAGATTTTTTGATCCAGTATTGCATGTCCGGTAACCTGCTGAAAGATAATTACGTTTGTGTTTTCTTTTTTAATCAAATCGTATACCCTCCTAAAGATTAATTGTAAGCTTACAAATAAATGATACAAATTTCGAAAAAAGAAATATAAATAAACGATAACAAAAAAGAGCCTGCACATACAGATTTCAAATCCATATGTTCAAGCTCCTATTAGCTCTTATCAGCTAACCAATTTTAGCTGACGTCTTTCTTCTTTTTTATGACTTCATACATCTTAATGCTGCCATCCTTATCAAGCCTAAGTTCTATGTCGTTTCCTTTTTCCAAAATCCTCTTAATCATCTCTATTAGTCTTTTATCTTGCTCGTTCAATAACGCCACTCCTTATTAAAACAAAATATTTACAGATTCTGTCTTGTATAAGGGATAAGGGATAACCCGCCACAAGTTTTGGCGCTCCTAGAAGCGCGCTATAAATTGCTGATCTTTCATAGCTAAGGCATCTCAAATAGCTACATCCGAATGAAAAATGTTCGAAACCAATAGGAAAAAGAATTATGATTCTCGAACACTTGTTCTGATAGTATATTAGCACCATATTAATAAAAATGCAACACCTTTTTGAACAATCTTTTGCACATTCTTCAAGTGCCCTATATCTTCACTATCTTTTGTTCATACCAAACCTTCACAGCCTTCAGGGGCATACAGCCCCCGAACGCCGTTTGTAAAAAGATTTACCTAAATGTAACATTAAGATCCAAAGCCTTATATGCAGCTTCAATAACAATCTGTTTAACTGCTTCTAAATATGCCGCTTCATTAATCATTTTCAGATCAAAGTATGGCTTACTATTCTGCAGGAAGTTCTGAAACTTACTTTTGAAACTAAAAGCATCTTTTTCAGCCTCTTGTATCGCATGATAGTATAAAAGAATACTAACCAACTCTTTTGGATTCACGTAAGTCTCAACAGTCTTCATAAATGTCTCACCATCTTCTTGCGTATACCTTGCCCCTTCCACATGAAGTGTCTGAAATACGACAGAGTGTAAAAATTCAGATGAAATAAAGTTGCGAAGATTAGCGGTAAAGCTGATTGAAAAGGATTGGCAATTAAAAAAGTACTCCTCCTTGATATTTGAATTATATCCATCACCATTCTTCAACCTTCTTCTCAATGCATTATATGAGTTTCCATGAGGTGTCTTTCCAACGCTAGAAAAAAGGTCGGTCAACCCAGGCTTGAACACCTTATTTTCAGTCACACTATCTGTAACATGAACGTGGATAAGTTCTTTAAGTCTTTCCAAATCGATTATTGGCTTTGGAATCATGCCCTCTTCAACTTTGAACTTAATCTTGTAGGCGCTTTCTTCAAGTGAAGTTGCCATATCTTCCAAGATGATTCTGTACGATTCAAGCACATTGTATCCTTTTACGAAAGCTGCTGGAAAACTAGCATCGCGCTTCAAATAACAGGCAAGCGATTTAATTGGTAAACGCTTCTTTGCCTTTACTTGCGCCGCTTTCAGGTCATCATTCAGTTCCATCATCTTGTCGGCAATTGCCTCACAAAGATCCCTATCAGAGAGTTGTTTTACGTCAAAAGCATCCAATGAAAGCGGATCATCAAAATCCTGCTTCAATAACGATGATACAAACAGATCTAATTTATTATGTAACATAAAGACCGGAATCTGTTTGCTGAAATCTTTCAGAACATCTCGATAGAGTTCTCCTATCTTCTTCTCGTTTGTATCACCTTCAAGCGGTACCACCATTACGATGCAATCAATATCACCCTTATAAAGGAGTTCTGAAACATAGTCATTGTTATCATCATCCTTGCCATCCAAATGATAAATTCCTCGCGTATCAAGTGCCCCAAAAACAACATTGTCACGGCTATCTCTAAAAACCTTGTTTGCTTTTGGGTTTTTTTCAATAAGATCTGCAAAAACCTTATTCATTGGCACATAGATTATAATTTCGCTGCAGAGAACCTCAAGAGAAAGCCTCTGACCAGCCTGAAGATTGTTGGCCGTGAACATTGCAGATATAAATTCGACATCTGGATTGTCGAGAATCACTTCTTTAAAATAATAACCGTCCTCAGATATATCTTCCTTGGAAAAATATTTAAAAAATACTTTCCCGAGATTGTCATTCAGTTCCTTCCAGATTGACCACAAATCATTTTTGAACAACTCAGACTGCATATCCATGGTTTTTTCAACTTCCTGTTGAACAGCCAATAAGAACTTCTTGCTTATTTCCTTTATCTCACATTCTGTCATTTCATTTTTGACAGTATTATAAATGTTGTAATTGTAGCTGTTTAATTCATGTTTATGATACAATTCCACAATATCACAAATGAACTTTTCCTTCTCGTCTTCCGAAAGTAGCGAAAGTATTGCTTTTACATTATTGCGTTTTTGCAACTGATCTCTCAGAGCTTCTTCGAGAATCTCTTCATCTTTACCAACCGTATAAGACACAACTTTTCCCTGTGCTATAACTACTTTTGCGATTGCTTTAGCAATAATTTCTGTGTACTGATTTCTACTAAAGGCATTTTCGTCTCTTTTGACTGCAACAATAATCTTGTCTCTGTATTCAGTAGTAAATACCATCAGACGCTCGGTCAGAGTTGAATTTGTTGTGCCAACTCCTTCAATAAGGATTTTTCTAGCTTTAGGATCGGCTGGCACTGTCGAAACCTCTGTTTTGCCATTACCTGTACCTCCAAGAAACTCAACCACTCTAACATGTGGCTTTAAATTAGTGTAGACGCTCATTAGCTCTACCTCCTTAAAATATATTCAAGCAAATAAAAAAAACCATACCAACCCGATGGATTTGATATGGATATAATACTCAAATATAAAGAGGCACCTATGATGCATCTCAATAATCTATTCTTAATCCCTTCTCTGTCGGATTGGTTCTGTGGCGAGTAGCCACATACTACATAACAAAAATGGATTCAATATTCACTTGTGGTTCTATTATTACATTCATCTATCGATTTGTCAACAACTTTTTAATCAAAGAGCTCATAATACACTTTGTTAAATCTCCATTGACTATGCTTTACACAATGAAGTGTCCAATAAAAAGTCCTGCTCTTCGGGGCTACTCCCCGCTAGTTTGAAAAGGCTAAAAATTCCCGAAAAAATGAGTACAGTCATAGATTTGAGACAGAACCCATTCAATTCCAACGCGTTCAATCATTTTTGAACGAAATGTTCTAAAATCCCTTAAATCACTGAAGAATACTGGTGTCATATCCTCTGTTCTGATGCAAAATATCTACGCACATGTCCCATGTCTTTATTTCATCTTCACTAGCATGTAATACATTTACAGCATAGTCTCTATAAGCAATAAGCTGCTCCTCTGTTAAGTTTTCAATGGCATGCATTGCCTTTAGAAACATTTTTTCTTCCTCTGATAAATCATCATAACGAATTTTTTCTTTTGCCATTTTCTCTGACTTCTTTCTGATACATAGAGGTATTTTTAACATGTACAGAGATCAACAATTATTTTAGTTATGATACAGCACAGGAGATGCCATCCCCTTCTTACGATATTTATTAGGTATTCTCTTGTTAACAAATAACCTTTTAATATCTTCTGGAGCCTCGCTGCCAATAAATTCGTATCTGCCTTCTCTGTCTCTGTGATCTGGCTGCCAGCTATCAATCAAATACACATTTTTAACTACGCCGTTCAGTACAGCCAGGCAATATTTATAATCATTGATCTTGGAAAGTTTTACTTTCCAAGCGCTTCTGACCGTCTCATATACGTCATTGTTTCTTTCCTGTAAAACTCTGTCATTTATTTTTATAATAATATACTTGAAATCAGGTTCTTCATATTCTTCGTAGGAGAGTTCTCTTTGAAGCACTTCAGCGTTATTAACGCCCCTATCAGAAGCGTGTCCGCTTTGAATGTTTGTCAGCTCACCATAAGCATCAATCAATGCAGATTCAACTTCAAAGGCCTCTTTTTCAGTAAGACCATATCTCTGAATAACATGTATTACCTCAAGCCCAGCATTTCTTATATCTCGAATCTGTTGGATTTTAGCGGAAAAGTCATCTTCCTCGCTGTCCTCATAAGATTCTCCATTAAATGTTTTTAAAGCATCACTCACATGCGCAAACACTCTATTTCCTTTTCCCTTTCCCACATAAAAGGTCTGTCCATTTCTAGGATCTATTAAACGATAGACGTAATACTGTAATTGTTCGATAACTTCTGGTGAAAACATATTTCCTCCTACTATTTTTAACAATTCCTATTTCAATATCCTGTCAAAGCTATAAAAAGGCGCAACAACAAGCCCATAAACTAATTCATCAACAATGTTTTGCCAAATTCAATAATGCATAAAAATCATCACTTTGGTAGTGATATTTTAGTCCCCATTTATCTTCATACTGATAGAAAACTTCTTCCGGAATTTCTGCCTTTATTTCTTTTTTGCACATAAGAGAATACTATAATTTCTCAACAAATTGCGATTTGTCATACTTATTTATATTCAAATATAATTATGTACCAATATTGCAGGATATATTATTAGTCTTTCTGATTTAATCATTTTTTACTCCCACTTTTTCCATACTTCAGGCTGATAACCAAGCGTAGACTGCTTACCGTTACGCACCACAGGGGTCTTGATCACCTGCGGATTTTCAAGTATCTTCTCAAGCTTGTCTTCTTCCGCAATATACTTAATCAAAGAAAGTGCAGCCTGGTCCTTGCAATTCGGCCCCAACATATTGTCGATCCCACCGTTTGCCTGAGCTACAGAAGTAAACTCACCCTTGCTCATGCCCTTTTCCTTAATATCAACAAACTGATACTTAACTCCGCGCTCCTTAAAAAATCGCTCCGCTTTCTTTGTATCATTGCACTTCTTAGTTCCAAAAATCTGTATATTCATTCGCTTTTTCCTTTTTCTCCTCCTCTACTTACCCATCTTTATAAATCATCAATAAAGTCGTGCGGATCCCCGGATCCATCCCAACCATAATAATCCGCAAGTTCTTCTGCCGTGCGCCTTCTCTCCTCTCGTTGCCGTTCTATCTCCTCATAATCATAATCATAGTCATCGTACACCCCGGTATCATCAAAGGCATGTTTACCCCCGTCTGAATCAGTACTTCCATAAAAATAATTAACTATATATCTGTATTTGGGAAGAAAAACATTACCATACACATTCTTGGCATTATATGCTACTTCATAATTGTTCCTATTATTTTCAGGGTGTTCTTTATCAAACATACAGTTCTTATAGCTATCATCAATTATTATTGCAACACCTTGTATTTTAAATCTTTCATTATCCACAGTAAGGTTGTAAAGATCCCTTATTGGCAAGGAAATCTCTGTAATTCCCTTCGGATATGTGACATTGGCCCCTGGTATTACCAATGGAATATAATATTCCTCATATTCGTAAAATCCTTCCCATTCTTCACATCCATTTGCAAAAGGAACCGCAAATATCTTTTTATCTCTGTATTGCAACCAAGGTTTTTTAGTCTGAGGTGACTCATACTCCATAGTATAAACCATAGTCTTTACGGTCATATTTATCTCATACATGTATTGAAGCAAAATCTTCACCGCATGATATTCATACCCCTCCCAATTCCATGAATAGGTATGTTTTCCTTTTTCCCCTTTTAATTGAGTTGAAGCTATCGGAAGAAGTCTGATGAGTTCCGATGCTGCATCTACACCCTCCTCGCGTGCTTTCTTTTTATACATACGATAGTCATGAAGGGTATCAAGTGGCATTTTATCCCATGGAATAGACTTAGTCTCTGTTTCAGTCTTTTGACTATTTACAGGAGTACTACTACCTGCTCCGGACTGTATTTCGGATGCGTTCTGATACTTTGCACGTATTTCTTCTTCAACCTGACGCTTTATAATTCGTTTTCTTTCATTACGGATGTCCCATAAACTAAGGTAATAATCGTTCTCTGCATTAAAATTTGCCAGAGCATCTTGCCAACTTCTCACCGGAATTATCAGTTCCAGTTTATGGTAATTGCTTAAGACTTTTTTCATTTCTTCTTCAAGAAGTTCTTTTACCTTTTTGTTCGTTTCCTGAATTATCTGCCTCTCTGTCTGATATGCTTTTTGCGGATTCAATTCACCCATTATTATCCTTTTAACCTTTCTTTTTCCACCTGTGTCTTAATCTCCTTAGTCATTTGTTTCTTAAGATTATCTCTCAATTTAGTCATATTGCTTAAGTAGACCTTCATTTTTAGATGATTATTCTCTACATCGTCCCAATCCACTGGATCTGTATAATTTACCTGAGGTTGATCCAGCAATAGTTTATTATACTCATCATCAAAGGCTGCCTCTAATCGTCTCTTCGTCTCCTGATGTATCTCTAAGCCTTCCCGAAAACCTTCTTTAAATCCACTCCATACTTCCTTAAGTAAACCCATATGATGCTCCCTTCTTTATAAGTTTAACTTTTTGGCATATCTCATATTCACCTGAAATGAACTGTTATTTGATACTCGCAGTCATATTCATATTATACGACCAAGATTAAGTATAAATAATATGTCAACTCGTGTCAAATCAAGACTTTTTTGCATAAATTTATTAATATGTGCAAAAATAGATCGAGTAGGAGGAATTTCTCTTAATTGAGAAATTCCGACCTCTCACACCACCGTGCGTACCGTTCGGTACACGGCGGTTCAATCAACTTAACAAGTAACACACCTTTTGGTGTAGTAGTCTACCATAGAGATTAGTCCGA
>JAEEGL010497100.1_pt1 | contig 11101 bp, 8 predicted proteins | sample 9134231 | NCBI WGS metagenome assembly JAEEGL01 (sample SAMN16246548, study PRJNA631951) | gut metagenome | biome: gut microbiome; feature: rumen; material: fiber-attached | host: Bos | place: Iran: Karaj | collected 2018-10
ATAAGGGGCTGTAAATGATTTTAAAAAGTTTGTTTATTCTTGTTATTAATAGGTTAACGTGTTGCAAATACTAAAGATCCGTGTTCTAGTGTCTTGGGGGACTGACTTTTTGCGCTGCACTCATTGATGTGTCATTCTTTCTGGAAAACATTGTTTACAATGAACTGCTATCCCGGGATTATGAAGTCTTTACCGGAAAAACCTACCGGGCGGAAATTGATTTTGTGGTTATTTCCGGAGGGCGGAAGTGCTTCATTCAGGTGGCTTATGTTCTTGCCAATCCGGAAACTATTGAGAGGGAGTTCGGCGCTTTTAAGCCCGTAAGAGATGCCGCTCCAAAATACGTTCTTTCCCTGGACAGGTTCGATTTCTCCCGGGACGGCATTATGCATATGAACATTATGGATTTTCTGCTGGGAAAGAAGGATCTCGTTCTGGCATAGCAGCCGGAACTGTCCTGAGATGTCATGATGCCATGATGTGTCACAAATCAGAAAAAATTCGTAAATTGTGACAGCTGATTACGGACGATGCTCCTCATGTTCCTGACGCGGGTTATGCGGCAGCGTTTATCATGACTGCTTCAGAGCCGCAAGGGATTCGATACAGTCGGGTTTGCGGTCATAGAGATCCTCAGGAAGTCCGCAGGCTGCCGCCAGTCTGGAAGGATCCTCAATTTTGCCGCCAATCCAGCACTTTCCGGAATTCACCTCATAATTAATCGTAATCCCCTGGGTTAAATCCGTTACATCGGCAATGCTGTATTCCCCGGCAGCTATTTTCTTCTTTCTCCGGTCAGCCAAGTGTCTCTCCTTCTTCAGCTCATTTTCCAGCCAGGCTATGATGCTGAGAGCCGTAAAAGCGATGACAAACCGGCCTTCCATGCTATCCCGGCGGGAGGCTTCGCCAGCGCCGTTGATAGTCATTTGGCCGGATGCGAAGCACTTTTCGATGCTTTCGCGCCTTCTGCAGTACGAGTAAGCCTCTTCTGCAGTCATTTCCTGCACTGAAACCAGCACAGAGAAGCCGAAATTCCGGGTATAGTCTCTGATGGCCTCTTCATTGAGTTCAGGCCTTGCGTTACTGTCCGCATCGTTAAAGACAAAGAACTCGCTGAAAGGATTGCGAAGGAGCTCCTGCCGTTCCGATTTCGTGGCTCTTTGCCATATCATCTCAAATAAAGCGAGGTTCTCGGAGAAGTCGCTGTTTTCCTGAGAGCTCTTTTCATCGTCTCTGAATGCATGCGCCCAAACCGGAAAATCGCAGCCGCGGTGGCTTAGTGTTTCCCTGAAGGAATGTGCGTGAACAGATGTTCCCGGAATAATTGCGGAAGTCTCCCGGAAAGCGTCGTATTTGTCCCGGATCATGGAGATAAATGACTCATCCAAGTCATTGACAGCCATCAGACAGGGTATGCTTTTAAGGGAGCAGGACAGCAGATTATCCAGGGTTTCGTATCGGCGATCGAAGACAAAAAGGAAATCTTTATCCGGGGATAAGCCCTGAATTATGGGAATCAGATCGCAAGCTGCGGAGCCGTCCGGATAATCACCGTTAAAAAGTTTGTACCGGAGGGGCATCCCGGTGTCCCGATCCGTCAGCACGGAGAGGCGCATTGCCGGAGAGGCGGCTTCTTCGGACAGCGGTGAATTTAAGCTGGTATCCTCCGCATTTTCCGGAATGTTTACGGAATCATAACTGATTGAGGAGCGGGAAGTGAACCTTTGGCTCCGCCGGGAAAACAGCTGCTCTTTCGCGGCATCATTTGCGCCCAGCTTCGAATACAGTCTGGCCAGCTGTTTTTCGCTTAAATCCCTCTGAAACGGGAGAGCGTAGATTTTGGAAAAGATGGGAAATCTGTTTGCCGAGCTGTCCCGAGCCATGATCCAGTGCATGGCGATGCTCAGAATCTTATTGGCAATCACGGTGTCACCATAGGCCGCCTTCAGATCCTCCAGAATGCCTGAGTTCACCGCGGCGCCGTGCAATATGGGAATGGCTTCCAGAAGCCGCTGGTAAATAACGAAGTCAGCAGGGGAATCGGCAGCTCTGTTTTCGGAAGGCTTTGCCGGAGAGTCCGTTTCGGTATTATCGTCAGCATGAGCATCAGCAGTGACATCCGGGATTACCGCGCGGCTCAGACCTCTTTTGGTATACATCCTGCGGTATTCCTCGGAGGTGCAGAACTTATCGTCAATCACCACGCCGATGCTATGCTTGGAATTCCGGCTTCTCTTTTTGACGGGATCATAGGCATAGGATCTGGTGAGTATCCTGTAGCCGTTGGGTATGGACTTCAGTTTTTCCACAAGTCCGTTTTTGGGATTGCCTGCCAGAGCTAACAGACGGGCTTTTTCTTCCGGGGGCTGACCTTTCATGGGGATGCCTTAATCAAAACATGGGTTACTGGTGCGTATATCAGGTAAAAAAACGAAAAATTTAACCATTTACCGTGATTATATAGAAAATCGCCTTTTGGATTTTGTGTTATTATCATGGCTCAATATACGCATCTCAAAATGAACAGGTTATGAAACAGCGCTGAAAACAGTGTCGCAAATCAAAATAGTTTTTGAAATTGTGACACTTGAAAGTTGGTTAACCAGTTTTCAGGATGCTTGATCATTATTTTGCAGAGCTTGGTCCACAGCCTGTTTAAACACCTCGACAATATTGAGATTGACTGGATACGAATCATTTGATGTATTTTCAAAGATCAGTTTTATCATGGTGTTGATATTATTAATGAGAGGAGTGTTTCTGGTAAAATGCAACTCCTCCTGAAAGTACTGTAACATGACATCCCAATCTGATATCCAGCACGCATATTCATTTTTGGCCAGATAGCATATATTCCCCGACCATCCTTTTTTTGAATAACAAGCTATTTCCAGTTTTGGGCCTTCTGCTTTTTTATATTGATGCACGCCGATCCAAAAAAATTTTGGTGCTCTTTTATAGCTTTGTTTTTCTGTCTTAAAATTTTTTATCGTAAAAGTTATTCCGCTCCGGTATACCTTCATCTCCAATTGTTCTGCAAAGATATTTTGAACCTCTTTGATGAGATTATAAGCGGCTTTTATTAACACTTCCGGAGCACTTCCACCTAAGGTATTTTTGAAATATTCATCCAGAGAGATGCGTGCTCGCTTATTAGGTTGCTTATTTATATCGGAATTATCTGATGGCGTTACCGAGGTAACGGAGGTCATTCCCAGCATTTTAGTGATCTTATTTTCAAAAACAGTATCGTCATACAGGGATTTTATTATATTGAGCAGTTTAGAAATGTTCATCACGGAAGACATTAGATATGTGCAGGTCTGGCAGAGACGATATACCACCTGTTTCCAGGGGGCGTTGAATTCGTCAATGCTGTTAAGAATGGTTATTTTTTCTTCAGTGAGTTCCGGGAGTCGAAATTCCCGGGCGGTAATATCATCCCATTCCGCAAAACACGGTTCCTGAACGATGCGTTCATATACCTGAGGGTAAGCAATCTGCAGACATACCAGTCCATAGTTCATCAGACGATCCTGTTCGTTCATTTCTTCGCTGTGATCATCAGATTCCTCGACTTGGACATCGCTGATTATTTTAATTAATGAAAGAGTGTTTATCAGTCGTTTTATTGATCTGGGATTGGGGCCTGTTGACAGTCTTGTCATTTCATCGATAATTGAAATGACGGTCGAAGAATTTTCATCTTCTGACTGATATAATTTTATCTCCTTGTGTAAGCCTTCAGTGTTGAAATAGCCGATATTTTTCAGAGAATCCTCTAAAAATGAAGTTATATCATAAGACCCAATCGGCATTGAAAACGGCATTTGAATTATCTTGTCGAAGAATGAGCGGTAAGCCCGATCATCATGGTTATCGTTATTGCCAAATTTAGCTTTTAATCCTTTTACAACTACATCATAATCAATAGCCAGAACGAATATGCAATTATCAACCTCGAACATATTTTTTAAGAGTTCCAGAATCTGCACGGCACTTTCCGGATTAATGCGATCAAGATCGTCGATAAAAAACATGAAGCCGCGCCGCTGCGGTTCATTTTTGGGCTGGCTGTCCAGACATTTTTTAACGGCCTTGGCAAAGGATTCTCTGAATTCATGAGGGGTGGTTTCCTTTAAGTCTCCGCCAAGGGAGTTCTGTAAAGTTTCGGCAGCGGCATCCCCATCCAGTCCCACGGCGTTCACTCCCGCTTTTACTGCGGTTGAAGCAATTGCTGTTCCTGTTTTCTTAAGGAAAGACCAGGCTTTATCCCTTAATTCGCTGGCAACGGCAGCCGGGGCATTGAGCCTGCTCAGAACGGCAGTGCATTCAGCTGTAAGCCCCTTGATAATTCCGGTCAGAATCTGTTCCGGATTTTGCATCAGGGAATATTCCCACATATTCATCCACACACCGAAGTACTGCGGCGTTTTATTGTCGTTATCGGCGTTGCAAAGGATGCTCCGGAGCTGATTCATAAAAGACGTTTTTCCGGAGCCCTATTGTCCCTGAATGGCCACGGTGGTGGGCATGGCAGACTGGCTTAAAAAACGAGCCAGTCCGGCGACATATTTTCCGGTGTCAAGTTTGTCATCCTTTGAATTTTTCAGAGGAGAGTCGATAATATTGGTATAATCGTTCATTTTAATAAGTACCTTGTAATATGAATAATTCAATTACTGATAATATTCATGATAAAGTCATAGCTATTTGTAATATTATTTTTTATTGATTCATTATTAACTTATGCTGCTAACTGCAAGATGCTAAATAGATTTCTTTGGTAGTCTGCCAGTTTTTTCTGATACTGACTGTGACAGTGGTTTGCTCAGACCTAATTTCTCCAGTTCCGCAAATACGTCATCACTGGTATGAACCCAGTATGCGTCTTTGGTATCCGGAAGCGTTAATGGGGCATTGGTTTTGCGCCATGCTGACGCTAAATCATCCATAATATCGGCAAAGCTAAGTTCTTTCAGAAGTCCGGTATTTTCAAATTTCTTTAATATTCTGGCCGTAATAACCGCAGAAATGAAGTTTACAAATTCTGAGCCGGTAATACTAAAAGTTCCCTGATTATCAGGTAATTCCAGGCATTCATCGCTGTTATATCTTTTAAAGATTAGTTCCGGCAGCCATCTTTCTGCATATGTCTTATATGCAATCAGAGGCTCCAGATCCGAATCTGATTCCCATACTGTTAACCCAAAAGTCTTTTCTTTTTCAGAAAAGCTTTCATCATTATAATCTTTGTTATTTCTTGCTTCTATTAATTTAGCAGTTTCTTCTTGGGCAGCTAAATCCGCATCACGGAATGCATATAAATAATTACCGTTTTTGATTTTCTTTTTGCAATACCGAACATTTTCAGAAATCCCGTCCAGAACTCCCTGAAACTCCAGCATGCCGTTATTGGCTATTCGTTTATCATTTCTTTTAATTGGAGCAAGGAAGCGAATTCCAGGGCTATTTTTGAGCGCATCCCTGATCTGATGATAAGTAAATCCTTTATTTGCCAGAATGATACCAGAATTGATGGTACCGGGATTAATGTCATTGTCTTTTATGAAGCTGGTATAAGAAGAAATGTCTCTGCAATTACCGGAAAACATTTCCGAGCAAATCGGTTCCCTGTTTTCTATATCATAGGCGTATATTACTAAATATTCTCTAATCCCAAAATCGCTCTTCTTTGCTTTGCATGAGTAGGAGGATAAATCATTAACAGTGGTGGTATTATTTTTTAATGCGCTGTCTATTGCCAGATGATGTCCGGGGGCTGCTGATTTTATTCTGTGTTTGAAAAAAGCATTTAATTTACTAATATCCGCACCGATTTCATCATACAAGGCCCCTAAAGATTTTTGAGAAAATGATATCCTAGGATAATAAACTGAGATAAATGTCATATTATAGACAGCTGAAATTCTTTTTGCTGTTATGCCCGGATGCATTACCTTAAGGGATGCTATAGCCATAATCTTGTAAGCTTTAACCGGGTCGTAAACCTTCAGCAAATTCTCCAGTAAATCATCAGATACTGATTTAATTAATGAAGATGATCCGTATGACAGCATATCCGGTTTATCACCATCTTCCGGGGTTTGAGATTTCACTAACGGCACGTATTTTCCATTAATGATATGTCCTATTACTTTCCCGTTATGAGGCTGGGGATTCTTGCCTGAGATGTATTTAATTGAGCTGCACTCTCTTACCGCATAACGTTTCGGGCCGTCCTTGCCTCTGTCCTCGACAATGGTGTTTCTGGGCCTTTCCGCAGATCTTATTTCTGGAGGTACCGCCATAACTGTTCCTTTAATTCCGCTGCTGTCAGCCATTCTGCCTGAAAATATCGTGGCTTATTCTTTCCTGTTGCTCTTTCCCATAATACTTCAAGGCTGCTCCCGTATCAATTTCAGCGGGCTTTCAGTTACCATGAATACGGCCGGCAGCAATTTTCGGCAGAGTTGCCGAAACCTTTACCGGCTCTTTCCGGAAAGCGCCGGAGGTGTTTCCGGTTCCTTTCCGGCATCAGGCATCCCTGTTCCTAAAATCTCCCGGGGCGGATATTTTATGAGCGAATGTATTATAATGGGGTGAGTTTTAGCGAGGATGGCTTAATGAAGTTTATTTCTGTTATTTGTCTCGGCGTTATGGCTCTGGCCCTGAATGCCCATGCCGTAACCTACCGGGTTCCTGATGACGGCGGCAGGCTGGTAGGCGAGCTTAAGATAGTAAAGGTTCCCAGGGGAAATGTTTCTCTGGAGTCTATTGCGGCGGATTATCAGATGGGCTTCAGCAATATGCTGGAGGCCAATCCCCGGGTTGATCCCTATTCTCCGCTTCCGGGAACTAATGTGGTTATTCCCCAGAAGCTGATTCTGCCCGATACCGTGCATGAAGGCATTATCATCAATTCTCCGGAAATGCGTCTTGACTATTATCATGACGGCTACGTGGATGTGCTGCCCATCGGCATCGGCCAGCTGGGAAAGGATACTCCCGCGGGATGGGTAACTAAAGTGGAGCGCAAGAAGGACGGTCCCACCTGGACGCCCACCGCCGCCACCCGCAAGGAATATGCCGACAAGGGCGAGCCTCTTCCCGCAGTGGTTCCGGCCGGCCCTGATAATCCCATGGGGCTTTATGCTCTTTATGTGGGAAGGCTTTTTGCCATTCACGGAACCAATGCCAATTTCGGCATCGGTCTTCGGGTCAGCCACGGCTGTGTGCGACTCCGGGATCCGGATATCAAATACCTTTTTGAAAACGTTCCGGTAGGCACCAGAGTGGAGTTTATCAATGAACCCGTGAAGGTAACCCGGGAACCGGACGGCGGGGTTTATGCCGAAATCCATCAGCCGCTTTCAACAACCTTTGAGCAGATCAACTCCGACAATTATTCTCCGATTCACCTTTCCCAGAAAATCAGAGCGTTTTTTCAGGAAAACGAGGTGGATACCGCCATTCTCGATCAGGAGTTTAACGAGAGAAGCGGCATTCCGGTAATGCTGAATCCGGTGGATTTCTGAGCGCTGATTTCAGTCTGGTCTGACCGGCAGGCTGTGCATAACTTTGTGATTAAGTTATAAAAGTCTGCTGATAACCTGTTAATAACTAAAGCCCCCTAGTCTTATTTCAGTCTGGGGGCTTTTTCTTTAGGGTCATGCAGGCTTTATGGCCTTAGGTCGCTGTTACTTCAGAGCATCGGGAAGGCGGATGTTCTTAAAGGAAACCCTGACGATGCCGCCGGGAAGCTCTTCCCGGGCACTTATGTCTCCTGCAAACTGATAGGGGAACACTTTGGCGGTATCGGCGGTACTGCTGAAATAAAGCTCGGTTCTCATGGCGGGAGTATTAAGATCCGTTTTCCGGCAGACCTTGTCCCGGCTGCAGGCCTGAGCCCGGATCCCCTGACTTATGATATAGCCCCAGAGAGCGTGCTCCGCGGAGTGCATGCCATTTCTCCAGAGATGCTGCTTCCTCCCGAACCGCACCTCGCCGTATTTTCTGTCGGTGTATTTGGTGAGCCAGAGCTTAAGAGAATCTCCGAGAGCGTATTTGCCGGCCAGAGCCAAGGTGAGGGCGGCCTGATCCAGTTCGGCATAAACCCACCAGCTGGCGCCGCCCTTCCGGGAGTTTTCATACCATTCCCGGCCGTCGGGAGTGGCGGCTTCCTGCACGGTATGGAGCATGCCTTTCCAGGCAGCAGCGGCAGTTTTTTTATCTCCCAGATACGAGGCAGCCAGAAGCTCCATGGCAAAGCCCTTTACGGTATGACCGTAGTCAGAGTGCTTGGCATTGGGGCCGGAGCATTCCGGTCTCTCCAGACAGCCCCGGAATGAAAGCCCGTCCTCCTTGAGATAATGCTTCTTCATGCTGTTAATGACGGCGGCGATGTTTTCCTGAAAGTCAGCCATTTCCGTTTCCGGAAGGAGCCGCCAGATAAGCAGCATATAGGCATTCAGCTGATCCAGCGCGGCCACGAGTTCCTTTTGATCGGTCTTTTCAGAGGGGCTGTCCGCGAGCACCCATTTCATAAGCTGAGTTTCCCGGTCGTAGTAGTTACTGAAGAGATACTTTTCCGTATTGAGGATGGCGGCGATAACCTTGGGATCGTGGGTGAGGTAGGCATTCATGGCCAGGCCCACCAGAGCATAGGCGAGATCCTGACTGGTGCGCTGATTTTTTTCCGGAGCTCCCTTTCCGGAGCTGTCAATGACGGTATAAAACACCCCCTCCGGATCCCGGGCATATTCCAGGAGGTAGCGGACGCCGGCCTTATGGAGTCTCAGGCATTCGGGGTTTCCGGTCAGGTTAAAAAGAGCGCCGTACGCAAAGGTTTGCCGGGAGATCATTCTGACAAAGTCCTGTTTCATGATCTCGGGCATTTTACCGTCCCGGGAAGGAGCGTCATCCGGGCAGACAAAGCTTTCCGGAGTGATCTGGCTGCCGTCGTTGCAGCGCCAGGTGGGAAATTTGCCCAGAGGGTTTCCGAATGCTGTAGGGTTAAGCCAGTACTTTTCCAATACGGCCGCATGTTCCTGCCATTCCTCGGGGGACGGAATGTAGCCCCGGGTTTCCGCGGCTTTGGCTGCGCCGGCCAGAACGCTCATGGAAAGAAGGGTAAGAGCTAAAAAGGGGCGTAAAAGCTTCATGATGACACCTGTATGTTTGCGGGGAGAGGAGATTATTTGCAATGCCTGCTTTCAAAGATTTTCCGGAGGACTTGATCAGGTTTTATCACAAAAGCTTCCGGTACTGGAATTTCCCGAGGCATTTTTTGGGAGATTCCGGCGTTTTGTTTCCGGATCGCGGAGGTTTTGCAGCATTTTCATGAAAGCTGCCGGAAGCCGCAGCGGGAAATAAAAAACCGGCGCCATTTTGAGTGACGCCGGGAAGAGAGGAAATTTTGGAAATCGGTTAATCGGAAGTCAGGAGAATCTTATCAGGGTTCTCTCTGACCGGAACTGTTAGCAGCGCTCGCCGGTAACGTAGCTGAAGCAGTAGGCGCGGGTTACGGGAGCCAAACGGTTAACTGCAACGTATTTGTTAAATAATCTTCTCATTTTGCTTACCTCGTTAAATATGTTATGGGGTACCAAAAGCCTGCGGCGCGGAATCCGGCATTACTTTACGTAGCTGAAGTAGTAAGCGCGGGTTACGGGAGCCAGACGGTTAACTTCAACGTGCTTGTTAAATAATCTTCTCATTTTGTTTACCTCTTGTTAGTTAATTAAGGCATCCGGTTGATTCCGGGTTACTTCACATAGGCGAAGAAATAGGCGCGGGTTACGGGGGCCAGCCGGTTCATGTCTGAAACATGTCTGTTAAATAATCTTTTCATGGTCTTTTCCTTTGTTCTTTCCTAGTCTTAGCGTTACTTGCTGTTACGTAAACCTTTTTGAGATCCCTGGGGATCCGGAGTTACTTCACATAGCAGAAGAAGTACTGGCGAGTTACGGGAGCCAGACGATTGTCTGCAACGTATCTGTTAAATAATCTCTTCATTTCGTGTTCCTCCGAAACTTTTTCTTTGCTCATCTCGCTGAGCACATTTTCATAATAGTGATATAGAGCACAGAATGCAATAGCTAAATGAAACAATTTTACAAAAATTTTTAATGAAATTGTTTTCAAGTTTCTGAAAACAGTTTCAAAATTTGCGAGTATTTTAGGACTTTGTTCAGATTAAACCTTTAGATTATAAGGTTTTGCCCTTTTCGTTGCTGCCAGATTGCAGACCTGCTGGTACTTTTATGAAAGTTTTGACCAAAATAAGACGGAAATTCATAGAAACAAAATTTCATAAAGCTGCGCTAATTTGAGAAGAAGATCACGCTGATTAAATAACCGTGGCAAGCTCTGTTGTTACCCCTGGAGAGAGGCAGAGGGAGCACAGGGGGAGAGCCCCCGGGAAAGCAATTATGAAGGGAGCAGTTTTTTTTGCCGGGCGGTTTCGGGAAAGCCGCAGAGATCGAGACTTAGCCGGACAGGGGTTTCTGTTCCGGCATGACTGGCTTATGCGGCATCTTTTCCTTCCCGAGCTTCCTTCAGCAGAAACGCCGCCTGAAAAACGCAGATGAGGGCAATCAGGATATAAAGAGCGTAAACAAACAGCCGCCCATGGCTGGCATACGGGGTGCGGCCCTGATTGGGGGTCATGATCCCGGAAAGATGTCCGGCAATGTTTTCCCCCAGAGAACCGGTAATGACGCCCCGGCTGTCAATGATGGCCGTGATGCCGTTATTGGTGGCCCGGAGCACCGGCTTCTGAAATTCCATAGCCCGCATTCTGGCGATGTTAAGATGCTGCACAGGGCCCTGAGTGCCGGTAAACCAGCCGTCATTGGACAGTGTGACAATAAAATTGGTCGCTGCCTTTATCTGTTCCCGGAGTTCATTCCCGAAGATGATCTCATAGCAGATGGCGGAGGCTCCGTTCAGTCCCATAACCTCAATATTGTCCTGTTCCGGAGCGCCGGGATTGAAGGAGCTCATGGGCATATTAAACATCGGCCCCAGGCGGCGGAGAAACTGCCGTATCTGCCGGGGAATGTATTCTCCCACGGGAACCAGATGCTTTTTCTGATAA
>JAEEGL010958342.1_pt1 | contig 11101 bp, 3 predicted proteins | sample 9134231 | NCBI WGS metagenome assembly JAEEGL01 (sample SAMN16246548, study PRJNA631951) | gut metagenome | biome: gut microbiome; feature: rumen; material: fiber-attached | host: Bos | place: Iran: Karaj | collected 2018-10
GACAATCCGGACCTTTACATCGCCATTGTCAATTATCAGGGGAATGTCGTTGCCACGTATCCTGATACGGCAAACCCGGATGACGTTGAGAAGGTTGATGCCTCGGCAACTCTGGTTTCCATCCGCTTTAAGAACATATCCTATTCCGGAGAGTACACCGTATATGCCCTTGCCAATACCTATGTGGATGGCTCTGAAGGCATCTGGGGCGCACCTGCAAACGCATCTGAATGGGAGGCTTTGACAACTGCGAGTGCTTTGGACGCTTTGGTATTAACCGACCCGGGCGATGATCCGATGAAACTCACTATTACAGACCGTATGCCGCTTTCCGCAAAAGGAACGCTTTCCATCAGCGAGAACCTCAACGGCCACGTGGAACTGGAGATGCTCCGCTGCGTGGGCAAGGTGGGCTTCAAGTTCAAGAACGAGACCGACGAGAGTATCACACTTACAGACTGCGTTGTGCAGATTAAGGACATACGCCCCACAGAGGGCTACCTGTTCCCAAGACCCGGAGACGATGCTACGGGAACGCCGCGTACGATAAGCCTGAACAAATCCAGTATCGTAATTGCAGGCGGCACAACAACAGACCTGTACGACATGCAATTGGTTTTCCCCAGCATTGCTCCGGCAAGGGCTGTGGGCAACCGGTACTTCTGCGACATCAGTTTCACGTATGGCGGAGTCTACAAGGCGTTCACGGATCTTCCTATCCACGACAAGATGTCCCAGGACATTCAGGCGCTTGGCCGGAACCAGTACCTGCAGATAGAGACCCGCATCAACAAGGGTAACGACATCTCCTTCAACTTCGAGGTCATAGATTGGACCCGTAAACAAGAAGAAATCATATTCCATTGATTATGAGGCGATTCATTAGATTATTATTCCTACTGTCCTCCATGGCGGCCGTCTGGTCCTGCTTCAAGGATGAGTTCGAAATAAACGGCGAAGGGAACCTTCCTCCGGATGGAACCCCCGTCACACTTACCCTGGGCTTTGGCGCCAGCGACCTCGATGATGTCGAGATCGGCACCAAGGCAGAACTGTCCAGGGTTGACGAATCGCGCATCCACGACCTCTATGTCCTCATTTTCGACAACAATTCTTCTTCTGAAACTTACAAGCAGAAGATCTACGGACGTTATTTCACCTACGAGCACCAGTATTCTATTCTGAAGGATAATGATTCCGCCACTGCCGACCTGCTGTCGCAGAACAACGAAGGCTGGTACGTAGAGAATCTCGCACGTGCCGATGAGTCCAATCTAAGCAAGAAGACCCGCGGCGTAGTCAAGATCTCAACCATTGCAAAGACCAACTGCAAGCTTATCCTCCTTGCAAACATAGCCAATACCATCACATCCATCAAAGACCCCGAAGCATCCGACGAAGAGAGGCAGCTGGGAGCTTTGGGCTGGCTCTCACGTGCAGACCTTTCCCTCGATGACTTTGCCAAGGTCAATGTAACTCTGGAACAGAATGTCGTGAACCGCAGCAACCTGTTCCTGATGATGGGGGTCATGGATGTGGACAATACGGCAAGTATGGCCTGGAACAAAGAAAATGGCTCTACAAAGGATTATGGGGCTGATTACAAGGTCCAGCTCACTCCGCTTGATGCCAAGGTGAAGTTCCGCATCTGCTTCGACCAGACCAATATCAGCAGTGTCACTCCGCGCTACTGGAAGGCCTTCAAGCTTCCGGACCGCTGTATGCTGGATGTGACCGACAAGACTCCGGACGAGATCGGAGCACAATTCTTCCAGACCGACGAGTGCTACTTTGAGAACACGGAAACGGTTGACGGCGTAACCTGGCAGGTCTTCACCTTCTATATGTTGGAAAGCAAGCCGTCTTACAAACTTTCGGCCGACAGCTATTACAAACGCGACAAGGTGGTGAAGGAAAACGGACGCAATACGGACACCTGGGAATATGCCCCCCAGGATGGCGCCTATGTCAAATTCGACGTCATCCTGAATCTCACAGAGGCGGGCATCCAGGAACTCCTTAACGACCCCGAAACCCACCACGCCCTCACTTCTGATGCCAAATTCACGGTTCATCTGGGAGACTTCACGTCAAATAACTTCAATAACTACAAGGTGCTGCGAGGGCACTCCTATACCTACAACATCACAATAAAGAATTCGCAGTCCATTTATGTCGAGGTTATGTCCGATACGGAAAACGAGCCTGGACACGAAGGCTCACTCCTCCTTACCACCGACGACATTATCAACTGCGATGCCCACTACGAGTCACACAGTATGGCTTTCAAGGCCAATCCCGCACTTGCCGGCGAAGATGCGCAGAACAAGTTGTCGTGGTACATCAAGACTCCTTTTACCAAACCGGACCAGGGACGCCCCGTCTTCAACCAGACAACTCAACAGTATGAGGTCCCGACAGAGAATGGAATACCTCTCATAGACTATAAGTGGGTGAAATTCGGACTCAACAGAAAAGAGGGCAGCCTGTACACCGACAGCCGCTTCGCATATCCTGGGGACGACAAATATGATCCCACCTGGGTTCCTTCCCAGTGGGATCCGGAGAACAACCCCGTGCCAAAGCTGATAGACATAAACCAGCTGGTCAATCTTCTGTTCGACCAGAACGAGCGTAAGGTAGAAGGTAATTCCAACCTGTTCGACACGGGTAACTACATTTGCTTTACTGCCTTCGTGGACGAATACTATTATGAGAAGCATCCCCTCACGGGAGAATTGGATCCGGACCTCTGGAGGGAATTCATAAACAAGGAACCCCGCGAGCTCCACGTCCTCTCTGAGGCAACCTACAGCACTGACCTTCAGAGCGACGTCATCACATCCAGCCACTCCATAATCCAGAACTCCATCCAGACCTTCTACAACACATTCTCGCCGGACCTCAGTTCAATCTGGGGCACAGAGCACAAGGACGAGATGCGTAACCGTGGCGCCGCCGATGCCTCTACCGGTGTGAACAAGAGCTGGCCATGGTGGCCGGATGGCCGCAATCTCCCCTCGGTTGGCTTCATAAATGATGAAGAAAACGGCCGCATCAACACCGCTACGATGTGGGGAATGGCCGATGCTCCTGCCTGGGACTCTTTCCTTGATTATGAAGTTGAGAACGACATCCCGGAGCTCAAGCGGGATTATCAGTACATGGCTTATTCCTGCCTCACGCGCAACAGGGACAACAACGGAAACGGCGTCATCGATCCGGAAGAATTGCGTTGGTACACCGCCGCCATCAACCAGCTGGTGGGGTTGTGGGTAGGCAACGAATCCATCTCCCAATCCGCCCGCCTGTACCAGCCCGTAGATCCTTCCAACAAAACCGAATCCCTGAAATGGCGAGCCCACGTGTTGTCCAGCTCCTGTCCTAACGGCATCGGGGATCCCCGTGTGGTCCGCGGCGAAGAAGGATGTACAAAATCCTTCTATGACCAGTGGGACTGGGCTTTCAAGGATTACAACTCTGCCCCCAAGGAGTACAGGGACCGTGTGGCATCCGTACGATGCGTCCGTAACGCCGGCACTTACCGTAAAAACGGCGAAAACACGGATATAACCTATGCTCCGTACGACCAGATGGTGGACCAGTACTACGAGGTCCCTATGGGGACTGATGGTGATGGCCATGCATTCCCAAATGCAGACGGAACCTACACGGTGCGTTTCTCCCGCCTCAACCCCAAATCCATCCGCGAATACACTTCGGACGATCTCCCTTACCACGAAGAGATGTCCTACCACAACCGCGTGTATCTAGAGATGAATATGCAGGCTAAGGATGCATTTAGAGTAGGTGATGGAGACAGTGAACTCAAGCATAATGAACAGGAATTAAACAACAATATCACAAGTATTGGGCATAATGAGTATTGTCCGCCTGGTTACCGATTCCCAAATATGACAGAGCTGCTGATGATGTCTACCTTGATGCCTTCTGTTTACTGGATAGGCAACAAGAGCAAGGAAGATCATCCTGAAGACCCCAAGTGGGACCCCAATAGTACATTATTCCCCTGCAGGACCTATTTCAGCAGAGGAGTCATCGGAAGCAACAAGACATCAACCGAAAGTGGGAAGATCGGGTGGCAGTACAGTCTTTCGGCAGACCGTGTTCACATGGCTAACAGCACTGCGGCTATGAACTCCCTACGCTGCGTCCGGGACAAGGATATGACAGGAGATATTACCGGAAAGGTCATCGTGGCCAATTATGACCAGCTCCAAAATGGCAGGCCCACGGACATCACCCTCAACTTCAGTTCTATGGCTTCCGCCATCCAGAGTGTCGAGCTGGGACTGGTATATGTGGACGGCACGGGAGAGCATACCATCCGTATAGACGAAGTGGACAATGTGGCAATTTCCGGCGTCACGCTGAACAGCACTTTTGAGTATACCGTTCCCGCAGCCGGCACCGGCAGGAAACAGCTTCCCGTCCGCGGGTGGATGAAGATACGTGCCACCGTACGCAATGCGCAGGGCATGCAGCGTGTGTTCGAGACTCCGGTACGTGTTATTTCGGATATGACGGCTTCCATCAAGCTTCTGCCATGCGATTACGACAATCGCCTTGGCAAATATCCGTTCCCGGTTCTTCTTACCGCATACGATGAAAACTCCACGGTGAACTCCTGGAAACTGAAGGTCGTTTCCCCTGACAAGGCCACAAGGACCTTTGACTTTGGCAATCCAAACACTCATTACGCCACCCAGGTCTTCCAGTACAACCCTTACGAAGGTGGCGGAGACCTTCTGGAAGGGACATATACCTTCCAGCTGGAGGCATCATCCGGCACCGGCGAGACCGTCCGTTCGGAGGTGGTGTCGATGCTTATCCTCCACAAGGATTACAGACCCATTGAAGAGTCTGTTGTGGATGCCGTCAACGCATCTGCGGATCCAAAGGCTTCAGATCTCATGGTGGGAGACCACCAGGGACAATGGGAAAGGGAGATTATCACAGGCCTTGACTTCGTGGCAGGAGATTTCATTGAAACTGACATGGACATTTCCAAGTGTATTTACCATAATTACACAGGAAACAATGACTACAACCAAGATCTTGGAATGGACATGCTCATAAGCGTGGGTCTTAACGGCACCGACTGGATTCCATGGGTTCTGAATATGCAATTCCCTTCGGTTTACCCTGTGACAACACCCAGCCTCTACGTCAATCCTACCTGGCTTGAGGGTACTTCCCTGGTGAATCAGGGCTATCAGTACTGCTTCCCCAACTCTGGAATTCCGGCTCATTTCCGTCTGGAAAAGGGAGGCGTTTACTGGAACGGCGAGAAAGTGGATATAGGAAGGTGGGGTGCCAACCAGAACAAAGTCCAGTCTGTGATCGACAGGCTTACCGCAGCCAATACCCTATATATAGGCTCCACGGACGATTATCACAGGTCCCGTGCCCTGTACCGTTTCGTGCGTGTTGTCCATAACGGACGTGATTCGTCGGTGGACACTACAGACAGTGATTTTAAAGACAACCCTGGCCACGGAGGACAGCTGTAATATGAGACTGAAGTACATTGCATACCTGCTCCTTCCGGTTGCCGTTCTGCTATCCTGCAAACCGGAACCGCAAGGCCATGAAGTTCCTGAAACGAATCAGGAACAGGTCACATCCGTAATACATTACAGCGCCACAGTGGGAGAGGGGCTTCTCACTCGTGCTGCACTGAATAACATCAATCAGTATGTCTTTGAATCCGGCGACCAGCTTTATGTGCTTGACTCCGATGGAGCCGGGGCCAATATGTACGGCATCCTGAACCTGGTGGCAGGTGCGGGAGACATACGGGGGACCTTCGAGGGAGACCTGATGTGCCTGGGCGGATTCGAACCGGAGAACTCCACGGCCCTTTATGCAACCCTGGTTTCCAAAAGCGACAAGATACACAGCTGCACCAACGGAAAGGTAACCGGAACGGCATATCCGGAAAACGGGGCCGACGCTTTTGCTCCCTCTTTCACGGAGGCCATCCGCCGTTTCAGCGACTTCACATCGCAAAGCACCTTCGGCGCCCACCGCTTCTCCCTGGAACAGAATTCCTCGTTCCTCATATTCTCCATTACATTCAATGAGGCCGAGGCGGGCATAATAGGCAGTTCAGAAACCATCACCGCAACCCTGATGAACTCCGGTTCGCCTGCCCGCACCGGTGCTGTCGCCGTTCAGAACATAGACTTTTCCAACCAGGCCAATTTCGTGGCAGCCTTCCCGGCCAGGCCTTCTGCCGTAAGCCTTCAGTCTGCAGGAATAGCATTTGCCACTTCAGGAGGGGCGTCCATCGTCTCTTTCAACGACATAACAAATGCCTCCCTGCAGGCCAATCAGTATTACGAGATAACCCGCTCCAACGTCAATCTGGAGTTCTTTACGGTCCAGGCAAAGGATGCCGGCACCACCGTCACCTTTAATTATTCCGATGACGTAGAGTTTAGGACATCCGCTTCAGGATCCTGGAGTTCATACACCGATCCCATATCATTGGTGAACGCCGGAGATATAGTCCAGTTCCGGGCCAAAGGGACTGCGTACAATACTGACGGGACTCCGATTTTTACCGCGAACAAGGCCTGCTTCGTTTACGGTGACATAATGAGTCTGATGTGTGACAGCGGATTCAATCGCGGAACAACGGTTGGGGCTGATGCCTTCAAATATGCATTCAAGGATGCAACTTGGATTGACATTCCCGCCGGACGCCCGCTCAAACTGTCGGCCACAACCCTTGGAGCAAACTGCTATAAAATGATGTTCCAGGGATGCACCTCCCTTACCCGCACACCGGAGTTCCCGGCCAGCCTTACCGGAAACGTGCCGGCCTCAGCCTGTGAAGAGATGTTCAAGGATTGCACTGCACTGGTGTCTGCAGGAAACCTTCCGAATGCCACCGTAGAAGCTTTGGGCTATAAGGGTATGTTCTCCGGATGCACTTCCCTTATCACCTTGCCCGCCAGCATTTCCGGAACAAGCGGAGATTCAGCCTGCGAAGAGATGTTCGCAGGATGCACATCCCTCGCTAACGCTCCCGTGCCAACATCTGTCACCGTAGGGAACAGAGGGTATTTCGGGATGTTCAGAGGATGCACCTCCCTCATCAACGCTCCTTCTCTTACAGCCACAACCCTAGGCTCCGAGTGCTATCGGGAGATGTTCACAGGCTGCACCGGACTTACCTCAACTCCGTCGGAACTTCCTGCAACCGCGTTGGCAGAAAACTGCTACCAGGATATGTTTAACGGGTGCATCGCGCTCTCGGATGTGATGGCCCAGCTTCCTGCCACGGTATCGGCCCAGTACTGCTATTATGATATGTTCCTTGGGTGCATCTCCCTCAACGTCGGCCCCGAGATTATGCTGGAAGACGTCAAGACCTACAGCTGCTACAAGATGTTCTCTGGCTGCACCTCTCTGGTCACATCCTATGGCCCTGAACACGCTACAAGCGTAGGGATACACGGATGTGAAAGTATGTACGCAGGCTGCGGAGAGCTCACATCAACGCCGACTGAGTTGAAGTCCACTACATTAGCCGAATCGGCATACCAGGAGATGTACAGCGGCTGCGCCAAGATTACCAAGGCCCCGAACATCAAAGCCACAATCGTAAATTTGAAAAGCTGCTATAAGATGTTCTATGGCTGCCGCCGGCTCAGGACGGCTCCCGAAGCGCTGGCGGTAATCACGGTTGCACAGGATGCATTCAAGGAGATGTTCTCTGGCTGCATAGCTCTCTCGTCGGCCCCGGATTTCACCGGAATGACCAGCGTGGGCAAGGAGGCCTGCCGCGATATGTTCCTTGAATGTTCCAATCTCACGTCCTTCCCCGTTTTGCCGGCCACCACGCTTAACCAAGGTGCATACTTCGCTATGTTCAAGAACAGCGGCCTCAAGACGGCACCCGCGCTGCCGGCCTCAACGCTGGCAAACGAGTGCTACCGGTCAATGTTTCAGGGATGTAAAAACCTGGAGGGCCCTATCTTGCTGCCGGCAGCAACTTTGGTGAACAATTGTTATCAGGATATGTTCAACGGGGCAAGTACCCTAAATTCCGTGGTTTGCCTGGCAACGAACCACGGCGCGTCCAATTGTACCAAAGACTGGCTCAAGAGCGTCAGTTCTACCGGCACTTTCGCACGGCCGGCCGACGTTTCCTGGGGCACTGGCGCTTCTGCCATCCCCACGGGATGGATTACTCAGGATACGGGCATCGACCCCATCTTCCAGGATGGCGGTGCCTTTGAAAGTGAGGAAGAGTTTTAAAAAGGAGGACATGAAGATGAAAAAGACATTCCTTACAACAATTGCAGTCCTTCTTGCTTTAATCTCCTGCAACAAGCCGGCTACCATAACGGAGAGTTGCAGAACATATTCTTTGGACGAGCTGCGCTTCGATTTTACCATAGAAAAAGAAGAAGCCGTCAAGGGCGTCCGGAACGGCTGGCTTAACGGAGACAAGGTTTTCGTGTTCTTCGGCGGACACTCTGACGTCTATGTCACTGTCACCTATGACGGATCTGCCTGGAGTGCCGATCCTCAACTTCCTTCCGGGATGAGCGTCGACGGCCTTGCTGCCAGCGGAGAACTCACTGCGGTATACCTTCCGTACGGGAATTCGCTCACACCCACTTGGAATGGTTCTGCCTGGGCCTTCTCCGGCACCAACGATTATTATTATCTTCAGACCCAGAAGGTAACCTATTTCATCACAGATACTGATAATAAACTACCCACGCTGGGTGCATACCTCTACATGGAGACCGCATCAGACTACGTGCAGTTCTACCTCCACGATGACGATGCTTCAGGAAGCATACGGCTGGCCTGCAATTACGTTGTTCCGGGTGGTATCTCCGGCATTTCCCTGGACGGCACCATAACGGATGCCGCTGACTCTTCGGTTCCCGGCGGTTGGATTACCGCCAGAACAGACACTATCGACGGAGATAAGGGATACTATGCCAGCGGCAAGCTCATCCTGCGTCCCGGCTATAACTGTTACCTCACCATGGACACCGGCAGCGGCTATAAGCACTACTACAAGCAGCGCGAGAGCCCCCTAGCCCCCAACAAAGCCTATATCCTGCCCGCCTATGAAAACTGGACGGATGTCGGCCCCACGGATTACGTGGCCGTGGGAGGTGCCATGTGGAGCGTCGTAAGTGTTGGTGCAGATAATCCCTGGGTGCCTGGCACTGCGTACGAGCCAGCAACAATGAACTCTGCGGTCGAATCCGGTGTTGCAATCCCTTCCGACGGTGACTGGCAGTCTCTGCTTAACCGAAACAATGCAGCCTGGATCCAGATTTCGATAGCCGGCACGGATGGCTTCATAGTCCTTGACAGGGCGAATCCGGAAAACTTCCTTTTCATCCGCAGCACAAACTACTGGAGTTCCGGCGTTACCGGCGGCATCCAGCACTATATGAAATCCGACGCAGACGGTACACACGAACTATCGGAGACTAATCCTCCTTCGACAGCAGAGGTACGTCTGGTCTCTACAACCCAGATCGGCACGCTCAATCCCCCGGAAAGCGGAGGCAGCATTTAATACCCTACAGCTATGAGAAATTACAGACATACACTGATTCTTTCATTCCTTGCGATGGTATTCGGATGCACCAAAGAGCAGCCGGAAGCTATAGAACGTCTGTTCGGGGAACCTATTCCGTTCTCTGTCAGCGTAGAAGCCGGGTCCATGACACGTGCTTCCTTTGACGGATCAGCCATTGATTCCGGGAATTATGCGTTTGCAACCGGTGACAAGTTATATGTTTCCGATGCGGAAGGTAATATTTCCGGCATCCTTGACATTACATCAGGAATTGGAACAGGCACTGCCTCTTTCGACGGTGAACTTACACCTGTTGTGGGTTTTACTCCCACAGCCGAAACGGACCTTATCATTACCCTGGTCGGTGCATCCCAAAGCAGTTTCTTCCCCATTACGGATGGCAGAGTTACGGGAGCGCCTTCTTATCCCTCCACCATCTCTGCCAGCACTTCAACAGAAGATATGGTGCAGAACTACAGCCACTTCACGGCTAATGTAAAATACGGAGTCCGCAGTTACACTCTGCATCAGCAGACGGTCTTCCTGAATTTCCGCCTGGACCTTCTCGCAAGTTCAATCACCGATTCGCCTTCTACCGTTGACGTCAAGATCAAGAGCGCCGACGGCAACACTACCCTCCGCACCGTGTCAGGTGTCACCGTAGGCGGCAACGCCAGCATAGCCAGCCTTCAGTTCACCACCATCTTCCCTGCCGGAACATCCCTGCAGGGCGCTCAGATAGTTGTGGACAACGGAAGTGGTATCCACTGCACTCCGGACTTTGCCGCGGACCTTACCCTCGAGGCCAACAAATACTACGCAGTAGCCCGTACCAACGTTGAGCCCTTCACAGTGGAGGCACCATCCGGCGGAAACGGCATAACCATAACCCTTAAATACGAGAACCTCCAGTACAGGATGTTTACGAATGGAGATTGGACGGACTGGGAAGACTGCCCGGCCTCAATAGTGATTTCCGCAGGAGATAAAATAAACTTGCGTGGAAAAGGGACCTCATACTACAATAATGACAACAGTCATCCTTTGTTCACCATCGCAGACAACTACACGGCAAATATTTACGGTGACATAATGAGCCTTATGTGCGACGCGAACTGGGATCGCACGTTTACCGTAGGAACCCGGGCGTTTTCTCAGACATTCAAGGGTGTTCGAGTCAATATCCCGGCAGACAAGGAACTCCTCCTCTCCGCCGTAAACCTCGGTTCTTCTTGCTACGAGGGGATGTTTATGGGCTGTACAAGCCTGAAAAAGACTCCTGTGCTGCCTGCCACCTCATCCGCAGCATCCTGCTATAAATCTATGTTTGAGGGCTGTACTGCCTTGGCTACACCTCCATCCACAATCCCGTTCGCGACGATAGCGAATTCTGCCTGCAACAGGATGTTCTTCGGCTGCACCAGTCTCACAAGCTCACCGGAGTTTTCCAGTTCCCTGTCGGAGGTTGGAGAGTCCGGCTGTTCCGAGATGTTCAGCGGTTGCACGAAACTGAAA
>JAEEGL011053281.1_pt1 | contig 11101 bp, 3 predicted proteins | sample 9134231 | NCBI WGS metagenome assembly JAEEGL01 (sample SAMN16246548, study PRJNA631951) | gut metagenome | biome: gut microbiome; feature: rumen; material: fiber-attached | host: Bos | place: Iran: Karaj | collected 2018-10
AGTCGCTTTCGGGAAAAGGAAGCAATCGGGGTGTAGCGCAGTTGGTAGCGTTCCTGGTTTGGGACCAGGCGGTCGCCCGTTCGAGTCGGGTCGCCCCGACACAAAAAAGAGGAGGATGCTCGTTGAGCACCCTCCTATTTCATATTCAATGTCTTTTACTTAATCCTCACCATCTGTAAGCAGTTGGTTGATGAGTGCCGTAACGTCAGCAAGGGAAATGGTGGTATCGCGATTTACATTAGCAGCATCCATGTCGATATCTGCATCAGTAAGGTGACCCGTAAGGTATTGTACAAGAGCCGTCACATCGGCAAATGTTCTGTGCTTGTCACCATTCACATCACCAATCTTAACGCCAGCAACAGCTTCAAGAACCCAATAAGAGTTGGGATTGTCAGCACCATACCAACCCACTACATTATAGGCGGCATCCTCGTGCATGCATAACCAACTGGCTGTACCATTCTGGATGATGCAATGACCCGGAGTTATCAACGAGAACAAAGCAGAATAACCAGCATCGGTGGACAGCGTAGCTGCTACAGAGTAGGTTGAATACTGCTGAACGTTCTTGCCACCTATCGTCAACGTAAAGTTGGGATAAGTACCAGTAAGAGTGATGACATTGTTGGCATCATCGGCATCAGTTGTTGTAGTTACGGTAGAACCGTCGGCAGTGGTCATGTAGCGACTTCGGTTGCTCTTGAGACGATAGTTGCCTTCCGTGGGATACACAATGGCTGCCATAATGGCATCCTTGATTTCGTGATATTGAGCTTCAGTAGTTGGAGACGTACTATAGCTGTCGTACTTCGTCTGCCAAGCGGTCTTCGTAGCCGCAGATATACCAAAGAACTCATAATCACCCGCAGCATCCATGAAGGGACCAACCTCATTGATCACATTCTGTGACCAGTCCTCGGGCACTTCTTCAACAGTGAACGATGAACCAGCATCGTAGCTACCTGTCCAGTAAGCCAAGTTGGCAGTGCTGCGTTGGTTGAGTGCATAGCCATCACTATTGAACAGGAAGAATGCATTGGTGTAATAGGAACTTGCCTTAGGTATCCATACCTGATAGGTACCAGAGGAAGCCAAGTTAACATAGGTATTACCACCAGTATTACCGTCACCGACAGGACTTTCACTAGTCATGTGAACATCTGCACCTGCAGCCTTGTTTACGATAGTCAGACCCGTGTAGGGGCTACCGATGAAGGCCCAACGCTGGGTGGCGTCGTCAGTTGCCGTGGTGGGTAATGTCACATTGGGCGTTCCACCGCTGACATAGGTGGGATAGTTGGCATTCTTTATTTTCATGGTGTACCACTTGGCTGAAGTATAGTCATCAGCAATCTCAAACGGACCATTCCATGTGGCGGTGAGGTTCACCGTAGTGGTGGAAGCCGTGATGGTGGACACATCGCAAGTGTAGGTCATCAGACCATTGTCCCAAGATGAAACATCGGAGATGCTGGGCGTAGCACCCTTCTCAAGAACTCGAGTATCGGTCTTCACAACCGCACCATTGTAAACCAAGTTGAAGGTTACCTCTACAGTATTACTCAGCAATGCGAGGGCATAGGTGGGATCGAAGTCATCAATTTCGACAAAGGCATGAGAGTTACCTGCATCCACCTGATTCCAGGTGTTGATAACAACATTACCTTCACTATTGACATTCAGGTTATGGGAAGAGTCGAACGAGAAGAACCATGGATAGTCGGCATTGTTCGTTGCCGTGATGCTAACAGGCTCGGGCGATTCCGTCAATTGGCCCGTAGCATTCAGGAACTTCTGTGCCGTCACACTGAATACATAGTACTTATTATCGTAAGTGATAATAGCGAAACGAGAGTATTCGTTGCTTGGGTCAAAGACAACCTGTGTGCGTAGCGAATCGGGCTCGGTGTCAGTATTCGTAAGCCAAGTACGACGGGCATTAGTCACGATATAAGACTTGTAGTTGGAGAGATTTGCAAGGTCTGTTACGCCAGGCAGAAAGTCAGAAACGTCCCATACAGTGAAGGTGGAACCACGATCCATATTGTCCGTCCAATAAGCCATGTAATTGTAACTGCGCCAGTTGAAAGCATAGCCGTCGGCATTACAAATAAAGAAACCATTGTAATGGAATTCACTGGGCTTAACGAACCAAGTTTCGTTGGTGCCACTCGTTGCCATGGTGGCATAAGTGTCACCACCCGAACTGGAATCGGTTGTGGGGTCACCACTCACCAACTTCAAGCTACTGCCTGCGGCCTTGTTCATGATAGTCAGACCCGTATAGGGGTTACCAACGAAAGCCCATTTTGTAGAGTCATTATCAGCATAGGAGCCCGGCATGGTGATGTTGGGGGTATTGTTCGCCTTATAGGTGGGATAGCCCACAATGCCATACTGGTCGGCACGCTGACGGAGCTTGTACCAAGTTGCGTTAGCATAACTGGTGGAAATGTTAAACGGACCATTCCATGTAGCCGTTACATTCACCGTCGTTGTGGTACTTGTAGTGGTGGTGGGGGAATAGGTATAAGTTATCCAGTCACCAAATTCGCCTAAGTTCTTCAATTCGTCGGGCATATTGGCCTCAGTGCTACTGTTAGGAATAACCATCACATTCTCAGAACGACCTACTTCAGTACCATTATACTTAAGAATGTAGGTCAGCGACTTGGCACCCGTAGAGGGAACAGTGACATCGCTACCATCGCCCTGTGCGGCTACCATGCGATAAGTGCCGTTAGCAAGACCTGCAGCCACTTCGCTACTTACCGTGAACGACTTCGTGTTGGAGATAGCCACCAGGTTGCCGCTGGCATCATATACTTTGAAGCCCACGGCACCTGCACCGTCGCCACTCACGGTCACCGTGGTGCCGCTGGTGGAGTACTTGTATGTGCCTGTAACCTGAGTGTCGTATGTTCCATAGTAACCCGTCTCACCAAAGGTGCTTACAGCCTTGCCGTTGTAGGTGGCTAATGGGCTGCCCGTGCAACGGTCCTCGATGAACATGATGTTGCCAGCCTTCGTGCTGTACTGAGACATTGTGTTCTTCACCGTAGTCACATAACTTTGTGCGGTCTTCACATAGTAGCCATAGTAGTCGCTCATGTACCAAGTGTTGGCAGAAGCAACGTCATTTTCGTTAGAAACCGTGGGAGTCAGTTCCCAGAAGCCCCAAGCCTGGAAGAATTCGCGCAGGTCAGTTTGTGTAATCTGCGAAGCATACTTGGCTATCAGCAGATAATCGTTTGATGCCAAGCCAGGATTGCTGGAGTTGGTGCTATGAGAAAGACCACTCGAGCGCAACTGGTCATAGAGTGCCGTCATGAAGGAGAATCCTTCATTGTCCGAGCTCTGTGTATAATGTCCCAGATAGTCGAAATAAAGCCACAACTGATAGTAGAAACGGTTCGCCAGCCAAAGGTCACTATATGTGCCGGAGTTGGTACGCTGACTGGCCATATCAATCCATGAGTAACCGCTGTTGAAGCGAGAAATCATGCCCTTCACGCCATCACCACGGCTGGAGCGTGTGCTCTGGAACATGTTGGTGCCGATGTTGTCCTTGGCCAACAAAGTTACACACTGAACGAGGGAGTTGTTTGTGGCCTCGGTACAACCAGCAACATTGATGGGACCTTGGTGGCCATGAGCAATTTCATGGGCAATTTCCCAAATATTACCACCGTCCGTGCCAATATTGGAAAGTTTGTTATAGTTAAATTGTCCTGTCGAGTAGCTCAGATAGGGATGGCTGGAACCGTGATTGCCGTCGCTCCAGAAAGGATTGGAGCTCTGGTCGTCGTTACGGAAACTATTCACCATCATCTTGTACTGACCCGTATTCTTCCACTGGTCGCAACCAGTCAGGCTCTGCAACTTGTCGAAGATGAAGTCCCAGATGTTCATTACGCCTACGGCATTCGACTCGCCAACAACCTCTGAGCGATGCACATTCAGCAAAACGCTGTTACCCTTCACATGCAGGTATTCGTCGGTAAACATATTAGACTTCAGCCAAGACCAGTCGTCGTTGTCATGACCGTGGCCACGCATATCAAAGCAACCGTTCATGGTACCGCCCTCGATGTGGACCTTGATGTCGGGATAGTTGGTGCACGACTTGTTCACATTGTTCAGGAGGTAACTTACGAATACCTCACCGTCCTTTGTGGCATAAACGGCATTATAGCCTTTATGCAGTGTGGTTGTGGCACCCGTGCGGTCGCAACCTGCCACAATCTCAGCCTGCAACGAAGCGTCGCTGTCTGCCAGATCGGCGTCAACATAAACATAGATATAGTCACCCGAGCTTACCTTGATGCCCGTGGGGTGGAACAGATGTGAGAACTTACCAATCTTCAGCTTGTTGTACCACAGGTCACAGTTCGAGAAAATCTCGTAAGAGTGGATGCGGAAGTCCTTTTCGTAGGTGTTCCAGGTCGCATCCTTACCAGTGTTCCAAGTGTCGTTCTTCACACAAACAGCCATATCCTGAATAGCTGTGGGCAGACTGCTCATGGCCGAACGCAGGTTGGCGTCTGTCATCGAAGCATATGTGCTCTTCAATGTCGTGCAGGCATAGTCGCTGAAGAAAGTCGTCAGCTGAGAAGTGTAGTCGGTGCTCATGAAGTTGTGGATGTTGTCCAGCTCCGTCTGCTGCGCACTGGTCAGCGTCACCTTCTCCACATACCAATACGAAGCGGCGGCTGTTGCTTGCCACCCCACAACCGTATAGCTCTGCGATGCTGCACAGTGCAATGCCGTGTAGGTAGAAGTGCCGCTGCCACTGTAGAAGGCAAACTTCGTAGATGTACCCGAGCCACTGGTGGTTCCCGTGAAGTTCGCAGACGATGTGCCCGTCAAGAACTGCACACTTGTACCGCGCGCGGATTGAATATACTCGTTCGTCAGTGCGTTCTGGAAAGTGTAAGTCGAACCCGACTTGGTAACCTTCCAAATCTGACTATACGAACTAGTGTTAGCAGTCACACCTGACACAGAGCCACCAGCACCGTCCATACACAATGTAGTGTATGAGGCACTGTACAAGCGATAGTAGCTGCCGCTGGTAATGCTGCTCTCGTAGGCATGAAGGGGAAGTGTCGCCATTACAAAAATGAACGACAAGAGGAGAAGTAGTTTTCTCTTCATGGTCAATTAGATTTAGGTTATAAATTGTTAGTTAGTTGTGTGTGATTTTTGCGCGGCAAAGTTACAAAATAAAAATGAATAGCAAATCACTAAAAGTGAAATATTTTATACGCGTCCTCCTTTTTCCGTTCCTTTTGCTATAAAAATAAGAAACAATGCTAAAATAAGCCTTCGCCAATATTACGTCTGCATTCGCTTGCAACATAGTGGCGTTCCATATGTGGGCCTGGCAACGCAGAAAACATGGAATGTCCATAGAAAGGATGGGGTAAGTTGGAAGGGCCTCGAGAACCTCCGAGGTGACATGAACGGTGACGGGGACCCCAGCGTGAGCGACGTAACAATTCTCGTCAACAAGATTGTGAACCGACAGTGATTGATCGGATGCTACAGGTCTTGCCCCGTTTCACGCTGCAAGCGTAGGCCTATCGTCCGATTACGCGTCCCAACAAGGCGATAAATAAACAAGAGGGTGTGTCATTCATTTTGACACACCCTCTTTGTTAGAGCATTGTGGTATCACCTACTTATTCCGGTAGCATCACCACGATGATTTGGTTCTTTGCATCGAGGATTTGGCGTGCAAGCTTGGCAATGTCGTCAGAAGTGAGGGTGGTGACGAATGCCGTGTAGGGCGAGTATTCGTCGATGCCGTCACGATCCCAGTCTTCAATGTATTCAAGCCATGTGTCGTTGCGACGCTCATTCTCGGTGAAGGTCTTCAGCAGATATTCGCGCACCTTGGAGAGATACTTCTCGTCATCAATACCGTTGCGGGCAATAGACTCAAGTTCCTGGTCGATGACCTTCAGGACGGTATCGCACATCTCGGGCTTGAGGGGTGCATATACCTGAATGGTGGCACGACAACTACCATCCGAAATCTTGCTCACATCACAAGAGGCACCACAACTGTAGGCTGCGCCCATATCCTCACGGATGAGTTCCAGATAACGCATCGTCAGCACCTGACCAAGGGCATCGGCAACAATCTGGTTCTGAAGTGTATTCTCGATGGGGGCCTGGAAGACTTCGATGAGCTGAGACTTGGGTTCTTCCATCTTCTTTGTGAAACGATTGGTATACTGTCCGAGGCGAATGTTGTAGCCATTGTCCACGGGCTTGTCATTGCGCTTCACGACGGGCAGTGTGGCCAGATACTGACAGATGTATTGACGGATGCTGTCGTTGTCAAAGTTGCCCACGAAGACGAAGGTGAAGTCATCGGCAGAAGCGAAACGATCCTTATAGAGGTCGAGCACACGCTCGTAGTTGACCTGCTGCAAGTCTTCTTCCTTCAGGATTACGAGACGAGGATTCTCTGCACCATAGAGGGTGGTCTGCAGAGAGTCACTGAAAGCCTTCATGGGGTTGGCAGCCTGGTTGCGCAGCATCTCGGCAGTTTGAGCCAATGCTGACTGGGCTGCCTTGTCGTCACGATAGAGAGGCTGGAAGTGGAGGTAGGTGAGCTCAAAGAGTGTGCGCAGGTCCTTGGGTACTGCATTACCTGTGAGATACTCACTGCGGGCAGAGAAGGAAGGACGCACATGAGCCTGCACGCCTGCAAGGGCCTTCTGCAACTCAGTGTCGGTGAAGTTGCCAAGACCTGATGCACCGACGAGGGTGGAAGCAAGAGCGAGATTGTACTTCTCCTCTACTCCATAGCGCCCTGTACCGCCCTCACTGTAGGCACGCATCAGGACTTCATTGTCCTTGAAATCCGTCTTCTTCAGGATAACACGTACACCATTGGAAAGGTGGAGCATGCGGGTGTCGTAGGGACCCTCTGCATCGCGCACAATCTCTCCGGGTTTAGGCAGTTGGGCAATGAGGGGCTCGTTCTTCACATTGTCAACGTATGCCTCGAGGTGCATCTGCTGGGCAGCATGGATGGCATCCAAGAGTTGCTTCTCGGTGGGCTGCACATAGCCTTCCTTCTCGGGATTGACGCTCAGGACAACAAGATTGGTATCGCTGACGCTAACGAGTTGTTTGAACATCTCGTTGACCATCTCTACGGGAAGTTGGGGAGCCATTGCATTGTAGAGCATATTCTCGAACTCGATGCCCGGCATAGGATCGTTGTCAAGGAAGTTGCGCACGCAATCATTGATATATGTGGGGTGTTCGGTCTTGTCGCGATTTTCATACTGCTTGGCCACCTGACTGAGGAACTCAGTACGAGCGCGATCGTATTCAGAAGCCGTGAAGCCGTGTTCCTGAGCACGATAAACCTCAGCCATCACAGTCTTGACAGCTTCGTCCAAACGACCTTCCTTAGGAATAATAGTGGTCTGGAAAGCCTGACTCTTTGCCAAGAGGAAGTCACCATCTTCCACGCCAGCCTGAATGTAGGGGCAAGCAGGGTCGAGGGATTTCTCATCGAGGCGCTGGTTAAGCATTGTGGTAGCCATACCCGTGAGGTAGTTGATGGAAAGGAAGGGCATGGTGTTGCGATGCTCACGCGGTAGGAAGTCGTCGTGCTTGTTCGAGATGAGGATGATGGGAATGGTCTGTTCCTTATCGTGGTCGCTGACTACGATAGCCTCATCGTTCTGGGGCACGCTATAGTATTCGCGCACAGCAGCATTCTCTGGCATGGGAATGGGAGAGAACATATCCTTGATGGTCTTCTCGGTGCGATCTACGTCGAGGTCACCCACAACGATAATGGCCTGCAAGTCGGGACGATACCACTTTTCATAGTAGGCACGCAGCACTTCGGGAGGGAAGTTGTCCACAATCTCCATGAGGCCAATGGGCATGCGGTTGCCGGGACGGCTGTTCGACATCAGCTTGGGTAACTGGCGGTTGAGGATGCGCTGCATAGCGCTGGTGCGCAGACGCCACTCTTCGTGAATGACACCACGCTCCTTCTCAATCTCCTTGGGGTCAAGCGTAAGGTTGTGGCTCCAGTCATGAAGGATGAGCAACACCGAGTCGATGGTGGCCTCACGTCCTGTGGGCACATTGTTGATGTTATACACGGTTTCCTCCACACTGGTGTAGGCGTTGAGTTGGGCACCAAACTTCACACCAAGTGTTTCGAGATAACGGATGACACCGTTCTCGGGGAAGTTCTCTGTTCCATTGAAACACATGTGTTCGAGGAAATGTGCCAATCCGCGCTGGGAATCATCCTCCTGCACGGAGCCCACCTTCTGGGCGATGTAGAAATTGGCTTGACCTTTAGGGTACTCGTTATGACGGATGTAATAGGTCAGTCCGTTGTCAAGTTTCCCAATACGGGTCTTGGGGTCGCGTGGCAGTGGCTGCATAGCCTGCTCCAGCGATTGTGCACTCAGCATCGTGACGAACATCAATGCTGCTGCACTCAGAATTACACGAATCTTTTTCATTGTTTTAAAGGTAAATAGATATTTATGCTTTAGATGTTATTTGTTCTAACTGTTCTTTAGATGCAACCTTCGGGGGATTTATTACAAGGAAATGGAGAAAAATATAAAAAAATTTGATTACGCCCTATTTTACTTCAGTCCCTGTTGCAGGAATTGCTTGTAGGCATCCACGTCTTCGCTGTAGCCATAGGGGGCTGCCAAAGGTGTTCCCTCGGGAGTTACAAGCACATAGAAGGGTTGGGCATTGGCTCCAAACTTATGACGCTGAAGATAGCTCCACTGGTCACCCACCGTGCGCAGTTTGCGTTGTTCTCCGTTTTCCTCCACAATCACAGGCGTCGCCAAAGCCGTCTTATCATCCACCCAAAGCGAGATGACCACATAGCGGTTCATCAGTGTCTGCACCTCGGGATGCGTGAACACGGCGGCCTCCATCTTACGACAGTTGACACAACCATAGCCCGTGAAGTCCAGCAACACCGGCTTTCCCTGTGCCTTAGCATAGTTCATGCCTTCCTCATAATCGGTGAAATGAGACTTTTCTTCATTATTGAGGTTGAAATCCTGCGTTAACATCGGAGGAGCAAAGGCACTGACAGCCTTGCAGGGTGCGCCCCATAAGCCCGGCACCATATATAGTGCAAAGGCAAACGAGCCCAAAGCCAGGAAGAAACGAGTGACAGAGGTACGGGGATGCAGCACCACTTCGCCCGCATCGTCATACTCTTCCTCGTCGTGCGGAAAACGAAGCCAACCTATCAGATAAGCGCCCAAAAGGGCAAAAATGACAATCCACAAACAAAGGAATACCTCGCGGTCGAGAATGTGCCAACCATAGGCAAGGTCGGCCACAGAAAGGAACTTCAATGAAAAGGCAAGTTCCAGGAAGCCCAACGTCACCTTGATGCAGTTCATCCAGTTGCCACTCTTTGGAACGGACTTCAACCATGAGGGGAAAAGCGCAAACAGCGTAAAGGGCAATGCCAAAGCGAGGGCAAAACCAAACATACCAATGGCGGGACCGATGAGATTACCCATCGAGGCCACTTCCACGAGGAGGAACCCGATGATGGGACCTGTACACGAGAAACTGACCAACGCCAATGTGAAAGCCATTAGGAAGATGCTGAGCAACCCTGTGGTTTTCGTAGCCTTGCTATCTACGGCATTCGTCCAACTGCTGGGCAATGTGATTTCAAATCCACCCAAAAACGAAGCGGCAAACACCAGCAACAACAGGAAGAAAAAGATATTGAACACTGCATTCGTGCTCATAGCATTCAGTGCACTGGCTCCAAACAACAAGGTCACAAGCAAGCCTAAAGCCATATAGATGACGATGATGCTCAGTCCGTAGGTGATTGCATCTCGAATGCCTTTAGCCCTTTGTCCCTCGCCTTTAGACTTCTTCAGGAAAAAGCTGACCGTCATTGGAATAATGGGCCACACACAGGGAGTGAGCAATGCTGCCAATCCTCCCAGGAAACCCAAGAGTAATATCATCCAAAGTCCCCTCTTATCTCCTGAGGGGGAAGATACGCCACCTGAGAAGGCCTGCAGCTCGTCAATGACAGGTGTCCAGAGCCCTGCGGCATGCTCTACGGAGTCCCCCGGGATTTCCAGAGAGTCCGGAGATTCCAGATTATCCGGACCTTCCGGACTATTCGGCTCTATCGCCTTCGCTTCTTCCTTTGGGGTGACATCAGGGCCTTCTCCCTTGAAACTGAACTCCACATCAGAGGGTGGCAGGCAGTTCATATCACTGCAAGCACCATAAGTTAGGTAGCCGCTGACGGCATAGGTGGGTTCTGTGATGGTGAATTTCTGAGCAAACGAGGCGGTGCCTTCCATATAAGACACTTCCATACCGAACATCGCATCCATCGCACGATGAATCTTTCCCGTCGCGCGCAACTTCCCATTGGGCTTCACGCCCTGTTGCTTCTCCAGAGTCAGTTCTGCCCGCGTGGGACCACCATCCTTGATGTCAGTTCCATAAACGTGCCAACCGGGTTCCACAGAACTCGTAAAGACCACCTCAAATTCCGTGTCGGACAGCATTTGCTGCTTGACGCTGAAATGGACAGGCTCATGGAATTGAGCGTAGATAATGCCTGTCGAAAATTGAATGTTTAAAATTGAAAGTTGAAAGTTTGTTGCGCCAATAAGTAATAGCAACAAAACCAATATCTTTTTCATGTATTATCTTTATAAGCGCAGCAAAGTTACAAAAAAAGCGGCTCCCCCGAAAGGGAACCGCTCATTATTTACGCTATATTAACGAATTTTAGAGTTTAGGACCAGCCTCAACGAGTTTCTTACCAGCCTCGTTGGTGGTGTACTTGCCGAAGTTCTTGATGAAGCGTGCAGCAAGGTCCTTAGCCTTCTCCTCCCAGATGCTGGCCTCAGCGTAGGTGTCGCGAGGATCGAGGATGGCGGGATTTACGTTTGGCAACTCTGTGGGCACCTCGAAGTCGAAGTAAGGAATCTTCTTCGTGGGAGGCTTCAGGATGGCACCGCCGAGAATGGCGTCGAGGATACCACGTGTATCCTTGAAAGAGATACGCTTGCAGGTACCGTTC
>JAEEGL011329024.1_pt1 | contig 11101 bp, 6 predicted proteins | sample 9134231 | NCBI WGS metagenome assembly JAEEGL01 (sample SAMN16246548, study PRJNA631951) | gut metagenome | biome: gut microbiome; feature: rumen; material: fiber-attached | host: Bos | place: Iran: Karaj | collected 2018-10
CGAATGGGAGCGGGCGCGGACGCAGCGCGAGACGTCGGAGGCTGATGTGGCGATTGCCGAGGCGTCGCTCCAGCTCGCCCGCCAGCAGGTCTCGCAAGCTGAGGCGCAGCGCTCGATCGCCGAGCGCCAGTTCGCCGACGCGACGGTCCTGGCGCCATGCGACGGCGTTGTGGCCGCCCGCCTCCGGGAGCCCGGCGAGATGGTCGGTGCGGGGGTGCCTATCATGAAAGTGACCGGCACGGAACAGCTGAAGGCGCTCGCGTTCCTGCCCGCGAGCCACTATGCCGAGGTCGTGCCCGGCGTGACGGAACTTGCCATTCGCGTGGGCGAAACGGCGCCTGTCTCCGTGAAGGTCGCGGCCAAGTCGCCCGCGATTGACCCACGGCTTCGCGTATTCGAAATCAAGGCGCTCATGCCCGGCTCGGAGAATGCCGCGCCCGGCGCGATGGCCGACTTCCGCATTGTCTTCGAGCGGCGCGAGGGGTTGTCGGTGCCGCAGGATGCCGTCTTGTCGCGCGCCGCAGGCACGGTCGTATTCGTCGCGCAGGAGGATGGTACGGCGAAGGAGACGCCCGTTGAGATCGGCCTCCGTGACGGCGGTCGTGCAGAGATACTCTCCGGCCTTACGCCCGGCGACGCCGTGATTGTCCAAGGCCAGACCCAGCTCTACGACGGACGAAAGATCGAGGTAAGGTAGCCATGTTCCTCGCCACAGCCGCCACAAAACGTCCTGTCGCCACGAGCGCGCTCCTCATTGCGCTCGTTCTGCTCGGACTCAACTCCTGGCGCAAGCTTTCGCTCGAAAACCTCCCGGGCATCGACGCGCCCTACGTCACGATCACCACCATCTGGCCAGGCGCGTCGCCGGAAGACATCGAGAAGGATGTCGCGCGACGCATCGAGGACGCCGTCTCGGGTGTCGAGGGCCTCAAGCACACCTATTCGACCTGCATCGAGAACGCCGGCAACGTCATCGCCGAGTTCGTCATGGGGACGGACGTCGACGTCGCCGCGCAGGATGTCCGGGAGAAAATCGACGCGATTGTCGGCGATCTGCCCTCCGGATGCCAGCGCCCCTCCATTGCGAAGCTCGACCTCAACGCGTCTGCCATCGCCACCGTCTTCCTCTCTGGCGACCTCCCGCCGGATGACCTCTGGTGGCTCGCGGACAACGCAATCCACGACCGCTTAGCGTCCGTGAAGGGCGTCGCCGACGTCAAGGTAATCGGTGGCGAAGAGCGCGAGGTCTGGGTGGAGTTGGACCGCGACGCCCTTGCAGCCGCCGGACTCACGGCCGCCCAGGTCGCGCAGACCGTCGGCCACGGCATCCTCTCCGTGCCTGGCGGCCGCATCCGCGAGAGCGGCACCGAGCTGGCGGTCCGCTTCGACGCCGAATACCACTCCGTGGAGGAGATCGGCGCACTTCAGGTCGCTGGCGCCGACGGCGCACGCCGCTATCTGCGCGACCTCGGCACGGTCCGCCTCGCCACCGAGGAGCCGCGGCAGCGCGCCTTCCTCGACGGCATGCCCGGCATCGCGATCAAGGTTGTAAAGAAGTCGGACGGAAACACCGTCGAAACGGTCCGCCTGCTCAAAAAGCGCTTCGCCGAAATCCAGAAGGAGCTTCCTCCCGGCGTTTCGATGCGCTGGCTGCAGGACGACGCCGAAATCGTCCAGGCCAATGTCAACAACACCCTCTCGGACATCGGCTCCTCGGTGCTGCTCTGTGCCATCATCCTCTTCGCCTTCCTCGTGAACCTGCGCTCGACCTTCGTCGTCGCCGTCACGATGCCGGTCACAATCGTGATTTCGCTCTTCTTCATGCAGCTCTGCGGCCTCACGCTCAACCTCTCCACCCTCCTGGCAATCGGCCTTTCCGCGGGCATTCTGGTCTCCAACTCCATCGTGGTGCTGGAGAGCATCGTGCGGCGCTTCGGTGCAAAGGACGGGGGACTGCGCCCCCCGAGCCCCTCGGAAGCGCGTGCCGCGCGCTGGACCGCCGCGCGCGAGGGTGCTTCCGAGCAGACTGTGGCGATCCTCGCCTCCGCCGGCACCAACGTGGTGGTGATGCTGCCAATCGCGATGCTCTCCTCGGTCGTGGGAAAATTCTTCGTCCCTTTTGCCACCACCACGCTCATTGTGAACCTCGCCTCGATTTTCGTCTCCTTCACCCTCACGCCGATGCTCTGCGCGCTCGTGATGAAGCCGGAGTCGGAGCAGACCGGCCGCCTTGCGCGCTGGGGCCGTGCGTGGGACGCCACTCTCACACGCTGGGGCTCGTCCTACGGCGCCTGGCTGCGGCGCATTGGCTCCCGTCGCAGCGCGCGCATCATTGCCGCGCTCGTCTTCGTCGCGCTGCTCATTGTCTCGCTCCGTTTCGGCACCAAAGGCCTCGGTTTCCTGCTCATCGAGAACGACGACTGGGCCCGCGCGTTCATCCGCCTTGAATTCCCCGACTACTACGACCTGGCGCGGACCCAGAAGGCGACGCTCGACATTGCGCGCCGCATCGGCGAAGACCCCGACGCCGTCTCCGTCCTCGCCATGCCCGGCCGCGCGGACGCCATCGCTGGCCAGGCGGGCGAGGGCGTGTACCTCGCGCAGATCGAGATCGTCTACAAGCCGGCGGCCGAACGGCCGGAGCGGGGAATCGACGCCATCCTCGAAAACCTGCGCGCGGAGCTGCGCGCCGTCCCGGACCTCATTTCGACAGTCTCCATGCCGAGCTACGTGCAAGGCCTGAGCGCGACGGTGCAGTACAATCTCAAGGGGCCAGACCTCAACGAACTCACAGCGCGCGCGCAACGCATCCAGACGCTCGCCTTCGGACTGCCGGGTCTCGCGCAGATCGACACCACCGCACGTGACGACAAGCCGGAAATCCGCGTAACGCCCGACCGCGCCGTCATGGCCGACATGGGGCTCGACGCCGCATCGGTCGGCGCGCTTGTGCGCGCGAACGTGGACGGCCTCGAGGCGGCCTCCTTCAAGGAGGACCTCAAGACCATCGACGTGCGCGTCCGGCTCGCCGAGCGCGAAGGCGCAGAACAGATCGCCTCGCTCCCGATTCCGGCCGCGCCGGGCCGGCCCGTTCCGCTTTCGGCCTTCACCGAGGAGGTTCGGACCGGGCAGAAGGTGATGATCTTCCGCCACGACAAGGAACGGGCCATCCTGATCGGCGGCAACGAGCGCCCCGGCTACGCCGCCGGCACGGTCGGCAAGCAGATCGAGGCGCTCGCGCATGAGAACAACGTCGTCGGCGACGGTTACACGCTCGAGCCCATCGGCACCACCGAGATGATCGGCGAAAGCGTCGCCGATTTCGGCGAGGCGATCGTGCTTGCGATTGTGCTGACACTTCTCACGCTCTCGGCCATTCTTGAAAGCTGGCGCAAGCCTTTTCTTGTACTGGCGACGATTCCAATGGCGCTGATCGGCGTCCTGTGGGCGCTGCAGCTCGGCGGACTCAACGTCTCCATCTTCGTGTTGCTTGGCGTCGTCATGCTCATCGGCGTCGTCGTGAATCCCGCCGTGCTCATCGTGGACAAGGCCGCGCAGCTGGAGCAGGCGGGCGAAGGCAAGGCGGACGCCATCTGCCACGGCGTTGCGCAGACCTTCCGCGCCGTGGTGATGGTCATCGTCGCCTCCGGTCTCGGGATGCTCCCCATCGCGCTTTCCACCGGCATCGGCGCCGTGAACCGCATCGGCATCGGCGCGGCTTCAGTAGGCGGCATCCTCGTCGCCGGTGCGCTCACTCTTCTCCTTCTTCCTTTCCTCGGCATGGGCCGCCGGGGATAACACCACCGCATCGCGCCTGTCCCAGAACATTAAGGCGCGACACGATAAATAGGCAATACTGGGTTTTGAACCGCCCCTGTAAAGAAATCGTTACAATATATATACCGCAACCCGCGCGCAAAAGGCGGGTGTATGGAGTTGTTTTGATGAAAGCTGTAAACGTCACGGGACTGGCCAAGACATACGGGACGGGGGAGAACGCCGTTCCCGTCATTAAGAGGCTCGACTTTTCGATGGAGAAGGGGGCCTACGAGGCCGTCATGGGCCCGTCGGGTTCGGGCAAGAGCACATTTCTCCATCTCATCGCGGGTCTTCTGAAGGCCGACGCGGGAACAATCGAAATCGGCGGGCGGACCTTGACTGGCCTCAGCGACGACGAGCTGACGCTTTTCCGCCGTCGCCATATCGGCCTGATTTTCCAAGATTTCAATCTCATACCGACCCTCACGGCAGAGGAGAATGTCGCCTTGCCCCTGCTGCTCGACGGAACTGAAGCCGAGCACAAGTCCCATGTAGACGAACTGCTTGACGCGCTGGGCCTTTCCAACCGCCGCAATCACTTGCCGGCGAAGCTCTCCGGAGGCGAGCGGCAACGCGTCGCCATCGCCCGCGCCCTGGCCGGCGACCCCGATGTCGTTCTTGCCGACGAACCATCCGGCAACCTCGACTCGCCCGCCGCGCGCGCCCTGTGCGATCTGCTGAGGCAGCTCAACCGCAAGCTGGGTTGCACAATCCTCGTCGTCAGTCACGATCCGATCGTTGCCGCTTCCGCCGACCGCGTCCACCTCCTGCGCGACGGCATCTTCGCCGGCGATTTCGAGACCGACGGCAATGTCGAGCGGGTCATGGAGCGCTATCTCGCCATAATGGCGAGATAGCGCTCCGTCGTTACATCGTTATTTCGTTGCGTCGTTGCATCGTTGCATCGTTTCATCGTTTGTTCGTTCAATCGAACTAATGACTAACCACTAATGACTAACCACTAACATGACTTTCCGACTCTTATTCCGTTCAGTTCGCCACGAGTGGCCGAGGTTGCTTTCGGCCGTTCTGGGCGTCGCCGCGGCCACGGGGCTGCTGGCGTGGCACTTGGGTCTCGCCTGCACCGCCATTCATTCCGGCCATGACGCGGCCGCCCGCGCCGCCGCTCCGTTTTCGGCCTGGATAGGCCCGCCGACCCCTGGCCCTCGCCCTGATTCCGCCAAGGCCGATGCCAAGCCTCATCCAAAGGGTCGGGCGCGCGCGACGGCGGAGGCGACCGGGGGCCGCCGCATGATGGGGCGTGGCGGCGGCATGCCCATACCTCGACAGTTGATAGCCGCGCTTGAGTCGTCGCCCATCGTTGAAAAAGTCGTTCCGCTTGCCACAATTGGCGTCACAATGGATGTCCGTCCCGGAGGACGCGTCCTGCAAGGGCCTCCTTTCAGCGGGCGCGCGGTTGAGCTTCCCGCAGACGGGATTCCCTTCAACGTCGGGCAGATCGAGGGCAGTTTGCCAGATTCCGCTTCAGAGGTGCCCGAGGTCGTCGCGTCGGAATCCCTCTTCGGAACACGTGTGCCCAAGCCGGAGATTGGAAAGGTTTTGCCGTTTGTCCTCGCCAAGGGAACTGTAGACGTGAAGATCGTCGGCTTCTTCAAGATGAGTGGCCTCGTCCCCGCCTTTCCCTCGCTCTATGTCAACAAGGCGGCAATGGCGGCGATTGCGAAGCTTTCACCGGACTTCCGTCCCTTGCCGAACCTGCTCCTTGTCGTGACAAAGGTCGGCGCCGACCCCGCCGACCTTGGCCTAGTCTTGGATGAGGTGCCAGAGGCCGACGCCTGCCAGCTCTACACGGTCGATGCGGTTGCATCACGCTTCAGGAGCGATACCGTCTCGCATCTTGTGAGCCAGCTCCCGATGTCGCTCACCCTCGCCGTCATTACCGCCTCATGCCTGATGGCCACCGTCCTGCTCATCGGCCTTGCCCTCCAGCGGCGGAGAATCGCGGAGCTCCGATGCGCTGGCATGACGCGCGGCGGCGTCGCCCGCCTCCTTCTGGCGGAGACGGCCTTCATGGTTGTCCCGGGCTGGTTTCTCGGACTCTGCTGCGCCGCGTTCTGCCTCCAGGTTTTTCTCTGGACGGAGAGTGGGGGAGGAGAGTTGCCCTCCGTTATCTACCTTGGATGGCAGACGCCTGTTTTCAGCGCCATTCTCGCCGTTTTGGTCGGCGGCTTTGCCGTAATCTTCCCCGCCCTGCTGGCCATGCGCGTGAAGCCCCTCGAAGTCATCGGGAACGACATTTCGGAGTCGCGCCCCGTGTCTCCGATTAAGGCCGCATTGGCGGTCTGCCTGCTTCTGCCGCTTCCGCTCGTCGCCATGGAGCCGGCGCTTCCATCGGCTCTCAAGAGCGTCCTTATGCTTTGCGTCTGCCTGCCCTGTTTCATCGCGTCGCTGATTCTCGGCATGCACCCGCTCATGCGCCTTGTTGAAATCGTCTTTCTGCGACCAGTCGGCTGGCTGTTGCGCCTCGACCCGAAGCTGTTGCAGCGACGTCTGAGCCGCGATCCAGCGCGCGCGGCCGGGACGGTCCTGACCCTCGCACTGGGGCTTGGCGGCTTTGTGGCGATTCACATCTGGGGAGGAACGCTCATGTCGAGTTTCGTACCAAGTCCCGAGTGGCCGGACGTCATCGTCTCGGCGCTTCCAAGCGGGCTAACGGCGGACGAGGTCAACGCGGTGCGGACTTGCGACGGCATCGCGGACGGACGCGTCATCGACATTGAATGCACGCAGTTCCCGATGGAGCTGAACGACGGAACCAAGCCGGAAGGCGTCCTCCTTCTCTTCGGCGCCGATCCGCTGGAGGCCTTCGGCGAAAAACCGCTCGCGTCCTTCCGCTTCATCGAAGGCGAGCGCGTCGAGGCGGCGCGCGCCATGTCTTCGGGCGACTACTGCGTCATTACGAAGATGCTTTCGAACATGACGGGCCTGCACAAGGGCGATTCCTTCCATGTCGCAGGACGTACGCTTGAGGTTGCGGGTGTCACGGACCTCAACTGGCACATGGTCACCTCCCGCGCAAACGTGCGCACTCGCTTTGGAGGCGGGCGGAAAACGCCCGCCTCCAAAGCGAGTGCGCAAAATAATCGTCCGGCTGCGGCCATGCCGCAGCGGACGATGGGCGCAGCCTTTGTGAGCGAGAAGTTTGTCCGCAGTTTGACCGGCAACGAGGACCGCACCTTCTTCCTCTGGCTCAACCTCTCGCCTGAACTCCGTGCGATGAACGGCCTCAAGGCCTCTGTGCTACTCGACGCTCAAATCCGCGCCGCAATACGTCCGGACGGATCAAGCGCCATTCGCGTCCATCACCGCGACGAAATCAGCGACGGGACGCTTTCGCACGGAAACGACATTCTGGGCGCGATGGCGCGCATCCCCTTCTGGTCGCTCGCCGTCACCTCCACCGGCATTGTAGTCCTGCTCATCGCCTCGGTTCGGGGTTCCAAACGCGAGTTCGAGGTCATGCGCGCAATTGGCATGACGCGGTCGCAGCTGGGACGCCTCATTTTCGGCGAGGCGTTGCTTGTCACGTTGGCGGCACTTGTCCTCAGCCTTGTAACAGGGATTCTCGTCGGCTGGTCGTTCACGGGGCTTTCTCGCTGGCTGATGTCGGCGGGTCTGGACGTCAAGCTCATCGTCCCATGGGCGACGATTTGCAAGGGCGTTCTCTTTGCGGTTGGCCTTTGCGTGGTCATGGCAGTTCTTCCGCTCGCCCGCCTCGTTCGCCTTGCCGACGAATAGAGTTTTGCTTTTTATGGTGCAGTTGCTTGACGCGGCGTGCCGCGGCGGGTATAATTGTGTGCATGCGTAAAGTTGCATTATTTCTTTTTAGTGTGTCGATTGGCTCCGCCGTTTTTGCTACGGAGCCCGCTGTGGCAGTGAAATGTCCGCGCGAGTCGGCAGTCTTCAATAATGGTGAAGCGGTGGAGTTTGTCGTCTCGGCCACATTCGACGGCGCACCAACCTCGTTGCCGGTTCAGGTGTCCGCGCGATATCCTGGTTTTAACGGCAAAGCCACGGTGGTGCAGACCTCAGCCGACGGCACGGCTAAGCTGTCGTATGCACCGAAGCTTCCGGGATGGGTCTATGTGCAGGTGTCCGTCACCAACTTGAAGGGCAAGGTGGCCTCAAAGGCCATGGTCGGCGCCATCTATCGCCCGGACGACATTCTTCCCGCCATGCCGCCGCCGGATGACTTCAAGGCCTTTTGGGACGCGGCGATTGCCGAGCTGGACAAGGTCCCGATTCGCGCCAAGCTCGCGCCAGTCGAACTCACAGAGAAGGAAAGTGCCGGGGGAAAGGTGAAGGGCTTTGAGTTCTCCATCGACTGCGTCGGCCCCTATCCGGCCACTGGCTTCATTGCAATGCCTGTCGATGCGAAGCCCAGGTCACTGCCCATCATCGTGGCCTATCAGGGCGCCACCGGCGTCCGCGCCTGGAAGCCGTGGCACTACGGCGACGTCGCCATCTCCCTCACTGCGAGCAAGTTCGGCCTCCCCAACCGGCTCACGGACAAGGAGTACGCGGAGATGGGCTACAACGGCAGCATCATCTATTCGATGGCCAGGGACCCCGCCGCAACGCGTGACGACAATGTTTTCAAATGGATGATCCTTCGCGACCTCCGTGTGCAGCAATACGCCAAGACCCTTCCCGAATGGAACGGCAAGGTCATGGTGGTGAACGGCGAGAGCCTCGGCGGCGCGCAGTCGCTCATCTGCGGTGCGCTTGACCCCGATGTCACGTTCATCAGCGCCTGCGTCCCCGCGTTGTGCGACCACAATGCCTGGCGCGCTTCGCGTTGCAACGGCTGGCCCAACCTCTTCGGGACGAACGCGGACGGGTCGCCAGCGACACCCGAGGCCGCAGCTAGGCTTGAGGCGGCGCGCTACTTCGACACGGCGAACTTCACGACGCTGATTTCGACAAACAAGGAAGTGACGGTCGGCACCGGTTTCATTGACACGACCTGCCCGCCTGAAGGCGTCTACGCGGCCTTCAACGCGATTCCGTCGAATGTTGTGAAGCGCCTTTCTCCGCGTCCGCTGCAGGGACACGGCGCCGGCAACGAGTATGGGGGCGTCCGCATTCGGGAGATTCTTGGAAAATAGGGGTCGGCGATGTTTACGGGACTTGTGGGAAAGACGGGCGTCATTCGAAAGCTCGACCGCCATTCAGGCGGTTGGCGGCTTGAAATCGTCTGCGGGACAATGGCTGACGATCCCGTTGTCCTTGGCGAAAGCATCGCCGTGCAGGGCGTCTGCCTGACCGTGGCCGAGATGGACGCCGACGGCTTCACGGCGGACTTGCTTGACGAAACGCTTCGCCGTTCGGCGCTCGGCCGCCTCGGTGCCGGTTCGCGCGTGAATCTGGAACGTGCGCTGAAACTTGGCGACCGGCTTGGCGGGCATATCGTCTCGGGCCATGTGGATGAAACAGGCGCAGTCGCGTCCATCCGCGAGGTTGGGCGCGACTACGAGCTGACCGTCGCCTGCACGAAGGATTTCGCACGGCAATGCGTCATGAAAGGCTCCGTCGCCATCGACGGCGTTAGCCTCACCATCACGGGCCTCACTGACGACTCCGTTGCCGTGAACATCATTCCGCACACGTGGCGTGAAACGAGCCTCGGCGAGCGTAAGAAGGGCGATCTTGTGAATTTGGAGGCTGATGTCATCGGCAAATACGTTGCCCGTTTCATGAGTGTGAAGACGGGCGGTTTGACTGAGGAGACGTTGAGAAAGGCGGGATTCTGTGTCAGCTAATGTTCGTTTGGCGCCGCATGCGCTTGTTCTTGCCGTTGTCCTTCCGCTTGTTGCGGGAGCGGTTGTCGGCTATGTCGTGAGAGGGGCGATGGAGACTCCCATTGCGCTTCCCGACAAGACGGGTGACGTTGCGCCACCCCAAACATCCGCAACGGTTCCCAGGCAGGACGCCGCAACTTCCGTCGCCATTGCGGACGCCGAATCGCTTCGGATGCGTGTCCGCGAGCTTGAAAGACTTTTGAACGAACGCGAGGCGAGCATTGCAAAGCTTTCCGCCGATGCGGCGCGGCCTCAGGAGGAGACCCCTCCTTCACCCGAGGAACCGCCGCGCGAGCAGCGCAATCGCGAATCGTTTCGCGAGCGCATGGAGCGCATGAAGCAGGAGGAACCCGAGCGCTACGCGGAGATGCAGAAGCGACAGGAGGAGTTCCGTGAGCGCATGCGCGCCGCCAACGCGGAACGCGACAACTATCTTGCCTCCGTTGACACGTCGCGCATGTCGGAGGAGCAGAAGGCCAACCACGAGCGCCTCCTCGCCGCCCTCAAGATGCGCGACACCCTTGGCGACCGCATGAGGCCCGACGCGGAGAACCCGCTCTCGGACGAGGAGCGCCAGGAATTCTTCAACTCCATGCGCGAGATAGGCCCCCTCATGGAGCAGGAGCGCCGCTACCTCCTCGAGGAGACTGGCCGGGCCTACGGCGAGGATGGCGCCGTCTTTGCGGAGTACATTCAGGAACTGGTGGAATTCACCACGCCGTGGCGCGGACCGCGCCAACGCGGCGGCGGGCGCGGCCCTCGTCCCGACGGTGGAGGCTTTGGCGGTCCGCCCCCTGGTGGCGCGCCCCCTGGAGGACCACGATGAAATACCTTGGAGCCCATGTTAGTACGGAAGGCGGCGTAGACCAGGCGCCGATCAACGCCCAGGCCATCGGCGCAAAGGCCTTTGCACTCTTCGTCAAGCCTCAGCGCCAATGGGTCGCTCCGCCGCTGAAGGCCGGGTTGGCCGAAGCCTTCAAGGCGAATTGCGCCTCAGCCGGTATCGACCTCGCCCATGTTCTGCCTCATGCCAGTTACCTCATCAACATGGCGACGCCCGACGAAGCGGCGCGCCTCCGCGCGGTCGATTCGCTCGTAGGTGAACTGCATCGCTGCGCGGAGTTGGGCCTCGTCGGCCTCAACATCCATCCGGGAAGCTCGCTCAAGACAGGTACGCCTCAAGAAGCCTGCGCCCGCGTTTCCGATTCAATAAACCGCGCATTGGAGGCCGTTCCAGCTGTTGAGGTGATAGTGGAGAACACGGCGGGGCAGGGGAGCTATCTCGGCTCCCGCTTTGAGGAACTGGCCTGGATCATCGACGGCGTCACGGACAAATCCCGTGTCGGAGTCTGCCTTGACACGGCACATCTTTTCGGCGCCGGTTTTGACATCGCGGACCCCGCCGGATACGAAAAAACATTTAAAGAGTTTTCAAAAGCCGTAGGATTTGATAAACTACG
>JAEEGL011834106.1_pt1 | contig 11101 bp, 4 predicted proteins | sample 9134231 | NCBI WGS metagenome assembly JAEEGL01 (sample SAMN16246548, study PRJNA631951) | gut metagenome | biome: gut microbiome; feature: rumen; material: fiber-attached | host: Bos | place: Iran: Karaj | collected 2018-10
GCTTTGGAATTGCATGTCAGGAAAGAAACCATGGAAAAGATCCTTAAGATCATGTCATGGGTTTTTGCGGTATTTGTGATCGTAGCTGCGGTGATCACGGTGATCTATATCCGCACGCACTATGACGAGTGGATGCTTAACCGCAGAGGAATTCTGTGGAAGATAGCTCTGTATGTTTTCGGAGATTTTGAGTTAAAGGAAAAGATCATAGGTATAGGACCGTCGTGTATCAATCATCGTTCGGTGGATTATGCTTTCTGGATAGTGGAATACTACGGAAAGTTCTATGACATAGATAATGCGCATATCGATGTCTTGGAGTATTTGGTGACAACGGGAATCACAGGCTGCATAGCTTATATGATGATGTTTTTATCCGTGGCTGTGAATCTTATGCAAAGTTTCATAAAAAGACATGAACCCGGCAGAGAGAGATGCCTTTTGGCGGCCGGTATTGTGGGTTACGCAGGCCAGGCACTTCTGTACGGTCCGCATCCTCTTATATGGTGTACCTGCATGATGATGTTTGCGTTATACAGGAGTGCGGATATCGAAGAGAAGAGACAGGCAGAGATGTTGGAATAGGGTTGTATAGTTGATTGTGTGTCGTATGAACTTTCTTCACGGGGGGTTTTTTTATGCAATGCGGAATGTTGACTGTGATCACTCCCGTATACAATCAGGAGGGTCTCTTAAAAGGATATTTTCAGAACCTTATGAGACAAACTTATGGCTTTGAAAAGCTGGAGATAATCCTGGTCAATGATGGTTCCGATGACAACAGCGGAAATGTATGTGCCGCATATTCCAGAAAATATAAAAACGTAAAATATTTTGATAATCCGCACAGCGGCGTTTCTGTTGCCCGCAACACAGGCATTAATGCTGCGACAGGTAAATACATATTCTTTCTGGATGTTGACGATGTGTTGACATCCAATACGATAGAAGATTGCTTTAATGTTTTTAACGCCATCTATGATCAAGTGGATCTTCTGACATATCCTATAGAGACATATTATAAAGGCAGAAAACTCGAGCCGCACTTCAGATACAAATATTTAAAAGAAACCGGAGTCTACGATCTCACCACGGAAGCTTTCATAGGTCAGACTACTATGAACGTTGTAGTAAAAAATAAGTTTGATCTGAACGTTTTGTTTGACGAGTCTATGGAGTTTTCCGAAGACCAGAAATATTGTTGCGACATACTCTTCGAAAAGCTGAAAATGGGCTTTTGCAGCACTGCAAAATACATTTACAACCGCAGTGAAGAGAGTGCCTCAGGCAGGCTTTCAGGTGCTTGTTATATCTTTGAGACCTCGATGAAGATGTTTGAAGATATCTTTGCCAGGTTTGAGTATGTTCCGGTCGCATTCCAGGGTTTGTTTGTAAATGACTTTTACTGGAAGATGCTGGAAAATATATTTTTTCCGTATCATTATGATCAGGCCGGATTTGATGAGGCGATGGCTAGAGTAAAAGCCCTGCTTCGCAAATGTTACAATTATGTGATCTTAGATCATCCGAACTTTGATTACTACGAAAAGTTTTATATTATGCGCCTCAAGGGCCAGGATACCATTCAAACTGAGCTCAAAAAAGATGAGATAGCAATGTATTCGGAAGGCTATGATGTATTCAGGTGCAAAGACGTTGAGATGGTCGTGACAAAAGTCAGGATAAACGGCAGCAAAATCAGGATCCGGGGCTTTTTGAAAAATGTTTTCTTCCAGTTCTATATGGGCAGTATAGAACTCTATGCGATCGAAAATGGCAAAGACAGAAAGTTTATGGAGATACGTTCTAGTGCACATGATTATTACAGGAGTCATGAGGCGACACAGCGTTTTATGGCGACTGAGTATGAGTGCGATGTGGATGCCGTTAACAGTTTGAGATTCGAGCTTAAGCTGGGAGACACAGTACTCCCGGTAGGATATTACATTATGCCACTGGTGCCGTTTTCAAAAGATGTACATGGATACAGAAAAGACGGCGTAGAGATATGGCTTGAGAACAGAAAGTGGCAGTTTGGCAGATATGAGACCACGCCTGCAGAGCGTAGGAAGATCGTATGGTTATATTATGACTGTATGGGTGTCGAGATCGATAACGGACTAAGACAGTACACACATGATCTTCAGTTTAATGACGGGATAGAAAAATATTATGTTTTGACTGATAAGCTTCAGGAAAGACATATTCCCAAAGGCGCAAAGACTGTGGAATTCGGGTCTGATCGCCATAAAAAACTGATACTTGAAGCGGATAAGATCATAACCGCATTTATTGAAAATGATAATATCTTCCCGTGGCAGCCTACGGAATATCACACATACGCCAATAAGATGCGTTTTGATGTGGTATATCTTCAACATGGTGTTCTGCATGTGGAGATGCCGTGGAAGTATTCCCCGGAGAAGATAGAAGCCGATAAGGTTGTGGTGTCTTGTGATGTGGATCACGATCTGTTCCTGAAAAACGGATACGACGAAAAAGATCTTTGGAAAGTTAAAATGCCACGGTTTGACGATATGCAAAAAAAATCGGGAGACCGGAAAAAGATCCTGTTCGCGCCGTCATGGCGTAGCTATCTGGTGACATCAGCCGACGGTCATGGCTGGAATGTTTTGAGGAAAAAGTTTTACGCTTCAAAATATTATATTGGCCTAAAAGCACTGTTTGAATCCGACAGGATCAGTCAGATCCTGAAAGACAGCGGATATTCTATGGATATAAAGCTTCATCCGATCTTTATGAAAGAGAAGTTGTTTGACACGGAAACTCCGGGTTTTGCAGGAGACAGGATAAAGTTTGTTAAAGCGGTCGATGAAGCTGATTACGATCTCTTTATTACGGACTTTTCTTCATATATGTTTGATTTCCTCTATATGGGCATTCCGGTTCTGTCCTATATCCCGGATTTTGATGAGTTTAAGTGCAGTATGAACAGTTACCGTAACGTGGATTTCATGGACAAAGTAGAGCCGGAGGAGATATGCAAGACCCCGGAGGAACTGGAGGAAGCTTTGCAGCGTTTCATCGCTGAAGGCAAAGCCATGGACTATCATGTGGAGTTTTATGATGGTAATGGGATGGCGATGGATGGGATATATCATAACATTATGGAATTGGAATAGTTGTTTACGAATGCATTAGACTTATGAAAGACGAGGGAATATGTGATGGTCAGTGTCATAATTCCGGATTGTATAGACGGGATCTATCTTCAGAGATGTATCAACTCTGTGATCCGTCAGACATATGAGGATATAGAGATAATAGCTGTTTGGCCGGATAAGGGAGAGATTCGGGAACTGCCAAAGGTGCAGAACATCATAGCAGAAAAGGATTTGTCCAAAACAGTTGGAAAGATATGTGATATAGCAAATGGCAGGTATCTGTTTTTCCTGAGTTATTACTCGGTTCTCGCGCCAAACTGCATAGAGGAACTGGTAAAGTCCGGTGGTTCCGAGGAGGAATGCTATTACGCTAATGAGGTCTATGTCGGAGAAAAAACGGTTGATCCCCAAAATATGTTTACTAATATGTTGCAGGGAAAGCTGTACGATAAAGATGTTTTGCGTAATGTATTGGATAGAATCGGACAGACATATTATCAGTCAAGCTATATCTGGAATGGATATAAAAGCGGATATTCGGAAGTAAAGAACAATCCTGATGCATACTATTACACAACGCTGGATGAAGGAGCAGACAGGGAATACGAGCAGATAACATATGACGAAACGCTTTTGAAAAATACTGTGGTAAGTTTTGATATCTTGGATGAGGATTCAAAGACTAAAGTCGAAAAGGCTATTCTCGAAAAGATAAAAGTAAACAAAGCGAATGAAGATACTTTGCGAGAGATCTTTTACGCAGGTGGATTAAGCTCGTTTGAACTGACTGTAAACTATGTGATCAACAGTTATTCAAAAAATTATAGTAATGCTTGTCGTAACCTTGATCAGGAAACTTACGACAGAGTAAAGGATTATCTCATCAGACTGGAGAATGCACCGGAGCTTCTCGCGATCGTACTGAAAAAATTGGGATTGACTTACTGGATGTATAAAGCGATGAAACATCTGGATGTGGATAATTTCAAATTTATTGTGGGTGAGGGAGCGTTACCGGAAGAGACAGATTATCCGGACGATTTGGAAGATCAGCAGAGAACGGAACTTCATGATAATGAAGAACTTGGAGTAAGAGTGGATCTTTCAGAGACTCAAATACCTATCAGCGTAGTCATACCTGATTGTACAGATGGGTTATATCTTCAGAGATGCATCAATTCAGTATTACGACAGACATATAAAAACATAGAGATCATAGCTGTATGGTCTGATAAGAACGAAGTAAGAGAATTTACCGGAGTGAAAAACATACTTGCTGACAAGAGTTTATCTACAACGATAAACAGGATCTGCAACATGGCAAGGGGCGAATATATTTTCTTTTTGAGTTACTATTCAGTTCCGGCGCCAAACTGTATTGAGGAACTGGCAAATTCGATCACTGACGGCGTGTACTGGTATCGTGCCAATGGAGTTTATGTCGGTGAAAATCCGGTAGTGCCAGAAAAAATGTATAGTAATTATTTGCAGGGAATATTGTTTGATAAAGATTGCCTGAAAAAGATAACAGATAGTTTAGGTCAAACCTATTGTCAATCAATATACATTAGGGAAAGCTATAAAGATAAATACTCGGAGATAAAGGACAGTTCGGAAGCATACTATTATACAACATTAAATGAGGATGCAACCCGGGAATATGAACAGATAACATATGATCCGGGAATGTTGAAAAACACGCTGATCAATTTTGATGTTTTAGACGAAGATTCGAAAATATATGTTGATAACGCCATCGTCGAGAATATAAAAATAGATGATGAAAACAAAAAGACACTTCACGATATAGTGAGTGCTAATGGAAAGTCTTCTTTCAATCTGATGATGACTTATGTTATAGACAGCTATATAGATCAGTACAAAGATGCGTGTCGGAATCTGGATCAGAAGACTTATGACAGAGTTAAAGAGTTCCTGATCGGTTTTGAAGATCAGCCGGAACTGCATAATATCGCATTGAAAAAACTTGGTATGTCCGAAGAGATGTACAGTGCTATGAAGCATTTGGATGTGCATAATTACAGGTTTGTAGTCGAGGATAACACCTTGTTCATAGCTTCGGTATATCCGGAGGGGATGACCAATCTACAGGGCGTGGAACTTGCGGATTATGTAGTGTCAAGATACGAAGAAGGTCGCCTGGGAGCCGGGACGATAATGAGAAGTTTTAAGGCCTGGGCACGGAATAAGATAAAGAGGTAGAGAGAAGATGAAGGAAGAGTTTGAATATAAGGTTTCGGTAATCGTGCCGGTGTATAATGCCGAGGAGTATTTGAGAGGATGCTTAGATTCAATTCTTGATCAGACCATTCCGCAGGAAGAGGTTGAAGTATTATTAATTAATGATGGCAGTACAGATTTAAGTGTTGAAATATGTGAAGAGTATTGCCGATTAAATGAAAATTTTAGGTTGTTTTCAAAAGAAAATGAGGGTTTGTCTGCAACAAGAAATTATGGAGTTAAACGTGCAAAAGGAAAATATATCGCTTACCTTGATTCCGATGACAAGTATTCAAAAAACACATTGGAAAATGTTTGTAATTTTTTTGATCTTCATTATGACGAAATAGATGAGGTCTCTATTCCTATAGTAAGATATAAAAACGGTAAATCTTTGCCGTTACATTTCAGATATAAGTATGAAGTTAAAACTGGTGTATATGATTTAGATAATTATCCTTTTGTATCACAGACAAATATTAATGTTATTGTAAAGAACAAAAGAGAGAACAATGTTCTTTTTGATACTACGCCTAATTTTAGGCATGAAGATCAGGCGTATAATAATGAAATCCTTTCAGATAAGATGAAAATAGGATTTGTTAAAGAGGCAGAGTACAAATATAACAGAGACAATGAGACTAGCATCATTAATACCTATATGTATCCTCTTTATATTTTTGAAACCAGCATTGCCTATTATGAGTCTATTTTTTCCAAGTATGAAAAGGTGCCAAAATATTATCAGGCGATGTTTTTTAATGATTTGAATTGGAAGCTTTGCGAAGATAAGTTGTGGCCTTTTCATTATGCAGATGATGAATTTAAAAATGCACATGATAGGATAAAGGCTTTATTATGTAAAGTTGATCCGGAAATAATAATTCAACATCCTGCAACAAATACGTTTCACATAGCTTATTGGCTTGCTATGAAGCCGAATTGTATGCCGGTGGTTTTGGCAGAAAAGAACAATATTAGAATAATGGAGAAGGACAAAGAGATATATCGGAGAGATAATTTTGAGGTGATTTTGCATAAGTTTCGAGTGAACAATTTAACAGTGAGAGTATTAGGATTCGTTAAATCGCCTGTATATAATTATATCAATCAGAAGGCAGATTTATTTATTGTTAAGAATGGTATAAGAGAGAAAATAGATAATATTTTTCCGTCTGTACATAGTTACTATAAGTGTCAGTATACAAAAACCAATAATTTCTGGGCCTTTGATATAGATATTGAAATATTGGAAGACATGGAAATTAGTTTCGAAGTAGATTTTGAAGGGATAAGTTATCCTACTAAGTTTTGGTGCATGCCGGTATCGGTATTTGATGACTCTAAAAAACTAAGTCAATATGTAAGAGAAAACATTTTGATACAAAACATTGAAAATAGGAAGATACAGTTTAAGTTAATTGACAGAGAAAAAACCGCAGAGATAGAGGACTTACGAACGGAATATTATAAAAGCAAACAATTAGATATTTTCAAGCTTAGAAAAATGGGACAGGAATACAGAAATAAACATAGGGTGTGGCTTTACTATGATGCATACACCGTAAAAAAAGATAATGGATTTTTACAGTTTATAAATGATTTTGAACATGATGATGGAATAGAAAAGTACTATATTTTGACAAATCCGGAAACCATGTTATTGTTTAATGATAATCAGAAAAAGAATGTTGTAGAATTTGGTGGTTTTTTTCATAAAGTATTATATATAGCGGCAGAAAGAGTATTTACAGCCTTTTACGGCTTTTCAACTATTTCTCCGTTTAAAAGCGAATATATTGAAGCGGACTATGCAGATTTATTGAAATTTAAAACTATTTATCTTCAACATGGGGTATTGCATGCAGGGCTAAAAACATATAATGCTGTTGAGAGATGCAGAACGGAACAGATTGTAGTTTCCTCTGACTTTGAAGTACAGAATTATATAAAGAATTATAATTATAGAAGGGAAGATTTGATCCCTGTTGGAATGGCACGGTATGATTTCATTGATAGAGAAAAAGAATCAAGTGAGAAGAGAATCCTTTATGCGCCATCATGGAGAAAGTATCTGACTTTTTCTCCAAGTGCATCTAATTGGGTTACAGTAGTAGATAAATTATATGAATCAGATTATTTCAAGGGTATCATGGATTTTTTGACGTCGGAAAGATTAGATGCGATATTAAATGAATACGATATTAATTTAGATGTAAAATTACATCCGATTATCTGTAAAGATATAGAAAACCTGATTCCGATCAACTCGTTGCGAATTAATGTGGTCGCTGAATCAGATGAAGTTCACGTGGAAGATTATAGCATTTTTATAACAGATTTTTCATCGTATGTATTTGATTATGCATGTTTATCTCGACCAATAATTTACTATGTTACGGATTACATTGAGTTTAAATCTGGAATGAATCATTATAAGGAATTGGATTTGCCATTCGATAAAGCTTTTGGAAATATGTATACAGAAAGTGATTCTGTAATAGATGAAATAGAACATATTGCAAAAAATGGTTATGTTGCAGAAGAAGTTTTTAAGTATCGGATGGATAATTTTTTTGTGCCACTGGATAATTGCCGTGAAAAATTGTATAGATGGGTTATGGATTCAGTGAATAGCAACAGGGGAAAGTGATTTGAATTAATTGTGTTGTTGCATATTTACAGTGAATTTATATACAAAGTAGGTGTGAAGAATGATTAGACTAGCAACTGAAGGTGGGTGCACAGGATGTTCAGCCTGTGCGAATGTGTGTCCCGTAAATGCAATTGAAATGATATATAGCGAAAAAGGTTTCCTTATTCCCAGTATTAACAATAGTTGTATAGAATGTAGAAAATGCATAGTGACTTGTCCAGTGCTTACGCCCAAGAAAAACGATAACGATTTAAAACCATTGTTGTACGCTTTTTGTGCCGATGATGATGTTCGAGAAAAATCAAGCTCTGGTGGGATGTTTACAATTTTGGCTGAGTACGTATTAGAAAGACGCGGATTTATATGTGGAGCGTGTTTTGATGATGAAATGAGGCTTAGGCATATTTTGACTCAGGACAGGGCTATAATAGATTTGATGCGAGGATCGAAATACCTTCAAAGTTCTATAGGATTATCTTATAGAGAAACCAAGGAAAAACTAGATGCGGGAAGTTGTGTGTTATATGTGGGAACGCCGTGTCAGATTGCAGGATTGAAGTCTTTTTTGAGCAAGGATTATGATGACTTATTGATCACAATCGATTTATTATGCCATGGTACACCTAGCCAAAAATTCTTTGATTCATACATATGTGAAATTGCTAAAGGGAAAAAAGTAAAAAATGTAATTTTCCGGAGCAAAAGATGGGGGTGGTCATGGTCAAATATTGTTACTGTTTTTGAAGATGGAACAGAATATATAGGTTGGAAAAATACAGATCCATATAAAAATGCGTTTAGTAGGCATCTGATGACCAGATGGAGTTGTTATGAATGTATTTTCGCAACATATCCAAGACAGGGAGACATTACTATTGGAGATTTGTGGGAACCAGAGAAATTAGATCCTATGAGCAATGATAAAAAAGGAACTTCTTTAGTGTTTATAAATTCAAAAAACGGAGAAGCAGTTTTTTCAAACGTAATTTCTCGTGCAAAATATGTAAATAAAATTGTGATAGATGATGATCAGTATGATGAGATTCCAAATCGAGTAACACCTAAAACGTGGAGAAATCCCAATCGTACACGCTTTTTGGAACTGGTTAAAAGATTGCCATTTTCAAAAGCAGTTAATGATAGTTTAAATGATCATTATGATATTGGTATGCCGGGCGTTTTTTTTACAAATAATATTGGTTCTTTAATGACATATTTTGCATTGTTTTGTGCTTTGAAAGATTTGGGTTATGATATACGCACGTTTGAGAGGACAACGGATGCTGAGACGAAGAATTACTCTGATTCACAGGCATTTATAAAAAAATGGATGCCAAAGTATGCTTATCCAATACAGTATTCGAATATTACTGAAATGAGTGCATTAAATAATAAATGTGATGTTTTTGTAGTTGGATCAGATCAAATATATTTGGAATCAATGAATCATTTTTTGAAGGATATTTTTTTTCTCCAATATATTGATGGCAATAGAAAAAAAATCACTTATGCATCTTCTTTTGGCGGACCGAGAGCGAGAGGAACAGATGATTATATTGCTGAAATGAAGTATTATTTAAATCGATTTAGCGCATTATCATTTAGAGAAGATGATGGAGTAAACTATGCCAATAATGTGCTGAAGACGAGGCAAACAGCAGTGTGGGCAATAGATCCCGTTTTTTTGTGTGATAAAAAGTATTTCTTGGAAATTGCAAATGTAGGGGTGGAGTTTACTGACAAAAAAATAATTGGTGCATACATCTTAAAACCGCACGGTCGAAATAAGAAGTTATTAAGAAAGTTATGCAATTATTTTGGGGTAGATGCGTCGTACAAATTTATTTATGGTTTAGATGTTTCGAATGGTTTTTTTGCCGAAAGCGATAAGCAAATTGAGGTTTTTAGGCCATTTCCAGTAGAAAATGCATTAAGTATAATCAGAAATAGTGAATTTTTTATAACAGATTCATTTCACGGGATGTGCTTTTGTATTATTTTTCAAGTGGACTTTCTTGTCATACCAAGAGATTTTTCTGATAGGTTTATGAGTTTGTTGAAAAGGATAGGGTTGGAAGAAAGAATAATCGATACAGACCTATCCAATTTAAGTAACGATAGTTTTTCTCCAATAGCATGGGATAAGGTGTACAATAAATTAGAAAAACTAATTGAAAATAGTTTGGATTATTTAAGGTGTTCTATCGATGGTAAGGGAATACAAGATTGGACAGATTATGATGCCATAATGTATCATATTAGGATGGTGCAGAAGGAGAGAAAAAGAATTAGAGAAGAAGAGGAGAAAAATTATTACGGGCTGTTAGATAGAATATCAAAAATAGAAGAAAAGATGAAAAAAATGGCGGATATTTTTGATGAGTAGTTTCAATCTGCGTAATTAAGTAAATGATAAAACATAGTTTTTTTAGCAGATATTCTGTGTATTATATCCGGGCAGAAACAACTGTTCCAAGTAGTAAAGAAAGGGTTTTTCCGATGAATAACCGATTGGATATTCCTATGTTGTGAAGTCATCTGCCCAGGGTGGTGTGAGCCGCTAGTTGGGCTATACGTGAGCTTTGTTCGTGGATATATTAACAATAAAATGGATATGAAATAACATATGTGTTGTAGAATAATATATCTGCTTATGTTGCTTTGCCAAATAATGGGCAGGAAATACTCTTTTCTTTGCACAATTCAGATTTCTACACACTGTGTTTCGAGAGCAAGGGACAGTTGTGTGCAATCATTTGATGATGAATCCTATACAAATTTATTTGGTTGTTCTCGCTAAAACAGTAATTCTATTCCTTTTCAGCTATAGGTGAAAAGAATCGCTCGATTTTAACATGGTCCTTATGTCATACAAATAAAGAGGATTCGTGCTTATTATATGCTTTACGGTTTTGGTGTATTATCGAAGGTTTCGAAGACTTTTTTATGAGTAAAGATTAAAAGGAGATAATGGCAATGGGGATAAAAGCGCAAATCAAGGTGGTTTTTTGGGATTTGGATGATACTTTGTGGAGAGGATCATTGGCCGAGGGCGAAGAAGTTGACCTCTTTTTTGATA
>JAEEGL013123526.1_pt1 | contig 11101 bp, 7 predicted proteins | sample 9134231 | NCBI WGS metagenome assembly JAEEGL01 (sample SAMN16246548, study PRJNA631951) | gut metagenome | biome: gut microbiome; feature: rumen; material: fiber-attached | host: Bos | place: Iran: Karaj | collected 2018-10
CATGCCGCCCTTCAGCCGACGCAGATTCCGCCCGTCCATGGTCTCCGGAAACCGGCGATATGTCATGTCGTATATGGTGGTGATGACCTTCCCGCTGATGCGCGGCGGAACGATGTAATTGAAAAAGACGCTGAGGTCGGCTTTTTTCGGAAACAGGGCGTCATAGGAGATGGGCACACAGCTCCAGATCCTCCGGTAGACCCCATAGGGGAACAGGCTGCACACATTCATCGGAATCGTCACCTGATCCAGCGCCGCACGGTTGTCGTTCCGCCCGAGAAAGTTGAACAGGTTCCCCTGAAACCGCAGTCCGCCGCCGTCACCCATCCGCCGTGCCAGCTCCCAGGTGAAGGTGCCGATGCCGGAGCGTTTGCCGCAGCACGGCTGCAGCTCCAGCGCAACGGTTTTTATTGCCGTGCCCATTTGTTGAAATGTTCCTCCAGCGCGGCGATGGCGGCTTCGCTCTGGGCCTTTGTGGAGCCAGTGCTGGTCAGATACACCTTGAGCTTCGGCTCCGTGCCGGAGGGGCGAACCACCGCCTCCATGCCGCTTTCCAGCAGATAGCGCAGCACATTGGACTTCGGCAGGCCGTCAATGCCCGGCGCGTAATCCTTTACCTCCTCGACCCGGATGCCCGCCAGCTCCTTGGGGGGCTCTTTCCGCAGGCCGTCCAGCATGTCCTGCATTTTGGCGAAGCCGGCTGAGCCCTCAAAGGCAAAGGACAGCAGCTTCGTGCCGTAATAGCCGTACGCGGCGTAAAGCTCCTTCAGCACGTCGATGAGAGACCGGCCCTGCGCCTTGTAACAGGCAAACATCTCGCAGATCAGCAGGGAGGCGTTCACCGCGTCCTTATCCCGGACAAAGCTGCCGCTGAGATAGCCGTAGCTCTCCTCAAAGCCGAAGATATAGCGCGAGTCCTCTCCCGCCTGCTCCAGCAGCCCGATCTGCTCTCCGATGAATTTGAACCCCGTGAGCACGTTCCGCAGCTCCACGCCGTAATGCGCCGCGATCTTCTCCGCCATCGGCGTTGTGACGATGGTTTTCACCGCCACGGGCCGGTCCGGCATCGTTCCGCTGTCCCTGCGCATCCGGCAGACGAAATCCAGCAGCAGCACGCCCATCTCGTTGCCGCTGATGAGCGTATAGCCCTTACCGTCCTTCACGGCCACGCCCACCCGGTCGCAGTCCGGATCCGTGGCAAGGAGCAGGTCGCTGCCCGTCTTTTCCGCCCACCGCAGGCCGCATTCCAACGCCTCCCGGATTTCCGGATTCGGGTAGGGACAGGTGGGAAAATTCCCGTCCGGTTCTTTTTGCTCCTCCACCAGTGTGATATTGGAGAAGCCGTGCTCCCGCAGGCAGCGGGGAACGCAGGAAATCCCCGCGCCGTTCAGCGGCGTATATACGATGGAAACGTCCCTGGCGATCCCCTCAGGCAGGACCGATGCGCCGGCGACGGCGGCGAGATAGCGATCCACCGTATCGTCACCGATATACCGGATCACGCCCTTCTTCCGCTGCGCATCGAAATCCGACCATTTCACATCCACAAAGGGATCGACCCGGTCGATCTCCGCCTGGATGGCCGCTGCCGCCTCCGTGGTGATCTGGCAGCCGTCCTCGCCGTAGACCTTGTAGCCGTTGTACTTCGCAGGATTGTGACTGGCCGTGACCACCACTCCGCCGCTGCAATGCAGGTCCCGCACGGCGAAGGACAGGGAAGGCGTGGGCATGAGCTTCGGATAGAGGAACACGTTGACCCCGTTGGCGGCAAACACGCGCGCCGCGGTCTCCGCGAACAGATCCGAGTGGATACGGCTGTCATGGGCGATTGCCACGGAGGGGGCGGAAAAATGCGCCAGCAGGTAGTTGCTGCAGCCCTGCGTCGCCTTCGCAACGGTGTAGATATTCATGCGGTTCGTGCCGGCTCCCAGCACACCGCGCAGGCCGCCGGTGCCGAATTCCAGATCGCGGTAAAAGCGATCCTCGATTGCCGGGCTGTCCCCCGAGATGCCCGCCAGCTCCTGGTTGAGCTCCTGATTTCCGGCGGTCTCCTTCAGCCAGCGGCTGTATGCTTCCTTCCAGTTCATTCTCCAACAAGCCTTTCTATGATCTGGTTCAGCTGTGCGGCCGACGCTTCCCAGGAAAAGCGTTCCGCGTTCCGGTATCCCTTCCGGATGAGATCCTCACAAAGGGCTCGATCCGCAAGCAGCTTTTCCATGCCCTTTGCGATCTCTTCCTCATCATACGGATTCACATACAAGGCGCCGTCGCCGCCCACCTCCGGCAGCGCGCTGACGTTGGAGGTCAGTACCGGCGTCCCGCATTGCTGCGCCTCCAGCAACGGTATCCCGAACCCCTCATACAGCGTGGGGAAGGCGAACAGCGCCGCCGCGCTGTAGAGCGCCGGAATCTCTTCATCCGGAACATAGCCGATAAAATGCACCGCTTTTTTTGCGGCAACACCCGCCAGAGCTTCTTCGGCGCTGAACTTCCACCCCTGCCCGCCGGCAATGACCAATTCATGGGGCAGCTCCGTTTCCCGCTTCATGCGGTCAAACGCCCGGATGAGGCGTGCCAGGTTCTTGCGCGGATTGAAGTTTCCCAGGAACAGGATGTAGTGCCGCGGCAGATGATACCTGCTCCGCAGGCTTTCCAGCGTTTCCTCGTCCGTTACGCGCCGGATGTCCTGCCGCGCAGCGCAGTAAACGACGTCGATCTTTTCCTGCGGAATCCCCAGGAGCTGCGTCATCTCGTTCTTTGTAAACGCCGAGATCGCGATAAAGCGTTCTGCCCGCCGGCAGAGGAAACGATACTGCATCTTCCAAAGCAGCACCCGGGAACGCTGATAGGTTTCGGCCATGCGGAACAGGGCCAGATCGGTGATCTCCGGAATCACCCGGCAGGTTTTCGGCAAAACCAGCGGGATTTTGGAGTCCACCGTCAGCAGCAGCGCATCCCTGCAATACCTTTTCCCGAGGACAAAGCTTTGATACAGGATGCGTCTGAGCCCTTCCCCGTAATCACACGGCGCGAAAATCACATCCGTCTTATCCGCGCAGGGAAAGGGGGGACTGTCCTTCGGCAGGATCAGCCGGCAGGGCAGCCCGGTCAGCCCGGTGAACGGCCCGAACAATTCCCGCAGGTTTACCGCGATGCCGGAGCCGTTGGGACAATACTGCAATGCGTTGATCACAATTTTCATCTTTTGCGCCATCATCCGCTGCACACAGTCTTTGCACTTTCCTGCTTCCCCATACGGATGGTTTTCTCTTTCCCCGGTCTGCATCCCATGAAGCGGCTTCCTGTTCCGGCGGAAGGGGAGCATGACGCGGATAACGCAAATGCTTCATTTCCGCCTCCGGAAACGAGAAAAAGCACCAAGCTTGGGGAATACGTGCAAGCTCAGCGCTTCAAACAATGGCATGGTGATTATGGTGTACCTTTTCTCCGGCTATAAAAGAAGCATTGATATGCGATCAATGACACTCCAAGCCCCCACTATTCATGTAATACTCTACCATAATACAAGAAAAAAAGCAATACGAATCCGGTCTTGTGTTTCCGCAAAACGGGACGCGGGCGCGCTGTGGTTTTTGCAGCGCGCCCGTTTCTTTCAGACCGTTTTCTGGTTTCCCTGGGGCGGCATGCCGCCGGGACCGCCGGGGCGTCCCCCTTCCGGAGGCTGACCGCCCTGGCCGCCGGGGAAACCGCCCTGAGGGGGCTCACCCTCCTGATTGCCGGGGAAGCCGCCCTGGGGAGGCTCACCCTCCTGGCCGCCGGGGAAACCGACCTGAGGGGGTTCGCCCTCCTGGCCGCCGGGGAAGCCGCCCTTGCCCCCGAAGCCCCCGCCGGGACCACCCATCATGCCCCCGAACTGGTTCGTGACGGTGTCGGTCTCCTGGCCGTTCACGGTGATGGTGCCTCCGGTGTGGGTGAGGGTGCCTCCGGTGTGGGTGAGGGTGCCGTCATAGTCGAAGGGGGACTGGGCGGTGATGTCCAGGGTGCCGCCGGTGATGGTCAAATCCCCGTTGGAGTCGATGGCGTCCGTATCTCCGGCCCCCATTTTAATGGTGATGCTGCCCCCGGTGATCTCCACCGCCACGGCCATGGATTTGGACTTGTGGGAACCGTTGATTCCGTCGTCCGAGGCGGAGATGTTCAGGGTCCCGCCGTTAATCTGCACCCGGGTGCCCTCCAGGGCTTCGGCGGCCTCCAGGGTGAGCTCCCCGCCGTCGATTTGGAGTACGGTGGTGGCGTGGATGGCGTCGTCCCCCGCCCGGATGCTCAGGCTGCCGCCGGCGATATACACGTAACCCGTGGTGTCATCGTCGCCGTCCTCGGCGTGGAGGCCGTCCTTGTCCGTCAGGATGGTGATGCTGCCCCCCGCGACGCGGATGGAATCCTTGGCCTCCAGGGCGTCGGCGGCGCAGGTGATGCTCAGGGTGCCGCCGGTGATTTTCAGGTCGTCCTTGCAGCTCACGCCGTTTTCCCTGGAGGAGAGGGTGAGGGTGCCGGTGCCGTTCAGGGTCAGGTCGTCCCTGGAGAAAACCACCGCGTCCGTATTGGTGTCCCCGTCCGCCCGGAAGCTCCCGGTGACGGTGAGGGTGTTTTCGCTGTCCGTGGTGGTGAGGAAGGTTTTATCCGCGTTCTTCACGTAGATGCAGGGGAAGTCGGCGTTAGTGATGCTCACCCCGTCCAGCACCAGCTGGACCTTGTCCTCGTCCCCGGCTTCCACGATCACCGTGGTGTTTTCCGCCGTGCCCCGGAGCACGTAGACCCCGGCTTCGGTGATGGTCACGTCCCTGCCGCTCTCCAGGACGATGGTTTCGGCCTCGCTCAGGTCGGCGGTCTGGGTCATGTCCCGCTGGGAGAACTGGTCGTCCATGGTGTATACGGCTTCGACGGCGGTTTCCGTGCCGGTCTGGGCCACGGCTGTGGCCGCTGTGGTCCCGGACGCGGCGGCCGGGGTGCTTTGGGGGCTGCTGGCCGATACGGTCCCGCAGCCCGCCAGGGCCGCGATCAGCAGCGCGGCGCAGAGCAGCAGTGCAAATCCTTTTTTCATGGTGCATACCTCCGTTCTATTCGTCGCTCCGGGAGACCCCGGAGCCTTTCTTCCTGCCTCTGCCCGGAGTATGCGCCCGCGTTCTGAAAAGAAATTGAAAAAAAGAAAAAAATCCGGGCTGCCGAAGGGCAGCCCGGAAAATCATGCTCAGGCGTAATACTTGTCCAGGGTATCCTGGTAGATCGCCGCGATGGCGGAGCCGCCGTTGTCCATGGCTCCGGAGACGTAGGCGTCCCACTCGCTCATGGGCTTGGAGCCGTCCACGAAGGCCAGGTAGTTCTCTGTGATGAAGGTCACCAGGTCACCAGCGTAGTCGTTCACCTTCTGCTGGTCCTCATCGGAGAGGTTCAGGCCGAAGGGCCACTCCCAGGTCCCGTCGTACTTGTAGTCGTACCAGATCTCGTTGTACTCGATGTACTTCTCCCCGCCGGGGTAGTACAGCTTCCGGTTGGGGTCCTCCAGACCGCAGTCTGCCAGGTTGTTCAGGGCGTAGAGGAGGAGGCACCAGGTGGAGGCCAGGCCCTGGGGATTTTTCAGCACCTGGTCGGTGAGCTTGATGTTGCCCGCCTCATCGTAATCCCAGGTGTAGCCCTGCTTGCCGTAGTTCATCAGCTTGTAGCCGCCGTCGGAGAAGCGGAAGTCGCACCAGGTCACCGCCAGCTCGATGTTGCTGCCCTTGGCGCTGATGCTGGTCTCGCCGTAGCTCTTGCGGCTGGCGGCCAGGCCCACGTGGAAGGTCTGATCGGCGGTGCGCTGCACCTTGTGGATGGTGGCGAACACGGCGTTGGGGTCGGTGCAGTTCTGCTCCAGGGTCATGATGCCGGAGGCGGTGGTGGCGAAGAAGCCCACGTTGTCCACCTTGTCCAGGTAGTCGTTGTTGGAGGAGGCGCCCGCCCAGTCAGGGTCGATGAGGCCCGCGTTCCAGCACTTGTTCAGGTAGGTCATGAGCTCATGGTCGCCCTCGGTGAGGTGGACCAGCTGGACCTTCTTGTCGATCTGGAAGGGCTGCTGGAAGGCGCCGGTGTTCACATAGCCGAAGGTATCGAAGGAGGCGAAGACCTGCGCCCCGGAGATCTCAATGGTGTTCATGATCTGCCAGGGGGCGGTGGAGTAGCCCTGACTCTTCATGGCCACCATCATGTCGTACACCTCGTCCCAGGTGCGGATGGTCTCCCGGTTCAGGCCCAGCTTCTCCGCCCAGTCGGCCCGGATCACGGGTCCCATGTTCACCACGGGGCCGTCGTACAGGTCCCAGAAGGAGTACACGAAGTCGTCCTCATAGAACACGCTGCTGTAGGTGGCCTTGTCGCTGGGGTCCCGGTACACGGACTCATACATGTAGTTGGGGCAGTAGTCCCGGTAGTCGTAGATGTTGATGAAGTAGCCGTCGTCCACGGCCTCCTTCACGGTGCCGGAGTAGTAGGAGGCCCCGTGCATCATCAGGTCCCGCATGTCGTCCGCCGCCACCAGGGTGGCGAAGTTGGACTTCATGGCGTCCTGGGTGACGATGGTGTACTCCATGTTCACGCCGGTCTGCTTCTTCAGTTCCTGGGGGAACTCCATGGAGGTGTAGCCCTCCTCGGGGATGTACTCCGGATTCCAGCACACGGTCCAGAAGGTCAGGGTCTCATCCGTCTCGCAGAAGGGGAGCTGGTAGTCGTACTTCTCGGTGGCGATGCCCCGGCTGTCCGCCTTGAAATTGCCCTTGGCGTAGTGGTAGGGGCTGGCGGTCTCCGCGGGGGTGTTGTCGGCGGCGGGGGCGGTGCCGCCCTTGGCTCCGCCGCAGCCGGCGAAGAGGGCGATGACCAGCGCCGCGGCCAGGAACAGGGCGATGCGCTTCTTCATGTTCTTCTTCCTTTCTTCCAATTTAAAAAATAGGGTACGGATTCAATCGACGATGGGGTTGCCCATCAAGGATTCGTAGCACAGGGCGGCGGCGCCCACGGCGGGGGTCATGTAACCGAAGCTGCCCGAGCGCAGGAAGCGGATGCGCCGGGTGAGGTCGGAGCCGTGGTAGCGCACCAGGGCGTCGATGACGCTGTCATAGAAGGCGTCGCCCGCCTCCGTCAGGGAGCCGCCGATGATCACCTGGTCGGGGTTCATCACGTTCAGGTAGTTGGAGAGGGCGGAGGCGAAGTAGCTCCCCGCCTCGGAAAGGGCGGCCAGAACGGTCTCGTCCCCCTGCATTGCGGCGTCCAGGATCCGCCCGAAGTCGATGTGCCCGGCGGGAATGAGGGTGGGGGCCCCGGCGGCGATGCGCTGGCGGATGCGCTTGATGATGGCCCGGACGGAGGCGTATTGGCGGACGCAGCCCCGTTTGCCGCAGTAGCACAGCTCCCCGTTCAGGTCGATGCTCATGTGGGAGAAGCCGTCGTCCCGGTCGTCCATCCGCCGCAGGATGCTGCCGGAGGCAATCTGCCCCAGGGAGACGTCCATGTCGCAGAGGAAGAAGGCCAGGTTCCGGCTGTTCCGGTGCTCCCCCCAGTAGTATTCCGCCAGGGCCGCCGCATTGCAGGCAAAGTCCGCGTACACGGGGATGCCCAGCTTATCCCGAAGCATATCCCGGATGGGCAGGCCGGTCCAGGCGGGGATGGGCTGATCGGAGTCCATGGGCCTGCCGGTGAGCCCCTTTTCCCGGTCCATGGGCCCGAAGACGGCGAGACCCGCCCCCAGTACCTCCCGGGGCTGCCGCTTCTGCCGCCGGAGGAATTCCCGGTAGGTCCCGGCGATGCTCTCCAGCACGGTCTCCGGGGATTCCCGCACCGGGGGCACCAGAAGGACCTCCCGTTCCAGGGGCCGCATTTTCAGATCGCACAGCACCATGCGCACGAAGCCGAAGGAAATATGGATGCCCAGGAGGCAGCCCTGCTGGGCCTGGATATCGAAGAGGGAAGGGCGGCGGCCGCCGGAGGACTCCAGCTGACCGGTCTCCATCACCCCTCCCTTCTGCAGGAGGGACTGGATGACCCGGTTGGTGGTGCTGGCGGTCCAGCCCAGACGGCTCTCCAGGTCCTTCTTGGTGGCGGGACGGCCCTTCTGCAGAGTCTCGAAGACCAGCAGCTCATCGCCGGAAAGGTCGCGGATGTTCATAGGTACCTCACTTCCGGGAGCAGAAGACGGTCCTGGGGACCGTATGCTTGCGGGAGCAGTATATCACTTTTTTTCATTTTGACAATATGTAAGAATGAACAGAAATTTTAGCCGAAACCGCAACAGTTTGCACAGAAAACGAAAAAACCTCCGGCGGTGCCGGAGGCTTTCCTTTCGGGACAGGTCACTTCTCCAGAGCCTTGTACACCCCGGCGGCCAGGGCGGCCCCCACCAGGGGTCCCACGATGAAGACCCAAAGGCTGGCCAGGGGCGCGGCATTTCCGGCGATGGCGGCCACGATGGCGGGGCCGATGCTCCGGGCGGGGTTCACGGAGGTGCCGGTGAGGCCGATGCCCAGGATGTGGACGCCGGTGAGGGTGAGGCCGATCACCAGGCCGCCGAAGGAGCCGTGGCCCGCCTTCTTGGAGGTGACCCCCAGGATGCACAGGACGAAGATGAAGGTGAGGAGCACCTCCACCAGGAGGCCCGCCGCGGCATTGCCTCCCACGCCGGCCAGGCCGTTGGTGCCGAAGCCGCCGGTCATATCCTTCACGCCCCCAAGGGAGAAGATGGCGGCCAGGAGGCCGGAGCCCACCAGGGCGCCGATGATCTGGGCAATGACGTAGCCCACGAATTCCTTCCCCTTCATGCCGCCGGAGAGCAGGACCCCCAGGGACACGGCGGGGTTGATGTGGCAGCCGGAGATGTTGCCCACGCAGTAGGCCATGGCCACGATGGAGAGGCCGAAGGCCAGGGCGGTGAGGATATAGCCGCCCCCTGCCGCCGCGTCGCAGCCCACCAGCATGGCGGTGCCGCAGCCCAGCAGGACCAGGGTGCAGGTGCCGATGGCTTCCGCAAGGTACTTTTTCACGGAATGATCCCTCCTTAAAAGAATTCTGAATCGAATATAACACTTTCCCCGGGGGGAATGCAAGCCTTCCCATTCCGCCCGGCGGGGTGGGAGAAACGCCAGGACTTACCGGGGACACGGGGGCATGTTTTGTTGCCTTTGCGGTCGAAATATGCTATATTCTAGGAAATGCAGAATGTGATCCGATGCACCGGCTTTTTGTACGTACTCCTTCAAAGACCGGGCAGCATGGCATTGACAAACCAGGCAGCGCAATTCATAATATACATTATTTAATTAAGGCGGCGTCGGGACCGACAGGGAGACGCGGGCCTTTCACACAGAGCGGTTATGATCAAAGAGAATCAGAGGATCCTGAACCATCTCAATGTGCTGAGCGACGGCGCGATCATCTTCGCGTCGCTGATGGCTGCGTTTTGGATGCGCTTTTACGTGCTCCCCGGCGGGATCATCACGATCCCGCTGAGCGGATACGTTCGGTTCGGCATAGGCTTTGTTCTGGTGCAGCTGTTTACCTGCGCCTCCTTCGGCCTGTACAGTTCCTTCCGCAACGCCTCGCTGCGGACGGAGCTTTTGCAGCTCCTGCGGGTGGGGCTGCTGGATATGGTCCTGCTCCTGGCCTGGCTGTTCCTGGACCATGGGGAGCATACCGCCCGGGGCGTGCTGGCGATCTTCTTCGTGGTGGACATGGGCGCGCTCAGCCTGAAGCGGGTCATTTTGCGCCTGGTGCTCCGGCGCTTTCGGGAAAAGGGCTATAACCAGAAACACATCCTCCTGATCGGCTGCGGACAGATGGCGCTGGAGTACCTGCGTGAGATCCGGCGAAACCGGGAGCTGGGCTATCAGGTCATCGGCTATATCTCGGGAAAGACCGCCGATCATATGGATATCCCGTATTTTGGCGGGTATGAGGCGCTGCCCCGTGTGCTGGAACGCCACAATCCGGATGAGGTCATTTCTGCCATTGACACGGAGGAATACCGCTTCACCCCGCAGATCATCAGCTGCTGCGAGACCGCCGGTTGCAAGCTGGTCATCATTCCCATCTATGCGGAGTATATGCCGAAGCATCCGCAGTTTGACGATCTGAACGGGATCCCCCTGCTGAACATCCGCCGCATCCCCCTGGATAACTTCGCGAACGCGTTCCTGAAGCGGTTCTGCGACATCGTGGGTTCGGTCCTGGGACTGATCGCAACTTCGCCGGTCCTGCTGTTCTGCGCCGTCGGCGTCAAGCTCTCCTCCCCCGGGCCGGTCCTGTTCCGGCAGAAGCGCGTGGGCCGAAATAAAAAGACCTTTGATATGCTGAAATTCCGGTCAATGCGCATAAACGATGAGCAGGACAATGCCTGGAGCACGACCCGGGACAGCCGACGAACGAAATTCGGCTCCTTTATCCGGAAATGCTCCCTGGACGAGCTGCCCCAGCTTTGGAACGTGCTGAAGGGCGATATGAGCCTGGTGGGGCCCCGCCCGGAGATCCCGCATTTCGTGGATCGGTTCAAAAACGAGATCCCGCTTTATATGGTGCGGCATCAGGTGCGGCCGGGGATCACCGGCTGGGCGCAGGTGAACGGCCTTCGGGGGGATACGCCCATCAAAGAGCGTGTGGAGTACGACATCTACTACATCGAGAACTGGGACTTCTGGTTCGATGTCCGGATCATGCTGGCAACGGTGTTTAAGGGGAAATTCATCAACGACGAAAAGCTGGGGTGAGGGCGTTTGCCGGAGAAGCTGCTGATGACCGCGTCCACCTGGTCCCATATCCGAAGCTTCCATCTGCCGTATCTGCGGGAGTTTCAAAACCGCGGCTGGACGACGCACGTCGGCTGCGCCGGGCTGCCGGAGGAGCTTCCGGCCTGCGTCGACCGGGGAATGGAGCTGCCCTTTGAGAAGACCATGCTGGCGCAGGCCAACTTCCGGGCGGTGGGGATGCTGCGGAGGCAGATCAAAAGCGAGAATTACGATCTGATCGTCACCCATACCGCGCTGGCGGCGTTTTTTACCCGGCTGGCGGTGAAAGGACTGAAACACCGCCCGAAGCTGATCAACGTGGTCCACGGATACCTGTTCGA
>JAEEGL013276912.1_pt1 | contig 11101 bp, 6 predicted proteins | sample 9134231 | NCBI WGS metagenome assembly JAEEGL01 (sample SAMN16246548, study PRJNA631951) | gut metagenome | biome: gut microbiome; feature: rumen; material: fiber-attached | host: Bos | place: Iran: Karaj | collected 2018-10
AAGTTCCAAGAAGCGGAACAATGAATCCAGTCAAAACAAATATCACAACCTTTGGCACTAAATATACTGTCCCAAAGCTATAAAACGTTGCCTTAATGAAGAATCGATTTATAATCCAAGTTCCTAATATATCAAGTAAACCAATACCAAAAATCACTAGAAAATAAATATATAATTTATCTGAACGGAACCATTTGATATATCCCGTTAAACCAACCATTAAGGCAACCGAAACAAGTAATTCAATAAGCATTAGTAAAAGTACTTTTTTCTTGCTTGGTTTTTCGGCTGATATGATTTTAATGTTCGGAACATTATCATCTCCTAATGCTAGTTTCATATCATCAAGGAGGTTCTCAATTTCTTTTTCTAGTTCTTTTAACTGTTCATCTTGAGAATTATCAGGCTTTTCCTTCTTCTCTTCTTTTTCTTCTTTCTTTTCTTTATCTTTATCTTCCATATAAGTCTACTTCACTAACACTTTCTTTAAATACATTCCAGTATATGATTTTTCATTCTTCGCAACTTCTTCAGGAGTTCCCGTTGCGACAACTTCACCACCATAAGATCCACCTTCTGGTCCTAAATCGATAATGTAATCAGCACTCTTGATGACATCAAGGTTATGTTCAATGATGACAACAGTCGCTCCATTATCAACGATATAATTAATTACTTCTAGTAATTTTTTAACATCTTCACTATGAAGACCAGTTGTTGGTTCATCAAGTAGATAAATAGTCTTTGGACTAATCTTTTTATATAACTCAGATGCTAGTTTTACACGCTGAGCTTCACCACCAGATAAGGTAGTAGCACTTTGTCCAAGTTTAATATAATCTAAGCCAACATCATTAAGGGTCTTAATCTTTGAATATATTGATGGCACATTTTTAAAGAACTCACAAGCTTCAAATACGGTCATATTTAAAACATCAGCGATTGATTTTCCTTTAAACTTAACTTCCAATGTTTCCGAATTATATCTTGAACCATGACACTCTTCACATTCAATATAAACATCGGGCAAGAAATGCATTTCAATGCGGATAACACCATCACCACCGCATCTTTCACATCTTCCACCTTTCACATTAAATGAGAATCTTCCTTTATTGTAGCCACGCATTTTAGCTTCAATTGTTTCACTGAATAAATCTCTGATGTTATCGAAGACACCAGTATATGTGGCAGGGTTACTTCTTGGTGTACGACCAATTGGTTGTTGGTTAATGTCAATAACCCTATCAAAGTTAGATACTCCTTCTATATGATCAAATTTACCAGGAATAACTTTTGCTTTATTGATGGTCTTACTTAAATATTTTAATAATACTTCATTAATTAATGATGATTTACCAGATCCTGATACACCAGTAACCACATTTAAGCATCCACCTTTGATGCGAACATCTATGTTTTTAAGGTTATTTGCTTGGGCTCCATATATTAATATATCATTACCATTTCCAGTTCTTCTATACTTTGGAACTTCAATTTTTCTTCTTCCTGATAGATATGCTCCCGTAATGCTATTATCACATTTCGCAACTTCCTCTGGCGTGCCACATGCCACAATTTCTCCACCATTAACTCCCGCAAGTGGTCCGACATCAACAAGGTAATCCGCTTGATGCATGATTTCTTCATCATGTTCAACAACGATTAAAGTATTACCTAAATCACGCATTTCTTTTAAAGTCGCTATTAGTTTAGCGTTATCTCTTTGATGAAGACCAATTGATGGTTCATCAAGAACATATAAAACACCCGTTAAGTGGGAACCAATTTGGGTTGCTAAACGGATACGTTGGGCTTCTCCACCTGAAAGTGTTCCTGCTGCTCTTGATAATGTTAAATATTCTAATCCAACATTACGTAAGAATTCTAAACGAGCTTTTATTTCTTTTAATACGAGAAAGGCAATTTTTTGATCTTCGGCTGATAATTCTAAGTTATCAATGAAATGAAGAGCATCAATTACTGTCATCTCGGTAAATTCATATATATTCTTTCCACCAACATAAACAGCTAAGGCTTCTTTTGATAAACGATGGCCATTACATGTTGGACATACGTCTTCTCTTAAATACGAATCATAATATTCTCTCGCAAATGAAGAAGTAGTTTCATTATATCTTCTTAAAACAAGATCCGCTACACCTTCAATATATTTAGTTCTTCTTGTGACCATTAGAGATGTCGAAACAAGTTAATATTATAATGGTTCTTTAGAACCATGTAGAATAATATCTTTATCATAATCCGACAGATCTCTAAACGGAATATCACGGTTGATATTATAATGATTTAGTAAAATATCAAAAGCTTGCCATTCTAAATTATCTGAGCCTTGGAAATTTCGATAATATTTAATAGCTCCTTCATTAATTGATAATGAATCATCAGGGATTAATAAATCAACGCTCGGTTGTTTTAAAAAACCTAAACCATTACATTCAGGACAGGCACCAAAAGGCGAGTTGAAGGAAAACAATCTTGGTTCCATATGGGCAATTGAGAAATTACAATATGGACAATTAAAATGTTCAGAGAACATTTGTTCTTTACCATCAATATCACAGATTACTTTGCCATCACCATATTTTAAGGCAATCTCTAGTGATGAGTAAATTCTACTTCGGGAATCTTCTTTAATTTTTAATCTATCAACAACGATATCAATACTATGTTTGATATTCTTATCTAGTTTAATCTCATCATCGTTGAGATCATACATCTCTTTATCAACCCGAACTTTACTAAATCCATCTTTTCTTATTAGTTCAATAGTCTTTTCATGAGTTCCTTTTTGACCAAAAACAATAGGACTATAAATGATTAATTTACTATCAAGGGCATGATTGAATATTTTTTCAACCATTTGTGTGATTGTTTCTGACACAATCAAAACATGGTGTTCAGGACAATATGCTTTACCAATTCTTGCATAAAGTAAACGCAAATAATCATAAATTTCTGTAACCGTTCCAACAGTTGAACGAGGGTTCTTGTTAGTTGATTTTTGATCGATAGAAATCGATGGTGATAAACCTTCAATCGAGTCAACATCTGGTTTATCCATATTACCTAAAAACTGACGAGCATATGTCGACAAGCTTTCAACATATCTTCTCTGTCCTTCCGCAAAAATTGTATCAAAGGCAAGAGATGTTTTACCTGAACCAGATAAACCAGTCATAACTATTAATTTGTTTTTAGGGATTGTAATATCAATGTTTTTTAAGTTATTGGCTCTCGCACCTTTTACTACAATTTCGTCTTTCATATATTATCCTTTATTAACTAAATCTAAAAATTCTTTTTCGCTAATTATTTTAATACCTAAAGCCACTGCTTTATCATATTTACTTCCTGGATCACTTCCCAGTAACACAAATGATGTTTTCTTACTAACACTACTTGAGACATTCCCACCATTATCTTCGATTATTTTTGTGGCTTCTTCTCGGGTTAGTGTTTCTAGTTTTCCAGTTAAGACAATCGTCTTACCACTAAACAAGCTTTCTTCATCAAAGGCTTTTTCTTCGATTGGATTAATACCTAAACTAATTAGTTCATTAATCATATCGATATTAGCGTGCATATACTCATATATGCTTCCAGCAGTCGCTTCTCCAATATCTTTAATCTTTAAGAAATCATCGATTTCCGCATTCGCGATTTCAGTTAGTGAACTAAAGTTCTTACTTAATATTTTTGATACTTTTCCACCTACAAAACGAATACCTAAAGAAGTAATCACTTGTGATAAGCTATTTTGTTTTGTGGCTTCGATATTATCAAGAAGTGTTTTAACTGACTTTTCTCCCAGTCCATCAATCGCTTCTAAATCTTTCTTATAATTCTTTAAATAATAAATATCAGTTATTTTCTTTAAATAATTTAAATCATATAAATCACTAACTAATCTTTCACCTAATGTCTCAATATTCATAGCTGGTTTTGACGCAAAGTAAATGATACTGGCTTTTTCACGACCAGGACAGTGAAGATTTAGACAATAATGATCAGCTTCATCAATGTTGCGAACAAGAGAGCTTCCACATATTGGGCACTTTTCAATCATCTTAAATGGCGCAATATCGGGAGTTCTTTTTTCCATTACCACCCGAACTACTTCTGGGATGATTTCACCAGCTTTACGGACAACAACTGTATCCCCAATTCTGATATCTTTCGATACCACAAAATCTTCATTATTAAGAGTTGCTCTTGAGACAAGAGAACCGGCAATCATCACTGGATCCAAAACGGCATTCGGAGTGATGCATCCCGTTCTGCCAACGGTAAAGATTATATCTTTTAATTTTGTTTCCACTTCTAATGCTGGAAACTTATAGGCAATTGCCCATTTAGGAGTTTTGATTGTGTAACCAATTGCTTCCTGCATATCAAAATCATTAACTTTGATAACAACTCCATCTGTTTCATAATCAAGAGTTTGTCTCTTATCTTTCCATTCATGAAGATAATCTATTACTTCATTTATGTTTTTACATAATTTATAATTAGGATTAACATCAAAGCCTAATGACTTAATAAACTGGAGGGCTTCGATTTGACTTTTCACATTATAATTTTCGGGATCAACTAAAGTGTAGGCAAATAAATCTAATTCTCTTGATCTAGTGATATTAGGATCAAGTTGTCTAAGTGATCCTCCAGCAGCGTTACGAGGGTTTTTAAATGGTTCTTCATTATTACTAACTCGCGCTTCGTTTAAGTAATTAAACACGCTACGCTTCATATATACTTCGCCACGAATCTCAACATCAATATCTTGTTTTAGTTTTCTTGGTAAGGAATCAATAGTTTTCATATTGGCAGTGATGTTTTCACCAACTTGACCATTACCTCTTGTTGAACCCAAAACAAAATTACCACGACGGAAACGACTGGAACTCGCAATACCATCGATTTTTAATTCACATACATATTCAGGTTTAAATCCTTGTTCTTTTATTTTACGATCAAAATCATATAGTTCTTCTTCACTAAATACATCCGCGAGTGACAACATTGGACGCTCAAACGTAATCTTTTCCAGCTTAGTTTCCATATAGTCACCAACTCTTCTCGTTGGACTATTTTCTAAAACATATTCCGGATAAGCTTTCTCTAGCTCTTCAAGTTCACGTAGTAATGCATCATATTCAAAGTCACTAATAGTTGGACTATCATAAATATAATATTCTTCACTATAACGATTAAGATCTTCAACTAATTGCTTAATTCTGTTTTTTGGTTCCATAGTTTTCTCCAAACTTATTCAACTTTTGATATTGATGGATGATTTAATAATATTTTCTTTGCTTGTTTCTCTTTAGTAAAGAAAATATTTCCAATGCCATTTTCCATGCCTAAAATAATTCCTTCACCAAATTTCGTGTGACACACTTTATCACCAATTTTAAATCCCGTCGATTCATCAACACGAATCTTGCGGTCTTTGGCTATTTCGTATGTCGATGGCTTCTTAGTTTCTATTTGTTTATTTGATGTTTCCGCTTGAGTCACATCATGTAAATCTTTAACACCTAACGCTTCCAGTAAGAATCTTGATGGCTCATTACGGAAATAATTACCATATAACATTCTCGTATCAGTATAACTCATAAAGAGCTTCTTCTTGGCTCTTGTCATCGCAACATAAGCGATTCTTCGCTCTTCTTCAAGTTCGGCTTCATTTAGAAGTCTAGCGGAATTAGGGAAGATATTTTCTTCCATACCGATAATAAAGACGTAATCAAATTCCATACCTTTAACCGAATGAATAGTAGAAACCGTTACTCCTTCTTTATTTTCCCTTTGATTTTGAAGATGATCATCACTTAATACGGCATCATCTAAAGCATCTTTTAGTTTATCAATCTTCGATCTTTCTAGGTCAACCGCTTCTACAACATATAAAATACTCTTAAACTCATTCAAGTTATCGATTCGGTCTTTGGCATCTTCTTTATCATATTCATCTTTTAAATAATTAATATATTTAATCTCTGATACTAAATTATCAAAAACAGTCAAAAGACTTTCTTCATCGATATCATGACGATATCTAATAATCATTTCTTTGAATTCTCTTAGTTCATTATATTTAGCACTAGTAAGGATTGATTCACTATAATCAATCGCTGTTAAATAATCAACTTTATAATCACGATGAATTCTTTCAATCTTTTCGATTGTCGCTAGACCAATACCTCTCGTTGGTGTGTTAATGATTCTCTTAAATGATAATGTATCATTAGGATTTAACATCAAACGGAAATAAGCGATGATATCTTTAACTTCTTTACGGCGGAGGTAAGATACTCCACCATAGACTTTATAAGGAATATGATGCTCAATGAGTTCAATTTCCATATTACGAAGAAGAACCGAACTACGATAAAGAATCGCAAACTTATTATAGTCATCACCAGTTTTAAGAGATTCAATCTTTTCTCTTACAAAACGAACTTCATCAATTCCTGTTGGACAAAGTTGAACTACTGCATCATCAATTTCACCAGGAATTGATGTGACCATCTCTTTTGGTTCTCGGTTCTTATTGTTTTTGATAAGTCTGTTAGCCATATCAAGAATGGTTTGCGTTGAACGATAATTCTCATTTAAAGTAAATAATTGATATTCTGGGAAATCCTCTTTAAATAAATTCATATTTTCATAATTAGTTCCCCGAAAACTATATATACTTTGATCATCATCACCAACCACAAACAAATTACGATTCGTTATGGCAAGCATCTTCACAATTTTGTATTGAACAAGATTAGTATCTTGAAATTCATCTACTAATATATATTTAAATCTATTTTGATATTTAAATAATATCTCTTTACTTTCACTAAATAGTTCATATGTTTTCAAAAGTAAATCTTCAAAATCTAACATATTTAATTCTTTCATTTTTTCTTCATAAGAATTAAATATTTCTTCTTCTAAAGAGTCAGCTGGTTTAGTCATGAAACATTTATGATAATTAATTATTTTTTGATAATATTTATCTTTTTTCTTTTCATAACCATTTTCTTTTAATACTTCATCAATGACTTTTAATTGTTCTTCTTCATCTAATATATCAAAATCACGATTGTATCCAAGGAAACCAATTTCTCTTCTTAAGATCATTGCACATAATGAATGGAAAGTGCTAATTGTAAGACTACGAATATCGATATCGATATAAGCACTTAAACGCTCACGCATAACATTTGTGGCTTTATTGGTGAAAGTAATCGCTAAAATATTAAAAGGGTCAATATGACAATTTACAATCATATTTAAAATACGATATGTAAGTGTTCTTGTCTTACCAGAACCCGCGCCCGCAAAAACGATAACCGGACCATTTACTGCTAAAGCAGCGCTTGATTGTCTTTCATTTAACCCTTCTAACATATTTTCTAACTCCTATTTTTAGTTATAAGATGATTTTAATGGTACGATACAATTGAATACTAAACTATCATCTTTTGATTCTTTATCAACAACATAATATCCATCACGGATGAATTGGAACTTTTCTAAGTCTTCGAAATGTCCTTTCGCATTTTCCACAAATCCCACTTCCACAGTCCATGAATTTGGATTAACGCGTTCAGTGATGTCTTTTGATTCATCTTCATCAGTGATTAATGCCTCAAATAAATTGAATTTGGCAGGACGGGCTGTTGTTGCTTCTACGAATTGAATAGTACCATTAGGTTTTCTTTCATTAAATCCTGAACCTGATTTAGTGGCTTCATCATATGTGCATAATACTTCACATATTTCACCATTCTCATCATATTTAACATCATTTGCCTTAATGAAATAAGCATGATATAAACGAACTTCAATACCTAAAGCTAAACGTTTATAATGTTTGTTAGGCTTTTCTAATACGAAGTCATCTCTATCAATATATAAATGACGACCGAAAGCGACTTTTCTTGAACCCATTTCTGGAACTTCCGCATTGTTTTCAGCGTCCACATATTCTATCTTTCCTTCTTCATAATTAGTAATAGTTACTTTCAAAGGATGACGAACAGCCATAATACGTTCAGTCTTAAGTTTCAGATCTTCACGAATACAAGATTCAAGCGCAGAACTATCAACTGTGATATTAGTTCTTGATAATCCAGCATCAATAATGAATTTCTTGATGGCTTCTGGTGTATAGCCACGACGACGTAAACCAACAAGCGTTGGCATTCTTGGGTCATCATAACCAACTACTTTTCCACTTTCAACTAATTGACGTAAATATCTCTTACTCATAATCGTATTAGTGATATTTAAACGACCAAATTCGATTTGATGAGGCACATGTTCCATCTCACATTTCTCAACAACCCAATCATAAAGTGGACGGTGGTTGTCATATTCAAGACTACATAATGAGTGAGTAATTCCTTCTAAAGCATCTTGAATTGGATGGGCAAAATCATACATTGGATAAATGCACCATTTATTTCCTTGACGATGATGTTCAATATAAAGAATACGATAGAAAACAGGATCACGCATATTGATATTAGGACTAGCCATATCAATTTTAGCACGTAATGTTTTTTCTCCTTCCTTATACATTCCATTCTTCATATTTTCAAATAATTCTAAGTTTTCTTCAACAGTACGATTGCGATATGGAGAAGGGATACCAGGAGTGTTGAAATCACCACGGTATTTTGCTGTCTCTTCTGGTGTTAAATCATCAACGTAGGCAAGACCTTTTCTGATTAACTTTTTCGCAAGTTCATATTGAATATCAAAATAGTCACTTCCATAAAGAATCTTTGCTGGATGGAAACCTAACCATTCAATATCTTTAATAATCGCATTGACATATTCAGCTCCCTCTTTAGCGGGATTAGTATCGTCAAATCGAAGATTAGTCTTTCCGCCAAACATTTCAGCCATACCAAAGTCTGTAACTAGTGCACGGGCATGACCAATGTGCAAATAAGCATTTGGTTCCGGTGGAAATCTCGTAACAACTTCTTTAACGATTCCGTTGTCAACATCATATTTAATTCTATCAATTAAGAAATTTGTATTTTCATTCATATTTCTTTCTCCACATTTATTAATTCAATATTTTTCGCATTTGCATATTTCTTATATAATTCAATTGTTTTATTAATTTCATATTCATGATTATCACTATCAAAGCATACAATAAATAACAACATCTTTTTAGTATCAAGGGAAACTGATGTTCGCATTGTATCAGAAGTGGTAGAACCGAAAGGAGAAATATTATCAACATAAACAGGGATATTTTCCACGTTGATAACTCCTCGGCCAATTCCTTCATAATAATCAGATGATAAACCTCGTCTTACCACAATATCTCCTTCGATTTTATCAAGATCAAGAACAGCTGTGCTTCTCTTGAAATCAATGGAAAGAAGATTTCCAATATCTACGAGATTATTGATGATATATAAATCATTCCCTTTCACGATTCTTCTTAATAATGATTCACATGCCAAACGATAACGACTTGGATCTTTACCTAATTTCTTATATCCATCACGGGCCTTTTTAATAAGAGGAATATTCAATACTTCCTCTAATGATGAATACTCCTCTTGCACTTCTTTTTGATATTTAGCTATAAGTTCTTTAATATCATTTGTAGTCCCTTTTGTTTCAACATCCATTACCAGAGCCACAATATTAAATTCAGGTAAAGTATCACTAATACTTTTACTGATTGTGATATTCATAGTTAATCCTCTAAGTTATAGTCAACGCGTTCAATTTCAACTTTTAATTTTTGAGCTTTCTCTTTGAATATAACTTCTTTATCCTTAAGTTCAGCCATGCTATTTAATAGTTGTTTATAAAATACAACTTTTTCATTAGCTTCATTGTCTTTAATTACTTTTTCAAGTTCCTCAATCTTCTTATCATTATCAGAAATGATTGAATCAATCTTTTCTTTCATCTCAAGAGTAGCACCATTTAGTAATTCTTTCTTTTCATTATTATCAAATTCTAAACGTTCTTTCTCCGCAAATGCTTTAAGATATGATGAAACTTCTGGATCAACCGAACGCAAAACATCTTCAACTTCACTTCGTTCTTGATAACGACTCTTAATCATCTCAAGTTTACCCATGATTTTGGCATATTCTTTCTTCATTTCATCGATTTCTTCGATTGATGGAAGATTTTCATCATTGATGATGTTTTGAGCTTTCATTTCTTCATAAATAGAAGTTAACTTCTCTAACTCTTGTAACATATTTTCACGTTCTTTTTTCGATTCATTATAATCTTTATTTTCATTAGAACGTTCTTCTCTTAATTTACGAAGATATAAATCAATTAGTTCACTCTCTTGCTTATTGCAGTTTTCCACAAATAATTCTGCTTCCTTGATAATCTTCTTATAAATCTTAACTTGCTTAATGAAGTTTTCACGAGCTTCATCAGTCTTAACCATAATACTATCAAGTTCCGCAATAAGTTTTGCTCTAACCTTTAACTCTTCTTCTTTTTCAAGATATGTTAAATTCTTCTTTTTCAAGTTTTCATCAAATGCTTCTAACTCTTGTTTCTTCTTATCACGAGTCACAATCTTTTCATTTAATTCAACTTCAGCGTTTTTAACGTTCTTAGAAATTGTAACGAGTTTCTTATTGGCATTAATTACGCTATCTTTACGGTCATCGCGGATAATCTTAATCTGCGTTGCGAATGTTGTGGCAAAAATATCTTTTTCTGTTAAACTATTAAGTTCATCTTCCACAAGCTTAATCTGAGCATCTTTTTCCGCAATACGTTCATTAAGAAGTTTAATTCTAAGTAAGATATCACCTTGAGCAATAATAGTCTGAACTTCCGAACTACTGATATCTACTTTATTAGTCTCTTCTTCTTTTTCTTCAACAACTGGTTCTTTCTTTTCTTTTAATGTATTTATTTCTTGTTTTAAATTTTCAATTTCTTTTAATAAATCCGCTTCATTAGTTTTTGAAACAATCGAATTAGTTAAAACTGCTATTTGTTCATCACGTTCTTTAACTTCATCATTAAGTTTCTTAATAGTTTCTTCTAATGATTTAATTTGATTATT
>JAEEGL013439631.1_pt1 | contig 11101 bp, 11 predicted proteins | sample 9134231 | NCBI WGS metagenome assembly JAEEGL01 (sample SAMN16246548, study PRJNA631951) | gut metagenome | biome: gut microbiome; feature: rumen; material: fiber-attached | host: Bos | place: Iran: Karaj | collected 2018-10
CGCAGGGGGTATTCATAATCGAAGAAAACGCCGTCGAAGCCGTACTCGTCGAGGAGTGCGGGGATGGCGGTCTCGAGCTTGCCGGTCTTAAAGGCGCGGGTGTGGCGGTCGGCCTTGTCGTGCATCTGATCCTCCCACTCGCCTTCGCCGTTGCTGTCGGGGCCGAGCACGTTGATAAAAATCGGGACGTCGCGGTCGCCGATGGCGGTCCTGAGGCGGTCGAGCGCGTCTTCCAGTAACGGCGTGTCGACGGCGAGCGCGCCGTCCTCGTCAAAATCGACGCAGCCGAACAGAATGACGTCGGTCACAACGTCGAAGCTGTTGGCGGTCAGCACGCCGTCCGCAAGGAGCGATTTCGCCACGGCGTAGGCGGTGACGCGAAAGTCGCGGTTATCGCTCGTTTGGTGCGAGGGCGTGACGGACTTCACCGTGGCCGCGGTTTCGATATGGACAGTCAGCGAGGCGGTCTGCACGGTCCTGAAGGCGCAGAAAAGGGTTTGCTCCTCGCCTTCGCGCTCGTACACCGTCTTGCCGCCGCAGAGGATGCGCACAAGCGAAGCGGCGGGTTTATTCAGCGAGATTTCGACGGTGTTAATCGGCTGTTCGTCAAAGGTCAGCGTCACGTCGCCGTTTTCGTCGGGGGTAACGCTCTCGGTCGCGGCGGATGTGATGGCGGCGGTTTCGGTGGGGCCGTTTGCGGTAGGTTTGGCGCCGCAGGCCGAAAGGAGCAGCAGCGACAGGCACAACAAGAGAGCAACTGGTTTTTTCACGGTCTTCTCCCCTCTCACACGACCTGGAACAGGTAGAATTTCAGATAGTCGGTCTCGGGCACGGTGCGCAGCACCGGGTGATCGGGCGCCTGGGCGCGCGCGGCAATCTGCCGCAGCGACACGCACGCGTCGGCCGCGGCCTCGTCAAGCATCGCGCGGAAGCGGTCGTCGGTCATAAAGTGGCTGCACGAGCAGGTGGCGAGGTAACCGCCGCGGGGCAGCAAGCGCATCGCCTCGAGATTGATTTCTTTATACCCGCGCGTCGCGGCCTGCACGGTGGCGCTGCTTTTGGTGAAGGCAGGCGGGTCCAAAATGATGAAATCGTAGGGGCTGTTCCCCTCTTTTTGGAGATTGGTCAAGAGGTCAAACACGTCGGCCTTTTGAAAGGTCACGTTGTCAAGGCCGTTCAGTTGGCGGTTCACTTCCGCTTCGGCGAGCGCGTCCGCCGAGACGTCGACGGCGGTCACGCTTGTGGCGCCCGCCGCAGCGGCATTCAGCGCAAACGCGCCGGTGTGGGTGAAGCAATCGAGCACGGTGCGCCCGCGGGCCAAGCGGCGGATGGCAAGGCGGTTGTACTTTTGATCGAGGAAGAAGCCCGTCTTTTGCCCGTTGACGTAATCGACGCGGTATTGTAACCCGTTTTCGGTGATGGTGACAAAGCCGTCAAGGTCGGTTTTGAGGCCGTCGGCGACGTAAAACCCCTTGCCCTCGGTCATGCCTTCGCGCACGCGCAACGCGACGTCGTTGCGCTCGTACACGGCGTCAATTGTCACGCCGTAGCTTGCTAAGATATTGACAAGCGCGGGGAAAATCCAATCTTTGACGCGTTCGATGCCGAGTGAGAGCACCTGCGCGACGAGGATATTTTCATAGCGGTCGACGGTCAGGCCGGGGAGCGTGTCCGCCTCGCCGAAGACAAGACGGCAGCACGAAAAATCGTCGCCCATAACGGTGCGGCGGTAGTCGACGGCATAGCGCAAGCGCCGCTCGTAAAAAGCGGCGTCAAAGCGGTCGTTGGGGTTGCGCGACAGCAGGCGGACGCGAATCTTGCTGTTGTCGTTGAGATACCCCGCGCCGAGCCAGCGGCCCTTTTGGGAATAGACGTCGGCGATATCGCCGTTTTCGTAAGCGCCCATTACGGCGGTAACTTCGCCCTCAAACACCCACGGGTGGCCGCCGCGCAGCGCGCGCTCGCCCTTGGGGGTGATGTACACTTTGGGATAAGGCCTTTCCATACGCTGCCTCCTCTGCATAATACAGTGGTATTATACAGCGAAGACGGCGGAATTGCAACTTACAAAAAGAACGCCTTGGCGAGAAGCATGGTAATCACGCCGGGGACGGAAAAGAGGCAGGCAAAAAAGACCGCGTACCAGTTCAGGCCCAGCGACAGCGGCACGAAGTACGACACCGCGCCGACCGCGCAGAGCGAGCCCAGGCCACCCAGAACGCTGGACGCGAACGCGCGCGAAAAGCGGCCGCTCTTTTTGAAAATCAGCAGCGCGACAATCGCAAGCGACGCTGCCAATAGCGGAACGCTCATTGCGCCACCTCCCCGGCTTTTTGCAGCAGATAGGCATACCGCAGCTCCAGTGCGCGCAGGCGGTAAACGGCGGACTCGACCAATCGCGGGTCGTCGGCGTTCTCGAACTCGCGCCGCGCCCGCCGCAGCTGCTCGCAAACGTCGTGGGCCGCCTGCGGATAATACGCCGCGTCCGGTACGGGACGGATTTTGCGTTTCACGGACATCTCCCCTTTTTTATTTTATGGTATGTTCGCGCCGCGGCGGTTATGATAGCGTTCGTTTCTGCACATAATAAACCGAGAGAGAAATTCGGGGAGGCGATTGTACGGACAGCCATTCTTACACCTTTGAGCAATATTGCGGGGTGGTCGGACGCAACGTAATTGTAGAGGAGACGACCTTTTTTAACGGGGAACGGCAGCTGCGGTGCCTGAGCCGCCACGTCTGCGGCAGCGACGTCTGCCGCAACGCCTTTCTGCGCAGGCGGTTTGAAAAGACGGTTGAAAAACGCCGCTGATTCTTCTATAATAGCGGCAGGAGGTGATGGCCGTGAGCGGTGTGTATCTGCATATCCCGTTCTGCGCGTCCAAGTGCCCGTACTGCGATTTTTATTCGATGCGGGCCGATGAGGCGACGCGCGAGAAATACGTGCAGGCGCTGCTGGACGAGATCGGTTCCGGCCGCCGCAGCGGCGTTACAAGCTTTCAAGCCGAAACGCTCTATCTCGGCGGCGGCACGCCGTCGCTGCTGACGGGTGACCAGTTGTGCCGCCTTGTCGGCGCAGCGAAAGAACAGTTCGGCGTGAACGGGGAAATCACCGTGGAATGTAACCCCGCGAGCGACGTCGAGGGGCTGATTCCCGCCTTTCTGGCGGCGGGCGTCAACCGCGTGTCGCTGGGGATGCAATCGGCGGTGGATGCCGAGCGGCGTGCGCTCGGGCGCCTGTCGGGGCGGGAACGGATTGCCGACGTGGTGCGCCGGTTGCAGAGTGCGGGGCTTGATAATATTTCGCTTGACGTAATGATCGGCATCCCCGGTCAAACGGCGGAATCGCTATGCGAAACGCTGGAATTTGCCGCCGCCTGCGGCGCAAAACACATCAGCGCGTATCTTTTGAAAATCGAGGAAGGCACGTTTTTTGCCACGCACCGCGAGCGCTATGACTTTGCGGATGACGACACGGCGGCCGATTTATACCTGCTGGCGTGTGAACGGCTGGCCGCGCTCGGCTACCGCCACTATGAGATTTCGAACTTCGCCTTGCCCGGGTACGAGAGCCGTCACAACAGCGGGTACTGGGAACTGACCGACTATCTCGGTATCGGTGCGGCGGCACATTCATTCGTGGGCGGCCGGCGGTTTTACTACCCGCGCAGCATCGAAGCGTTTGAAGCGGGTGACCCGCCCGTCGAGGACGGAACCGGCGGCGACGCGGCGGAATACGTGATGCTGCGTCTGCGGCTTGCCGTGGGTCTGCGCCTTTCGGAACTCAAAGCGCGGTACGGGGAGGCCGCGGCGGCCGAAATCATCAAAAAAGCCCCGCTCCGCAAGGAGCAGGGACTGGTCCGTTATGACGGGGAAACGCTGGCGCTGACAGAAGCGGGCATGCTGCTGTCGAACAGCGTGATTGCGGATTTTATTCCGCTGTGATGAGGGTGCGCCCCTCTTCCGTCAACTCCACGTTTTGCACACCGCGGGCGTAAACGGCGTCGGCAGTTATCAAAATATAGCCATAGTCGTCGTGTTTGTCTGCGAACGCGACGGCTTTTTCATACCCCATCACGAACAGGCCGGTGGAAAGCGCGTCGCACATGGCGCCGTCGGTGCCGATGACGGTCACGCTTTGCAAATCGGAATCAGCGGGAAAGCCGGTTTGGGGGTCGAGAATGTGGTGATAGGTCTTGCCCGCGTATTCAAAATAGCGCTCGTAGCCGCCCGAGGTGACGACCGAGCGCCCCCCTTTGCACGAGAACGAGAGCGCAAGGCCGCTGCCCGTCGGGGACTGGACGCCCACCGACCACAAACCGCCGTTGGGATTGTCGCCGGCGAGCACGATATTCCCGCCCAGCGAGAGAACGGCGGGCACCTGCGCGGAATCGCACAGCGCCATCAGGCGGTCGCCGAGCGCGCCCTTGGCGATACCGCCGAGGGTGACGGACGCGTACGGCGCGCGGGTGACGAGGGTGCCGTCGAGGGTGATGGCGTCGCTGCCGGTAAAGAGCAGCGCGTTCTGCACTTCGGCCTTGCCGGGGACGGCATATTCGCCGGTATCAAAGCCCCAGAGATTGACGACGGGGGCGACGGTGCAATCAAACGCGCCGCCGGTGAGGCGGTTGGCCTCGAACGCGGCGGAAAGTACGGCGGCCGTTTCGTCGCTGACGGTGACGGGCGCGTCCGCGGCGTTGATTTTCGCCACGTCGCTCGCGGGGTTGCCCGCGTCAAACAGTCCTTCGCAACGGGTGATTTCCGCTTGCAAAGACGGCAAAAAGCCCTCGTCGTCCGTATAGGCGACAAGGGTCATGACCGTATCCATCGCGGTCAGGGAAACGGTTTGTTTCGGCGGCACGGTGCGCGCGGTCGGCGTGCAGGCGCAGACGGTCAGCAGCAGCGTGAGCGCGGCGGCAAAAGCGACGTGGCGTTTCACGGCGTGGCCTCCGTTCCGTTAACCTGCTCGACCAGCAAGCCGTTCTGCTCGTGTTCTTCGAGCGTTTTGGCGTAATAAATCTTGCCCGTTTTGTCGTGGCGGAAATAGATGTACTCGGTGTCGTCGGGCCAAAGCGCGGCGCGGATGGCGTCGTCGCCGGGGTTGCAGATGGGGCCGACGGGAAGGCCCGGGCACGCGGCGTCATAGGTGTCGTACGCGGCGCGGAACGCCTCCTCATCCTCGGCGGAGGGTTTGACGGTGTCGGTCACGTACTCGGAGGTGGAATCGCACTGCAGGTACGGGAAGTTGTCGGCATCCGCCAAACGGTTGCGCAAAATGCCCGAGACGGTAGGCATCTGTTCGCTGTTGCCCGCCTCGCCCTGAATGACGGAAGCGAGCGTCAGCACGTCGTCCACACTCTCGCCGAGTTCGGCGGCGCGGGCGGCATACTCGTCCGTCCACTTGGCGGCGAAATTGTCCAAAAACCGAGCAAGGACGGAACCGGCGTCCTCGTCGAGATAAAACTCATAGGTATCGGGATAGAGATACCCCTCCAACAGGCGGTAGCGGCTTTCGGGCGCGTCCACCGCCGCCAGGAAAGGATAGGCGGCCGTGTCGGCGCTGCCGGCGGCCTGCAGGAACGCCGCGGCGGAGCACACGCCGTTTTGCTCGAGTTTGCGGGCAATCGCATCGGCGGTCATCCCCTCGGGGAAGGTGACGGTGACGGTCTGCACCCACGTTTCGGGCTCGGTTTCGGCGGGTTTTTCACGCCCGCAGGCACACAGCGAGAGAAGCAGCATCGCGCAAAGCAGGGACACAAGGCGTTTCATATTTATTCGTCCTCATCGTCGCCGTCTTGATTCGCAATGAGCTTGGCGTTCTGCTCGTGCTCCTCGAGCGTGACGGCATAATACGCCTTGCCGTTCTTGTCGTGGCGGAAGTAGTAATAATCGGTGTCCGCGGGGGCGAGCGCCGCGTGAATGGCGTTATCGCCGGGGTTGCAGATGGGGCCGACGGGCAAGCCGATGCACTCTTTGGAATAGGTGTCGTAATTGTTGCGGAAGGAGATATACTTGTTCGTGTCCTCGGTCGAAGAGGTCAGCGTGGGCTTGATGGTGTCAAGCAGATAGTTCTCGGTGGCGTCGCTTTGCAGGTAGGGGTACTCGGACGGTTCGGCCAGGCGGTTGGAAATGATGCCGGAAAGAATCTTCATCTCGTCCTTATTGGCGGCCTCTTTCTGCAAAATGGAAGCGAGGGTGATTACCTCATCGAGCGTCATCCCCTGCTTTTCGGCGAGGTCGGTATACTCTTTGGTCCACTTCTCGTTGAAGTTGTCAAGGAACTTGCGCACCACGCTCGACGCGGTTTCGCCGACGTAGAAGTCGTAGGTGTCGGGATAGAGATAGCCCTCCATCACGCGGAAGCGCAGCTCGCGGTTTTCCATCTTGGCGAGGAAGGGATAGTCCCCGGAGAAGTCGATGGTCTGAAGCGCGGTGATAAAGCCGGCCGCGTCGCAAACCTTGTTCTTTTCGAGTTTTGCAGCAATCTGGTCAACGGTGTAGCCCTCGGGGAAGGTGACCGAGACGGTTTCGGACTGGGTGTAATCCGCCTGCATGGTCGAGAGCATTTTCTCAAGGCCCATACTGGGGGTGAGGGTGTAGTTGCCGGTGACGTACTGGTAGTTCTCTTCATCCTCGACGTGAACGAGGTTGACGAAGAGCTTGCAGAACATCGGGTTGTGAATCAGTTTATTCTTGTGAAGAAGGTCGATTACCTCTTCGTCGGTCTGACCGGCGGAAACCGTGACCTCGACGGCCTTATCCTTGGCCTTGATGGAGAGAATATCGTTGATGCAGTTCAGGCCGTACCAGCACAGAACCGAGCTGACGGCCGCCACAATCAGCACGCAGACGGCAAAGCGTTTGAAGCGGGCGCGGCGGCGCGCGGCGCGCGGCGAGGCGTCGTTCCATTTTTTCTTTGCCTCTTTGATGCGGCGCTTGCGCTCCATTTCGCGCTTCTGACGAGCAGTCGCGGGGGGCACGGTCACGCGCAAATCGCTCTTTTTGGCGGCCTGGCCGCTGCCGACACCGTCGGTCGGCATCACGGACGACGAGCGGCCGTCACGCGCGGCGTTTTTGCCGGCGGGCTCTTTGCGGGCGGCGTCCTTACGGGCGGCCGCGCGCTTGATTTCGCCGGGTTTGTTGGCGAAATACACGCCGGTGTCGGTCGGGTTGACGTGCTCGACGCGGTCAAAGCGGAACTCGGAAACGCGCTGACGGCGCTCGCGCTCGGCGCGGGCGAGTTCAGCGGAAAGCGCCTTGTCCTGCTCGGTCTTGGCGGACTTGGCGGCCGCGGCGGCTTCATCGCCGTCGATGCGGCTGTTCTTGCCGCGTTCGCTGCCGTCCGGATTGCGAAAATGCGAGGATTGCGTCGCGGATTTCTGCGGCGCGGCCTGCTTTTTGGGCGCACCCGATTTCTGCGGCGCAGACTTCTGCGGCGCAGCGGACTTCGGCGACGGTTTTTGCGCGTCGTCGTTCTCAAAGTTTTTCAATAACTCGTCGTAGTCCATATGGAAACTCCTTTAGAAAGAGGGATTGGGTAACGAAAGCACTGCGGACGGGGTGACAACCGTGTCGACGGGGCGATCAAACGTGCCGCGCGGGAGCTCGGGCACCACTTCGCCGTCGTAACACAGGCCGACGGTCTTGCCGCCGTATCCCGCCAGAAAGCGGTCGTAATAGCCGCCGCCGTAGCCGAGGCGGTAACCGCGCTCGTCATACAGCAGCGCGGGCACCAGACAGACGGAATCGGCGCCGGGATAGGCGGGCGGACAATCGAGCGTGGGTTCGGTCAAGCCGAAGGCGCCGGGCGCGAGTTCGTCGAACGAGCGGATGATATAGAACTGCATTTCGCCCATCGCGTCGGCGCAGCGGGGCGCCGCGACGGTTTTGCCGGCGGCCAGCAGCGCGGCGATCAGCGCGCGGGTGTCGGCCTCGTGGGGTTGCGAAACATAGGTCAGCACCGTGCCTGCCGTGCGAATTTCGGGCAGGGTGAGCAGACGCTCGCACAGGGCTTTATCGGCGGCCGCTTTGTCGGCATCCATCATAGCCGCTCGGGCGGCTTTTGCGCGCTCGCGCAGGTCGCGCTTGCGGCGGGCGGTTCCGTTCAGAATTCCCATTGAATTTGCTCCATAATACGGCGGGCGGTTTCTTGACCTGCCAGCAGTTCGGTAATCGCGGCGGCGAACTGCCACGAAACACCCGCGCCGCGGGCGGTCACCACGTTGCCGTCGGTGACGACGCCGGCATCGACGACGGTCGCGCCGATGAGCTTGTCTTCAAACCCGGGGAAGCAGGTGGCGCGCTTGCCGCGCAGCAGCCCCTTCTGCCCCAGCACGAACGGGGCGGCGCAGATGGCGGCCAGCACCTTGCCGTTTGCGGCGGCATAATCGACGGCCGCGTTGACGCCGGCGCTGCGAAAGAGATTCTCGGCGCCGGGCATGCCGCCGGGCAGCATCACGCCCGTCAGCGAGTCGTCGGGGCGGAACTCGTCCAGCGAGAGATCGGCGCGCACGCGCACGCCGCGGTTGCCCTCGGCAGAACGGTCGGGGTTGAGCGCAACGGTTTGCGTTTCAACACCGGCGCGGCGCAGAAAATCGAGCGGCGCGATTGCTTCGACGGGCTCAAAGCCGTCGGCCAAAAAAATCGTAAACATCGTATCACCTCATACATGCGGCTCAGGATCCGAGCGCGTCGGTCACCATTTGCCACAGTGCGTCGTTGACGGTTTCGGGCGGAAGGGGTTCGCCGTCGGCGGCGCAGGTCAGCAGTTGCCAGCCGCATTTTTCGGCGGCGTAGAGAGCGGCCTCGCGGCACGCCTGCAAAAACGCAACGTTCGCTTCGTGCACGTCTTTTTTGCCTTCGTCGCCGTTGTAGCGCTTCTGCAGCAGCTTCTGCGACACCTCGACGGGCATATCCATAAAAATCACACGGTCGGGGGCGGGAATGCCGACTTTGTTATATTCCAAATCAAACAGCCAGTCGATATAGCCGTCCCACTCGGCGCGCGGGAGTTTGGTCATTTGGTACAGAATGTTGGCGGGCGTGTAACGGTCGGCAAAAATCAGCTTGCCGGCGCGGTAATCGTCGCGCCACGTTTCGGTGAAAGAGGCGTAACGGTCGACCGTATAGAGCACCGAAGCGGCGTAGGCGTTGACGTCCAGCGCCGAGTGGCCGAAATCGCCGCGCAGATATTTGCGCACCAGAATGCTGGAATCGCTGTCATAATCGGGTAATTTGATTTTGCGATAGGGCACGCCGGCCTTTTCCAGACGCGCGCAGAGCATGTCCGCCTGGGTGGTTTTGCCGCTGCCGTCAAGGCCCTCGAGATCAATGAACATGGTTTCTCCTCCGGAATTATGCACATACGAATCCATAATGTACCAGTATAGTGTAGTATTATACATTAAATATAGGAAACTGTCAAACAAAGCAACAGATTTGTAACTATTTTGTTGCCAAATTCGCGATTCTTTGCTACAATACTCACGAAAGCGAGGAATCTGTATGAGAGCTTACGAACGTTTTTTACGCTACGCGGTCATTGACACGCAAAGCGACGACCGCAGCGAAACCGTACCGACGACCGCCAAGCAGTTTGATTTGCAAAACCTGCTGGCGCAGGAGTTGACCGCGCTCGGGGCGAGCGACGTGCTGGCCGCCGAAAACGGCTGCACCTACGCCAAAATTCCCGCCACGCCGGGGTACGAGAGCAAGCCGAAGCTGGGCTTTATCGCACACATTGACACCTCCCCCGACTGCAGCGGCGCGGGCGTAAAACCCGTGCTGACGCCCGATTATGACGGGGGCGATTTGCCGCTCGGCGACAGCGGTCTGGTGCTGACGGCCAAGATGTTCCCGCACCTGCCCTCTCTGAAGGGGCGCACGCTGATCACGACCGACGGGACCACGCTGCTCGGGTCGGACGACAAGGCGGGCGTGGCCGAGATTGTCACCATGGCCGAACGCCTTTTAAGCGGCGAGGTGCCGCACGGCCCCATCTGCCTGGCCTTTACCCCCGACGAGGAAACCGGCGGCGGCGCGGACACGGTCGATTTAGACGTCTTCGGCGCCGACCTCGGCTACACGGTGGACGGCGGGCCCGAAGGCGATCTCGAGTATGAAAACTTCAACGCCGCGATGGCGCGGTTCGAGGTCAAGGGCGTGGGGGTGCACCCCGGCTCGGCCAAAAACGTTATGGTGAACGCGGCGCTGGTCGCGGCCAAAATTAACGACCTGCTGCCCGCGGACGAGATCCCCGCCCGCACCGAGGGGCGCGAGGGCTTTTACCACCTGACAAGTCTGGAAGGCGACGTGGAAAACGCGGTGGCCGAGTATATCATCCGCGATTTTGACGCCGGGAATTTTGACCGGCGGCAAGAGAAAATGCGCGAAATTGCCGAGACGCTCAGCGCCGAATACAACTGCACCGTGAAGCTGACGCTCAAAGAGCAGTACCGCAATATGGCCGAAATCATTCGGCAGCACCCGGTGCTGATTGACAATGCGCTGGAAGCGGCGCGTCGCTGCGGCCTTGACCCCTGCACCGACCCCATCCGCGGCGGCACGGACGGCGCCCAGCTGTCGTTCCGCGGGCTCCCCTGCCCCAATCTGGGCACGGGCGGCTACGCATTCCACGGCCCGTATGAGCACAACACCGTCGAAGGGATGGACAAACAGACCGACGTACTGGTCGAGATTGTCAAGCTGTTCGCGGAATGACCGCGTGAAAGGGAAGAAAGAATGAAACACTATATCCCGTGGGTCCTGATGTTTGCCGCCGCAGAGGCGGCGCTCACCCTGATCCAGTTCGCCTTGCGAAAACGCACGATCAAAAAAGGATGGCGCGCGGCGCTGATCGCGGCCAAGGCGCTTGGCGCCATCGCGTGCGCGGCGCTGGTGCTGGGCGGGCCGGTTGCGCTGCGCCCCGTGCAGATACCGATGGTGGCGGTGTCCGCGGCGCTGCTGCCCGATGCCGCGGCGGACGCGCTCTATGCGGCCTTTTGCGCCCTCAAAAAGAAAACGCGCGCTTTCGCGCCCGTCAAAATTCTGAGTCTGGTTTTGGGCGTGGCGTTCTTTGTGTTCGGCACGGTCAATATGCAAA
>JAEEGL013694289.1_pt1 | contig 11101 bp, 8 predicted proteins | sample 9134231 | NCBI WGS metagenome assembly JAEEGL01 (sample SAMN16246548, study PRJNA631951) | gut metagenome | biome: gut microbiome; feature: rumen; material: fiber-attached | host: Bos | place: Iran: Karaj | collected 2018-10
AGTTTTTCGATAAGACCCCCATCGTATTCGAGGGAATCAACGATGTAAATTGGGCAAAGAAAGTAAAAGACAAGAATAAATATGTCACAGGCATAGTGGAAGAATATGACCTGGAAGATACAGTATCTCTTGCTAAGAGCATTTTGCCGAATGCCGAGACCATCGTAGGTATCACAGATTCTTCCAATGTCGGTAACACCAAGACGCAGCAATTCCATGCATTGGCCAAGACGTTTCCGGATTTAAAGCAGGAGATTGTAAATTGTAGTGACCTTTCTTTGAAGGAAATCCAAGAGAAGGTTGGTTCTTATGATAAAAACACCATCCTGCTTTATCTGAATTTCCAGGAGGATGGCGAAGGGAATCACTATACTATAAGTCAAAGTACGCAGATTTTGGTAGATGCTGCAAATGCCATGATTTTCCGTGGGGATGAAACCGGTATAGAAAATGGACTTGCCGGCGGTTGCATCATCCGTTTTTATGACATGGGGCATATGGCCGGCCGCATGGCTATGGCTATTCTAGATGGCAAGTCTCCGGCGGATATGCCTTTGGAAAGCGTGCCCACTTACAACGTGCTAAATGCAAGGACTTTGGCGAGATTTAGCGTAAGCGAATCTGCGTTACCCAAGAACGTAGAGCTCATCTATGAAGAGAAAACTTATGTAGAAGAGAATATCGGCATCATCTCGGCCTTCCTTCTCTTTACCGCCATTGCTTTTGTCATCATTTTCCTCCTGGTTCGAGACAATAGGAACCGTAAGGCGCTGTACTCCGTGATGGTACAGAAGGAGGAGGAAAATACCCGCATCATCAATTCGATTCCCACAGGTATCGGTTGCTTTGAATTGACAGAGCGTGCCCTGTCTCAGATTTACATCAATGACTCCTTTTATTCGGTGATGCAGACCAGAAAGGAAGCCTTCGAAGAGTACTTCGGCGAGTATGTGTACAATGCGGTATACGAAGATGACTTGAAAGCCTACGAAGAGACGAAGCGTATGCTTCTTGATGGGGTGGATTCCTTCCAGATGGCCCGTAGATTCTGGCTGGTAAATCGCACCAGATACAAATGGATCAGCGTGGCAGGCCAGGTCATGGAGCGTAAGAACGGCAGACTGCGTTTGTACTGTACCTACACCGACATGGATGAATTGGAGCATAATAAGCAGATTGCGGAAGAGTCCAAGACTTCCATGGAGCTGGCTATCGACAACATCGGTATGCTGTTTTTCGAGTATTATCCGGATCAGGATTTCGTATTCTTTGGTGAAAATCATGACAGGTGGGGCATCCCTGCCTTTCTGTCTAATTTCCCGGAGTCCTTCTTTGAACTAAAATGCGTGTATGCAGATGATGAAAACACCATGTGGAAGCTTTTTATGCGTTGCAAAGAAGGAGAGAATAATATCTCCACAGAGGCCAGGCTCTATGACCGTAACAGCGGCAACCGCCTTGAGTGGTACCGTTTTAATCTGGCTCCGCTTTTGGATGCAGACGGTAAGCGGGTGAAGGTCATCGGTATGGGTGTAAATATCACTGCCCAGAAGAGTGCCGAGTACAATTACAAGGGCCACATGGACTCTATCGTAAAGATGAACCCCAACGCCGTGTCCACGTATCGCCTGAATATTTCCAGAAATATTTGTGAAAACGGATACTCCAGCGTAGCAAACCTGATTAATCTTGGCGCGAAGATAAGTGTTGATACGCTGTTTGCAAAGGCTTCCGACCTGATTCTGGACCCGAAGGAAAAGGAGCAGTTCAGGGAGTTCTTTGAACTGGAGCATCTTCTGCAGAAGTACGATAAAGGCGAGCGCAAGGTGGAGATGGAGCATCGAATGCTCTTAGAGCCAGGCCGTAACGAGTGGCTTTTGACATCCCTGGAGATGATGGAGAACCCGGAAACCCGCGAGATTCAGGGTATCGCTTATCAGCAAAATATCAATAATAAGAAAATCAAAGAGCAGGTCATCAACGAAGTGCTGCGTTACAACTTCGATAACCTGTATTACGTAGATAAGGAAACCCAGGAGTACATCGTCTATCGCCGTGAGGAAGGCAATACTTCCGTCGGTGAATTAAAGCACAATTTCTTTGACACCATGAAGCAGTACATTTTGGACAGGGCTGCTACAGAAGGGTCTTTGGAACGAATCAGTGGTATCACCTGGGAATCTATCCTGCAGCAGCTGGAAAATAGGGACGAGTACAGCTTCTACGTATCCATTCACATGGATGATGGCAGCAGGAAGCGTAAGAAATTCCAGTTCGTGCGCGTGGAAGAAGAGAATAATAAAATCTTCGCCATGGAGCAGGACATCACCGAGATTTATGAGACAGAAGAAAAGCGTCGTAAGGAACTTTCTGAGGCCTTGGAAGATGCCCACCGGGCAAATAAAGCCAAGACCGAATTCTTCAGCCGCATGAGTCACGATATCCGTACTCCTATGAACGGTGTGCTGGGTATGACCACGCTGGCGCTGGAGGAAAAGAACTTCGATGTGGTGCGGGAGTACCTGCATAAGATTGATTCTAGCGGCCAGTTTTTGTTGGGCCTCATCAACGATATCCTGGATGTGTCCAAAATCGACAGCGGCAAGATGGAGCTTTTCCCGGAGCCGTACACCAGCCAGGAAATGGAAGAGTATCTGGATGTGGTCATCGGTACCTTGTGTCGTAATAAGGGCGTCAACTTCTCTATGAGCATCGATTTCGGCGAATACCCGGTTATGGTGGATAAACTGCGTTTTAACCAGATTTACTGTAATCTGCTGTCTAACTCCGTGAAGTTTACCAAGGTGGATGGCACAGTAGAAATCGGCATTGCGGTGAAGGAAAACCTGGGGGATCAGGTGGTACTTGAGACCATGGTAAAGGACAATGGCTGCGGTATGAGCAAAGAGTTCATGGAGCACATGTTTGAACCATTTTCCCAGGAGCAGAGCCATAATAAGTCCGGTATCATCGGCACGGGCCTAGGTCTTGCCATCGTGAATAACATGGTAGAAATGATGAACGGCCAGCTGGAAGTAGAGTCTGAGCAGGAAGATCCGGAACATCCGGAGAAACGGCACGGTTCCCTTTTCACCATTACGGTGACCCTGCCTGTGGTGAAGACAGAGGCTGTCGCCAAGAGTGTAGCTCAGAACGAACTCAAGGATATCAATATCCTGGAGTACGATTTCGGTGGCAAGAACCTGCTGCTTTGTGAAGATAACGATATCAATGCCATGATCATCACCCGAATCCTGAATAAGAGTGGATTCACTGTGGATAGAGCGGAGAATGGTAAGGTCGGTGTGGATAAGTTCATCAATGCGCCGAAGGGCACTTACGAAGCCATCCTGATGGATATCCGTATGCCGGAGATGAGCGGTTTGGAGGCGACAGAGGCCATCCGCAAATACCAGAAGGAGCAGGGCATCGAAATGGGAGATCCGGATTCTATCCCGATTATCGCCATGACAGCCAACGCTTTCGACGAAGATGTGCAGCAGGCAAAGGATGCCGGTATGAACCGTCACTTGTCAAAACCTATCGATCGTGAGAAGGTACTGAAGACCTTGTACGAGTACACGGTGCTGAATATCAGAGATTAAAGAAATAAGGAAATAGTTAGGCCCTGCCAGTTGGTGGGGCCTTTTGTGTGCAGTGGGGGAGCAAATGAAGGGGAATCTAAGGTGAAAGTGTCTGACAATAATTGGAGTAAAATGTGAAATAACTGTGAAATTAGCACTCGACCATTGACAGTGCTAACAACCGGTGTTATATTTAAATCATCAAAAGGAAATACTCCTAGCAAATGCTAAGAGCGTAACGCATCAGACCGATGTGTTAGGAAAGGAAGTGTTTGTTATGTTAAGACCTACAGTATTTAGAAATAATTATTTGGATGACATGTTTGATGATTTCTTCCAGGCTCCGTATTGGGGCGGCACCGGCATGAGAGCCGTATCTTCCATGACTACGGATATCAAAGAGACAGCAGATGGATACGAAATCGATATGGAGCTTCCGGGCTTCGAAAAATCTGATATCAACGCAGAATTGAAAGATGGTTATTTGACCATTCGCGCTACTCATAAAGAAGACAATGAGAAGAAAGACGAAGGTAAGCGTTATATCCGTAGAGAACGTTACACCGGTCACTACGAGAGAAGCTTCTATGTAGGCGAAGAAGTCACCGAAGAAGATATCAAAGCTAGATTCAAAGATGGCATCCTGACTATGGCGATTCCGAAGAAAGAGCCACAGCCACACATTGAAGAAACCAAACGCATCTCCATTGAAGGATAAAGCTATTTCCCAGAGGTTTTGCAAGACTTCATCCCCTCCTTGCACTTATATAGATTAAAAAGCACGGCACGGTACGATAGATACGGCGCCGTGCTTTTTTGTGTGATAAAACGGAAACTTTCTTCCTAGAACCTTCATCTAAAAGATGGTAATATATTGAGGTAAGTGTGAAACACTTATCTCGTAGACCCGACGGGTAAGTGCAAAGGAGAACTATGTTAGATTCAATTAAGAAAAATGCCAAGGGTATCGCGCTGATGGTGATAAGTGCCACCTGTCTATGCCTTGGTCAGCTGATTTGGAAAATGATGCCGGGTGTACAGATCCTGCCTCTCATCGCGGGTTTTGCACTGTATGGCGTAGGTGCACTGGTGATGATTGTGGCCTTTAAATTTGGCTCACTATCCGTGCTGCAGCCCATGAACAGCATCAGCTATATCTTATCTGCCATCCTGGCTTATTTTGTCCTGAGTGAAAGTATCAGCCTGCAGAAGGGCATCGCCATCATCGTCATCATGGCAGGCGTCATCCTCTTAGCGGGAGGTGACAGCGATGATTAATCTATTTGGATTTTTGAAGCTGGCAGCAGTGATTGCTTCCGGCATCAGCGCAGCTTTTGGAAGCTACTTCCTGAAACGCGCTTCCGCAGTTTTAGGCGCGTCTGATGAGAATACGGGTGCAACCGGTTCGGAAGATGGTGTGGTTACAACTGGCTCAACAAGTGAGAGTAAGAGTGAAACACAGAGTGGTTTAGTAGGTGTGATGGTTAGACTGCTTACTTGTCCATCCTTTTACTTGGGTGGATTCTTGTACGTACTAGCTAGTTTGCTAAGTATTTACCTACTAAAAGTGTTGCCATATTCCATCGTAGTTCCCTTGGGTGGACTGACCTATATCTGGACACTGATTATTTCAGCGAGACTTTTGCATGAGAGAATCACAGTAAGAAAATTTGCAGGTGTAGTGGTGATTCTGCTGGGTGTATTTTTGATTGCTACTAGTTAGAAGCGCCATGGCTTGACTAGGCGTTCGCGGAAATTAGAGGCGAAGATAACAAGGGCCAAATATGACAAAGAAAGCACCAATTATGACAATGCGTCTCGGTGCAAGATACTCTATAATGTAAGTACAGAGTAAAAATGTGAGCAAACCGCTGGGCGGTTTCATGAAAAAAGAAAGCCGATTTGTAAGGCAAGGAAGAAAGAGAAAAGAAGGGTAAAAAATGAACTATCAAGAAGCGTATGCAAAATTAGAGAAATCAGGACAGACTCATGTGCTGAAATATTATGAGGAACTGTCCGAGACTGAGAAGCAGGACCTGCTGTCTCAGATTGAATTGACAGACTTTACTGTGCTGGAAGCTTGCAAGCACAAAGAAGAGAATAACCGCGGCGAATTTGCTCCGCTGAAATGTATGGAATTAGATGAAATCAAAGCCGGCGCAGCAGCATTCGAGGCAAAGGGCCTTGAAGCAATCCGCGCAGGTAAAGTGGGCGCTGTACTTTTGGCAGGCGGTATGGGCACCAGACTTGGCTCCGACGATCCTAAAGGTATGTACAACATCGGCCTCACCAAGGAAGTATATATCTTCCAGCGCATCATCGAGAACCTTTTAGACGTAGTAAACAAAGCTGATGCGTGGATTCACCTCTTCGTCATGACCAGCGACAAAAACCATGACAAGACTACCAAATTCCTGAAGGAACATGCATATTTCGGATACAAGGAAGAGTACGTACATTTCTTCAAACAGTCTATGGCTCCTGCTGCAGACTACAATGGCAATGTATATATGGAAAGCAAACACACCATTTCCTCTTCTCCAAACGGAAACGGTGGCTGGTACATCTCCATGGTAGACAGCGGCATGACCGAGGTAGTGAAGGCCAATGGCATCGAGTGGTTGAACTGCTTTGCTGTAGATAATGTGCTGCAGCGTATCGCAGACCCTGTATTCGTAGGCGCTTGCATCGACCGTGACGCAGCAGTTGGCGCAAAGGTAGTACGCAAGAATGCTCCTGATGAAAAAGTAGGTGTCATGTGCTTAGAAGATGGAAAACCATCCATCGTAGAGTACTATGAATTGACGCAGGAAATGATGGACGCCAAAGATGAGAAGGGGAATCCTGCATACAACTTCGGCGTTATCTTAAACTATCTGCTTCGTGTAACAGACCTGGATAAAATCGTATCCCAGAAGCTGCCTCTTCACGTAGTAGAAAAGAAGATTCCTTACATGGATGAAGCCGGCGTATTCCACAAACCGGAAGAGCCAAACGGCTACAAGTTCGAAAGCCTCATCTTGGATATGATCCATATGATGCCAAGCTGCTTACCTTTCGAAGTAGAGCGTAACTACGAGTTCGCACCAATCAAGAACAAAACCGGCATCGACTCCGTAGAGAGCGCAAGAGCCCTCTGCAAAGAAAACGGGATTGAACTTTAAGTCGACACGAGGTGTCAGCGAAGCTGACGGAGCCCTGGTGTCAGCCGTGCGGCGCTTGAGCACAGACATGAGGTGTCAGCTAACAAATTGACAGACCTAAATAACATAAAAACGTTAAACTTTGGCTATATAGTGCGTATACTTATTTATAAGATAAGGAATACAAATAACAAGATGTCTTATTTGAAGGCACGTGTTTGGCGGCACAAGCCGCGAAAGGAGATACTATGGCAATCCTTGTAACAGGTGGTGCTGGCTTTATCGGAAGCCACACAGTAGTAGAATTACAGAACGCTGGCTACGATGTAGTCGTATTAGATAACTTGGCTAACTCCAGCGAGAAGTCCCTGGAGAGAGTAGAAGAAATCACCGGTAAAAAGGTGAAATTCTACAAAGCCGACATTTTAGACAGAGAAGCGCTTGAGAAAATCTTCTCCGCAGAGAAAGTGGACGCAGTCATCCATTTTGCAGGCCTGAAGGCTGTAGGCGAATCCGTACAGAAACCTTGGGAATACTATGAGAATAACATCGCAGGTACTTTGACACTGGTTGACGTCATGAGAAAACACGGATGCAAGAACATCATCTTCTCTTCTTCCGCTACTGTATATGGCACACCGGAATTCGTGCCTATCACAGAGGAGTGCCCAAAAGGACAGTGCACCAATCCTTACGGTTGGACCAAGTCCATGCTGGAGCAGATTCTTTCCGATATTCAGAAAGCAGACAATGAGTGGAATGTAGTGCTCCTTCGTTACTTCAACCCAATCGGTGCGCATAAGAGCGGCCTCATCGGTGAGAATCCAAACGGTATTCCGAACAACCTGATGCCATACATCACACAGGTTGCAGTAGGTAAGCTTCCACAGCTTTCCGTATTCGGCGATGACTATGATACTCCGGACGGAACCGGCGTCAGAGATTACATCCATGTAGTGGACCTTGCAATCGGTCATGTAAAGGCTATGAAGAAAATCGAAGAAAAAGCCGGCCTTTCTATCTACAACTTAGGTACCGGCCACGGCTACTCCGTACTGGATGTAGTGAAGAATTTCGAAGCTGCCACCGGCGTAAAGGTTCCATACGTCATCAAACCTCGTCGTGCAGGCGATATCGCAGAATGCTACGCAGATCCTGCTAAAGCCAAAGCTGAACTTGGCTGGGTTGCAGAGCGTGACTTAAAAGAAATGTGCGAAGATTCCTGGAGATGGCAGAGCCAGAATCCAAACGGATTTGAAGATTGACACTTCTTTAAGAAAAGAATACGTTGCAACCTCCATCAATAAATGTTATAGTTTAACTAAAGAAAGCACCCACTCCAAAGTGGATGCTCCTCGAGAATAGCTAATTGCTCGTTATGAGCGCAGCCTCTCCCGTTGGCCGACAGGAGAGGCATTTTTTATTTGTGCTTTTTATTTCTCTTATCGAGAAAGCAAAGCAACGCTAATAGCGCGTTACAGGTCATTATTGGCAATGCTAGAAAGCCTAGTACTACCATTAAGATTTCATAATCGCTCATTGGCGCCACCTCCCTTCCGATAGTGAAATCCAATTACTCGGATCACCATGTTGGCTCGGGAGACTACCACCCTGTCATGGGTACTTTCTGCGGTCAAGCCGCAAATATTAATCTATCACAGCATACTTCCCGTATCAATCGAACAAATTATTAAATATACAATCAAGTGTGAGCTTGAGAACTTTGGAATAAAAAAGTATAATATTCCTTGAAAGGAATACAACGACGAACTTCTACGGGAGGATTGCAAATTGGGAAGAAAAACTGATTTTCAAATTGGGCTGGAGAAGGATTTACAAAATCCAGAATTCAAAAAGGAATGGGATGCCTTGGAACTTGATTTTCAAATCCAAGCAGCGCTTATGAAGGCTCGAATTGATGCTGATATGACACAAGCGGAGCTTGCAAAAAAAAGCGGTGTTCGTCAATCAAATATAAGCAGAATTGAATCTGGTGCTGTGATTCCTAGACTTGATACATTAGAGAAGCTTGCCCAAGCTATGGGCAAGAAATTGAAGATAACAATGGAATAGTGAGTAGTATTACTCATCCAATATCATGAATTCCATATAATCAAATTCGATTTCTTCTACGAAACTGTCCTGGCGGAACTTTGTGGACTTATGGCGTTTGAATTCATTTACATTGGAGTCAAGCCATACAGGGACGGCCAGGTCTAATTTGTTACAAGTCTCTTCCAGAGCATGGAAAATCTTGTGTGTTCTGGTATCGTCTTCGTCACGAACTACGACCACATCTTTTAGCATATGATTATCTTTCCATAGTTTTGTCCAAACTCGCATAATTACCTCGATGATATGACTTGGCGTCGGATTTACAGCCTATAAATCTGCCTAAGTTGATTTGCTTGTCATGGTAGCATAAAATAGGAGAGGACGCAATCGGCGTGTCCAAAGAAAAGCGCAATGACGTTTGCACAGAAAACGAGGAATATATGATAGAAACGATTACAAATAAATTCAAACGCAGCACCCGCGTGGCATTCTTGAGCACCTTGATTTGGGGCGTGCTGGCTCACGGCATGGCACTGTTTAATAAGTTTTCTTTCCATGATGATTTGGAAAACTTTTATGGCGTAGGAAATACTTATGTGCTGGGAAGATGGATGCTGGGAGTCTGCGATGACCTTGGTAAAAAAGTTTTCGGAAGTACACATTTTAGTATGCCGCTTTTTAACGGCCTGTGGACCATTTTAGCCATTGCGGTAGCAGTGAGTCTTTTGATTGAGCTTTTAGAAATCAAAAACGAATGGCTCATTGTGCTACTCAGTGGTGTCATGGTGGCATTCCCTTCCGTGACAAGTCTGTTTGGCTACATCTTTACGGCTCCTTACTATGCCATGGCGATTCTAGGCAGTATCACCGGTGTTTTCCTGCTGGAAAAATGTAGAAAATGGTATGGCTTCCTGGGCGGCATCGTCCTGATTGGTGCCTCTGTCGGTATCTACCAGGCTTATATTCCGGTGGCCATCACCGTGATGCTTTTGGTATTTATTCAGAAGTCTTTAAAGGCAGGCCGGACCTGGAAGTCCTACTGGCTGGATGCGCTTTACTATGTACTGGCATGCGGAGCGTTCCTGCTTTTCTATGTAGCGATGAATCAGCTTTTCCTGGCAATTCAGGGTATCAGTATGTCCGGTTATCAGGGCCTGTCTAACATGGGCGATGCCACCGTGATGACTTACATAAATCGCATCGGTGTAGCGTATGCTGAGTTCTTTGCACCCAAGGCAGACCTCAGAACCAATATGTTCCCGATGGCCCTTGGCAAATACCGCTATGTGGCAATTGCTGTCCTTTTGGTGCTGCTGGTTCGTAAGGTGATTGCTGTATTAAAGGCAAGCAGTGCAACTAAATTAGGAGCCGTGAACGAAGGAAATGTTGAGGAAGTGAAGGGTGTTTCCAGGCTTGTTCAGATTCTACTGCCTACATTAGTGTTCCCAATGGCAGCAGACTTCATTTATGTGATGTGCGATAGAGAGATTTCTTACATCTATGGCATCATGTTATACAGTCAGTGCTTGCTTTTTGCTTTTTTGGTGATGACAATTCAGGATATTCTGGATGGCTGTGCTTGCAGTCAGGGCGACGTGATGACTTCTAATCAGGATTCTGATGAAAAAGCAACTTCAAAGAAAACTGGTAATGCAGTAGCAAAATACGCGACCATCCTCGGCGCAGTTTTATTCCTCCTCATGGATATCGTATTTCTGCACCACGATAATGCGACGTATTTAAAGGCGGACATCATGCGCAGTGAAGCTACCAGTTATTTCACTACTTTGGTGACTCGTATCAAATCCGTAGAAGGTTATGATGACAGCTTGCCGGTGGTGTATTTGAATGAGTTTAAGAAGTCTGATGAAAGCTTCACCAACATGGGTGAGTTAGATCAGATGCAGGTGGCACCTTTCTGGTATCGTGGCAATGCCACAGTTTTAAATGACTCCGGTTGGCAGGGATATATGCGCATATGGGTAGGTTATGCCCCTACACTTGGAGATGCCAATGCGTTGGCAGAGGAGCCGGAAGTACAGGCTATGCCAAGCTATCCGGATGAAGGATCCATTCGGGTTGTGAACGGAACAGTAGTAGTAAAATTCTAGATGGAATGCAGGAATTCTTTATAGAAATTTCATGGGTGAAATGCCCTTGAAAAGCCCTCTACAAGCTTCCGTATGGTATAATAGAAAAGGGAAAATAAACGATTGTCGAGGAAACTATGGACGATTATTTAATGGATAATGAAGGCAGTGTGGAGACTTGGACCGAGCTGATGCTGGTGTACTCCGCGGCCATGAAGCAGATTGAGGC
>JAEEGL014547084.1_pt1 | contig 11101 bp, 9 predicted proteins | sample 9134231 | NCBI WGS metagenome assembly JAEEGL01 (sample SAMN16246548, study PRJNA631951) | gut metagenome | biome: gut microbiome; feature: rumen; material: fiber-attached | host: Bos | place: Iran: Karaj | collected 2018-10
ACCGCAAGGACGAAGTTTTAAACCGCATTACAAAAGATGTTGATACTTCTTTTGAACGCCTTAAGGAACTTGAACAGCGTCTTACAAATGCAAACCGTCAGATTGTATCACTGCCAAACGAAATTAAAGAAGTTCAAACAAGTGTAGACCGCATTATTCAGAATGGTCCTAAGATTACAGAAGCTGTTGGACGCCTTGAAAAACTTGATGATTTAATAAATCAGACAAACGCACAGCTTGAAACCATTCAGAATACAAAGGGCGGCATTGATAAGACTGTAATGAACCTTAGCGCTATGAACCGCGAAGTTGATGACAAGTTCAAGACATTGCGTCAGATTACAGAAAATCAGATTAAAACTGAACCTGCAGGAAGCAAAAACAACGCAGGAATTGCACCGGCTAAACGCGATATGGTACGAACCCTTAAACGCCAGGGCTGGACAATTTTTGAAATTGCAAGACGAGTTGGACTTACAGAAAACGAAGTAGATTTGATTTTGCAGATGCCGGAGTAATAAATGATTCGAGTAGGACTTGGCTACGACTTACATAGACTGATTGAAGGACGAAAACTTCTTTTAGGCGGAATTGAACTGCCTTTTGACCGCGGAGAAGACGGTCATTCCGATGGTGACGTTCTTTTTCACGCAATTACAGATGCAGTTCTGGGAGCTTCAGGTCTTGGGGATATTGGATCATTTTTTCCTCCAGAAGAAGCAAAGTGGAAAGATGCCGACTCAGCCTTTCTTTTGCGTACTGTAATGCAAAAAGTTTATGCAGAAGGTTGGAAAATCGAAAACCTTGACTGTGTAATTAAACTTGAAAAACCAAAGTTTATTCCGTTCAGAAAAGCTGTTATAGAAAATATTGCAAGCGTTCTTGGGATAGAGAGTTCACAGGTATTTGTAAAGGCAAAAACAGGAGAAAAACTTCCTCCTGTTGGCACAAGCGAGGCTGTAGAAGCCCTTGTTACCTGCCTTTTGAGTAAGTAGCTAAATCTCCCGGGTAGGTAATCTTAATATTTGAGGAATCTCCCGGGTAAACTTTTACCTGTCCGCAGAACTCACCCCAAATCTGAGTATCATCTGTAAATTCTTTTTTTATTCCCTGTGATTGAAGTGTTTCTATCTGTTCAGATGCTTTTTTGTGAGCTTCAAGTAATCTCTTAAAATCAAAATTTTGTGGAGTCTGAACGGCGCATAAATTTGCACGAACAAGGTGTCGCACAATAAAACCGTTTTCATCTATTTCTTTTTGAGTGTCGGTTGGTGTAAGACCTGGAACACTTGCACCATATTCCAAAGCTGTTTCTACCCCGTTTAAGATTATTTTTTCAGTAACAAAAGGACGAGCTCCATCATGAATCATTACAATGTCTGGATTAGAGCTATGTTTTTCTACAGCAAGAAGGCCTTTAAATACAGATTCCTGACGCGAAGCACCACCAGTAACAAAAGAAAAACCTTCATAATCAAGAGATTTTACAGCTTCTTTAGCTTCATCTTCGCAGCCTGCCTTGCAGGTAATAATAAAATCTGTAATCTGGAAATTTTTTAGAGCCTTTAAAAAAGCGCCAGCACAGCTGGAAAGCACTGTGCCGTCATTAAGTGGTAAAAATTCTTTTTTAATACCGCCGCCCATTCTTGTAGAAGAACCGGCAGCTGTAATAATTATTGCAATTTTAGAAGTCTGAATCGTCGTCTTCAAAATCGTCTTCCGCATCCATTGAATCAGAACCTTTTGAATCTTCTGAATCATCATCTTCGTCATCATCAGAAACTTTTCTCTTTTCTGAACCGTCAAGATCATTCATCAAATCATCATCTTCGTCATCATCAAGAATAACAGCATGCTTTACTTTTGGAGTAGATCCTGGTGGCTCAAGCTTTGTATGAATTTCATCACTGATTTCTTTGTCAGTTTTACCAAGAGCGAGAGCTACTTCGTCTTCAAGAAGTTTTTTTGCAGAATCATAAAGTTTGCGCTCAAGGATTGGAAGTTCCTTTACCTTGCTGCGGTTGTAAAGGCAACGTACAATAGTTGCAATATCTTTTACAGTTCCTTTTTTCAGAAGGTCAAGATTCATCTGATAGCGGAGTTTCCAGTCAGAAGTAATCGGTTCAAAATCATCAGAAAGAAGATTAAGAGCTTCCTGTGCCTCTTCTGCTGTAACAATCTGTCGAATTCCCAGATCATCTGCTTTTTCTACCGGCACCATAACCATCATGTCTGATGCTTCAATATAAATCTTGTAGTAGAGCATTGTTTTATCTTTGAATGTCTTTTCAAAAATCTCTGTTACTCTACCCACACCCTGACTTGGATAAACGACCTTCTGGTCAACATTAAATTTTGGTTCCATAAGTAATTTATTATAGCACAAAATAACAGAAAATTCAAATTGACTATTTTATGATATTTTGCACTACGCCCGAGAATTGAGCAGCGCGGAGCGGCAACCACAGCGAGTTTACGAGCGAGGATGCTGACCGTTAGGGAACTGCGAAATGCGAGTAGGTGAAGAATCTGGCGCAAAATATTCATGGTACCCTTTGCCACCAATCCTGCTTTTTGGTAAAATGTTACAATTTATTTTAACAAGTGGGGAACATTATGAGCCGCGAGAAAATCGTTGTTTTGGATTTTGGAAGCCAGTATGCGCATTTGATTGCAAAAAGATTCCGTATGCTGGGCTACTATTCAGAAATTGCACTGCCGTCTGCAGGTCTAGAAGTTTTTGAAAATGCAAAGGGCATCGTTATGAGCGGCGGACCTTCTTCGGTTTACGAAGAAAATATTCCCGAATTCAACGAAAAGATTTTAACCCTGGAGCTTCCGATTCTGGGACTCTGCTACGGACATCAGCTTATGGCTAAAAGCTACGGCGGCAATGTTGGTAAAGGCGAAGTCGGCGAGTATGGTTTTGCCCAGCTTGAATTGAATAAAAATGTAAAATCGCCTCTTTTTGAAGGCATTGAACCAAGCCAGCAGGTTTGGATGAGCCATCAGGATACTGTTTTGCAGCCGGGTGATGGCTTTGAAGTTGTAGGAAGCACAAAAGACTGCCCTTATGCGGCGCTTCAGAATCTTTCTAAAAAGCGTTTCAGTCTTCAGTGCCACTGTGAGGTAAAAGATACTCCTTGCGGAAACCAGATTTTTGAAAACTTTGCCCGATTCTGCGGTATGGAAAAGAACTGGGACCAGGACACTGTCCTTAATGTAATTCTTGAAAACATCAAAAAAGAGGCTGCCGGCCGTAACGTTCTTTTATTCCTGAGTGGCGGAGTTGACTCAACAATCACTTTTGCTCTTTTGAACAAGGCTTTGGGACAGGATCGTGTTTTAGGTCTTCATATTGATAACGGTTTTATGCGCAAAAACGAAAGCGCAAAGGTTGCCGATGCTTACCGCAAGTTTGGATTCACTAATTTTATTGTAGAAGATGCTTCGGAATCCTTCTTAAAGGCAATTTCGGGCCTTACCGACCCTCAGAAAAAGCGAATGGCTGTGGGAGAAAACTTTATCACCGTGCGAAACGAAGTTACTGACCGTCAGAATCTTGATGACAGCTGGCTTCTGGCTCAGGGAACCTTGTACCCGGATATCATCGAATCGGGCGGAACTAAAAACTCACACACAATCAAAACTCACCACAACCGCGTTGCAGGCATTCAGGAGCTGATTGCAAAGGGGCTTATCATCGAGCCTATCCGTGACCTTTACAAGGATGAAGTTCGCGCAATCGGTAAAAAACTTGGTCTTTCTGACGAGCTTGTTATGCGTCATCCATTCCCAGGCCCAGGTCTTTCAATTAACGTTTTGTGTAATGACGGTAAATCATGGTCAGCAAAAGATGATGAAGAACTGAGCGCAGCAACTAAGGAACTTGAAGGCGTTACTCTGAATATGTTCTGTCCAAATTGCACTCAAAAGCTTAAGCGCTCAGTCCTTCCAGTGCGTTCAGTTGGTGTTCAGGGCGACTTCCGAACCTACAGATTTCCAGCCCTTTTAACTTTTGCAGATGAAGGCGATGGCTTTTACCACTTCCCTCACAAACACGAAAAGCTTGAAGCCTGTTCAAGCGCAATTACAAACAGCGCAAAATACATTAACCGCACTTGCATTAAACTTTTCCAGCGTCCAGGCATTGCCGACAGTGACCTTAAACTTCAGGAAGGCTACTGCGACCGCCGCCGCCTTGACCAGCTGCGTGAGGTTGATGACATTGTTCTTACCGAACTTCATAAATCTGGCTGGTACAATAAGATTTTCCAGCACTTAACAATCGACCTTCCATATGCAAGCACAGCAGAGCACGCAACATTTGTTTTGCGCCCGGTAATCAGCGAAGACGTAATGACCGCCCGCTTTGCCATGCTCCCAAAAGAAGTAATGAGCGCCATTGTTCATAAGATTGCAGAACTTCCGTTTGTAGACGCCCTCTACTTTGACGCCACAAACAAACCGCCTGCTACCTTTGGGTGGGAATGATGCCGTCGTAATGCCGTCTTTCATTGTATAATGCATTGTACGGCATCTGTTTTGCTTCGCAAAACTACATGTCAATTTTGCTAAGATAGCAAAAAAAATAGCCACAGATGGGACGCAGATTTTCGCAGATTTTTTATCTGTGTCCATCCGTGTTCATCTGTGGCTAATCTATTAAGACGGTAGATTAATATCCGTCCGACATCTCTCTGTTAAGGTCTTTCTTGCAAAGCTCATCATAAACAAGACTTCGCTTACGTAAATCTTCTTTAAGCTCTTTTGGGAAAGGCATGTTTCGCCAGAAAATACCACGAACATCTTTATCAAGGCGTTGAACACCCGTACTTTCCTTAGTCATCCAAAGAATATAATCTTCTATAAAGAACTCTTTTAAATCACCTTTAAGCTTCATCTGCTCAACGTGCTGATAATACTGACCTGTAAGACCTTCTTCCATCCAGTAGTAAGAAGCCTTTTCCTTTGCAACCTGCCAGCGCAAGTCAGCAACAGCCGTAAGAACCGCAATACGTAAATCGCGAGGATACATAGGCACAACAATTCGTCCGCGGCTGGTTACACGGTTATAGCGGTCAAATGGTTCCCAGCAGAATCCGCGGTCACCATAAGTTGGAGCAAGCAGAACGTATGGAACAATACGGTTTGGCACATTTTTATGCATACGCACAAAAACACCAGGATCAAGAGATTCAATCCAGCGCAATACTTCGATTACATTTTCACGCATACCGGTTCCGTTTTCTGTACAGTGGAAAAACTCGCGTGTAAAAAGCGGAAACTGATTACCGCGGCGACCAACAGTCATCTTAGCCATCTGACGGTAAGTTTCAAATTCAAGTTTTACAGCTTCTGTATCGTTAGTATCTTCTTGCTGTCCACCAGCCGCCTGAACCTTAGAGGAAACACTTTCATATGTAGCCCGAGCCTCTTTGTATTCCGCAAAGGCCTTAACAAATTCCTTATCATTACGAGAAAGACGTCTTAGCAAATCTGTAATTACAGGAAAGAGTTTTCTCTGCTCTTCGTTTAGCTCAGCAGTATGAGGCTCCATACCATAAAGCGACGCGTGAGTACAAAGCTGCTTAATATCGCGCATAAGTTCGCCTTCTACAGTTTTGCGCTCATTCTCCTTAATATTTAAAATATTTTCTGCACTTTGCAAACGGCCAGAGTTTTTTGACTGAAGCTGCTGAAGTCTAGAACGTTCTTCTTTACTTGCAGCTTCTGAATTTTCAGGCGCTCTAGGCTTTTTAGCTTCGTCAGTTGCAGAGTTAGACATTCTTCCAGAAGCAATCTCTTTAAACCATTCATCAACATAAAGAACAGGTTCGCCCGTCACATTTTCCAGAATCATCTTAGAAAAAAATTCTTTATTTTCAGGCTTAAAAAGGGAAGGTAAAATAATTCCGTAACGAACCAGCATTCGCTTAGGCATTGGCGTAGAAGCACTAGCCATCTTTCCTACCATACCACGCAAAAGTTCCCAGTATGCCGTAATAATCTGCTGACGGAATACCGAACGGTCTTTAGGATCAGTAGTGGTCAAATACTTGGTCAAAAGCTGATGCACACGCTGCGCCATATTATTTTCGCCAGTCAGGCAAGTCTTATAATACTTAGGATCATTATAAACATCGAAAGGAGTTTCGTTTACAAGTTTTTCAAGAGGAGCAAAAGACGTTTTACTTAAATCAACATCATGAATTGTTCGGCTTCCAGATCTTGGTGCAGGCTGAGCAGCCTTTTTTGGAGTAGCTCCAAAAAGATTTCCAAAGCCTTCATCGCCATCATTGCTTTCTTCGTCATCAAGAGTTTCAACATCTTCTAAAAGATCATCTACAGAGTCATCAGCAGGAGCAGTCACCTTTGCACCACCACCACCAAGCAAAGCAGAAATCTCAGGATCTAATTCATCACTCATTCTGTTCTCCAAAAGTCTATAAGTACAATTATAAAATAGAAATAAAGTGATTTCAACATTTTTGTATATTTTGTTATTTTTCTTCCACATTGAAGAATCTTAAATTTTACTGTAGTATTTTAGTAAAAGTTCATTTTGGAGGAAGAAAAATGAAAAAAATCGTTTCAGCAGTAGTTGCAGCATCACTTTGTCTTACAGCACTCAGCGCAGCAAAAGCTAAAAAAGCAAAATTAATCAAAATCGGAGTAATCCAGCTGGTAGAACACACAGCTTTGGACGCAAATTACAAAGGATTCGTAGACGGACTTGCAGAAGCAGGTTATGTAGACGGTCAGAACATCAAAATCGACTATCAGAATGCTCAGGGCGAGCAGGCAAACTGCGTTACAATCGCAGAAAAACTCATCAACAACCGCAGCGACATGATTTTTGCAATCGCTACACCAGCTGCACAAGCTGTTGCTAACCTTACAAGCACTATTCCAGTTCTTGTATCTTCTGTTACAGACCCTGAATCTGCAAAACTTGTAAAATCAAACAAAGCTCCTGGAACAAACGTTTCTGGAACTTCAGACCTTACACCATGTGCAGCACAGATTGCTCTTCTTAAAAAAATTGTTCCATCAGCAAAAAAAGTTGGAATCCTCTTCTGCTCTAACGAACAGAACTCTTATTTCCAGGCAAAACTTGCAGAAGAAGCTTGCAAAAAGAATGGTCTGGACTTCATTGAAGCAACAGTTTCTAACTCTAACGAAATTCAGCAGGTTACTCAGAGCCTTTGCGGAAAAGTTGATGCAATCTATACACCAACAGACAACATGATGGCTGCCGGTATGACACTTGTAAGCCAGATTGCAATTGACAACAAGATTCCAGTAATTTGCGGTGAAGAAGGCATGGTAAAGAACGGCGCTTTAGCTACTTACGGAATCAACTACTACGAACTTGGAAAACAGACAGCTAAGATGGCTGTGGAAGTTCTTCGCGACGGTAAAAAGCCAGCAGAAATGCCAATCCAGTATCTGGATAAATGCGATCTTTCTGTAAATGAAGAAACTGCTAAAAAACTTGGAATTACACTTCCTGCTGATTTATAATTCTTAAGATTTATTCTATAATTTTGGGCAGAAGTTTTGCTGATACTACGCAAGCTTCTGCCTTATTTATTTAAGGCCCATTACAAACACTAAAAACGGCGATCTCAAGGTTTTAAAGCGCCAGCTTGCCTTGACTCGACGTATTATAAAAGTTTAAAGGAAAACATTATGCCAATTCTATTTGCTATGGAAGGTGCAGTTTCCCAGGGAATTCTTTGGGGACTGATGACTCTTGGAGTTTACCTTACTTTCAGAATCTTAAACGTTGCCGACATGACCGTTGACGGAAGCTTTGCAGCTGGCGGCGCAGTTACAGCAGTTCTTATTATCAAAGGAATGAATCCTGTTCTTACCCTGATTTTTGTTTTTATTATGGGTACCCTTTGCGGTCTTGTTACAGGTTTTATGAACACAAAGCTTAAAATCAACATTCTTCTTGCAAGTATTCTTACACAGATTGCACTTTATTCTATTAATATACGCATTATGGGAAAGGCAAACACCCCGCTTTTAGGAAGCCCTACTATGATGTCTTCTCTTAGAGATTTGACTGGTGGCGCTCTGAACAACACACGTGCCTCTTTGATTATCGGAGTAGTCGTGATTGGAGCAATCATCGCACTTATGTACTGGTTCTTTGGAACAGAATACGGCAGCGCAATCCGTGCAACAGGTTCTAACGAGCATATGGTTCGCGCAATGGGTGTAAACACAAACAATACTAAAATTGCAGGCCTGATGATTTCTAACGGTATGGTAGCAATGAGCGGTGCCCTTGTTGCTCAGAGCCAGGGATATGCCGACGTTGGAATGGGTACAGGAACAATCGTTGTGGGACTTGCAAGCATCATCATTGGTGAAGTGATTTTTGGTGCCCACTTCGGCTTCTGGTACACACTTCTTTCTGTAGTATTTGGTTCTATAATTTACAGAATTGTAATTGCCGTTGTCCTTCAGCTGGGATTAAAATCAACAGACCTTAAACTTTTAACAGCTCTTATTGTTGCAATTGCCCTTTCTGTTCCTGTTGTTAAGACAAAAATTGACCGAAGACGCCGCTCTCTTCCTGGTATGAATCTTGAAGATGAAACAAACACACGCAAAAAGGATGAAGACTTAAAACAGGCAGAAGACGACAATTCTAAAATTATTCCGGAGGTAAAATAATGCTTAAACTTTTTAATGTTTCAAAAACTTTTAACCCTGGAACTGTTACAGAAAAAAAGGCTCTCCGCGGAATTAACCTTGAACTTGATGATGGTGATTTTGTTACCGTAATCGGCGGAAACGGAGCCGGAAAGTCTACACTTTTGAACCTGATTGCGGGCGTTCACTACACAGACACAGGTTCTATCTTCCTTGACGGAATGGATTTGACAGGAAAGCCTGAATACTTCCGCGCAAAATATCTTGGCCGCGTTTTCCAGGACCCTATGCTGGGAACTGCTGCAAATATGGAAATTCAGGAAAACCTTGCAATGGCAATGCGCCGTGGTAAAAAACGCGGTCTTGCATGGCATATTCAGAACTCAGAAAAAGAACTTTACCGCGAAAAGCTTGCCCTGCTTGATTTAGGCCTTGAAAACCGCCTTACAGCAAAGGTAGGACTTCTTTCTGGCGGCCAGCGACAGGCTCTTACACTTTTGATGTCTACTTTGCAAAAGCCAAAAGTTCTTCTTTTGGACGAACATACAGCTGCCCTGGACCCTAAAACTGCAAAAAAGGTTCTTGAGCTCACAGAAGAGTTTGTTCAGAAAGATCATCTTACAACCTTTATGGTAACCCACAACATGAAAGACGCTCTCCGTTACGGAAACCGCCTTATTATGATGATGGAAGGTCAGATTGTATTTGATGTTCGCGGAGAAGAAAAGAAAAAACTGACTGTAGAAGACCTGCTTGCTAAGTTCAACACCACTGGCGAAGTAAGCGATAAGTTAGTTTTAGGCTAAAAAATAGCGAAAATTTTTCAAAAATTCGCTCCAGACCTATTGATTAATTTCCTTAGAAATTATATATTAATTTCACCTTCGGGGAATTAGCTCAGTTGGCTAGAGCGTCGGCTTTGCAAGCCGAATGTCAGGGGTTCAAATCCCCTATTCTCCACTTCCAAAAGTCCTTACAAATCTTGTAAGGACTTTATTTTTTAACAAATCAATGTTAAAACAAACAATTCTCTTCAAAAATCCAAACTATATAGTATACTTTATTGCATGAATAAAGGATTTATTAAAAAGTGCTGTCAAATTGAATATATTCTCATACTTCTTTCTGCACTTACCTTTATTCCAACAGAAATCTTTAAGAACACCACAAACGAAAGTTTTGCAAAACTCGATCAATCCTTCTTAGAATTACAGAGCGCCTACGGAAACACACAAATCTCTGCAGAAGAAAAAGATATTATGATGGCAGAAATCCAAAAAGAATGTTTGCCATACATATATTTTTCAACAGAGTTAAAACACAAACTAATCAGAGTTCTGGAACTTTGTAAATACGATGCTATTTCCTGGAATACAAATCATTCAAACTCCACACTTTTTACAAGCCTTATTGTAAGTTTTTATTCGAATATCAAAAAAATACAGGCAACAATAATATTTGGCTACGACTGCATGCTCTATTGCGCAGTCTTTCTATTAAGCCTTGCAGCCCTGGTTTTAATCAGCAAAAAAAACACTAAAATTGACACCATAAGCGACACTACTTTTAGCGAACAAAAAAAAGATTTTACCGCAAAAGATGTAATAATTTATTCTACAATAATTCTGATTGCAGTTCTTGCAAATTATTTAGGTTCGCTAGTTTCCAGAAAAATTTCCATTCCTCTCTACCTGGACTCAATTCTCACAATAGGTGTAACAGCACTCTGCGGACTTTCTGCCGGAATCATCTGTGCAATTCTTTCAAACGTAATTCTTTACATCACAGACGCAACAATGATTATATTTGTAAGTTGTCACATTCTTACGGCAATTTTAGCATCCCTCACCTTCTGTTTTTATAAAAAGAATAAAAAAACAAACAACCTCAACTTTGAAATCTTTTTATGGGCTGGATTTTGGATCGCCATAAGTAACGCCATCCTTGGTGATATTCTGGCAAACGCCGTTTTTGACAGCGCAACTGCTTCTCCAGTTCTTGATGGTTCAATTCTTGGACTTTATGTAGTTTTAAAAAATCTTACCGCCGCAACCTACTTAAGCGGTTTACTCACAAACTTTTCCGATAAACTCTTCAGTGCATGCTTTAGCTACCTTTTCTATTTAGGTGTAAAAAAATCCACTAAACTCTGCTCATTGTAAAACCCTTCTATTTTCATTAAAATTATCCCATTGATTTTAGGTAATTAAGAGCAAGGAGATATTAAATGGCAGACACAATGCATGCTTTGGAAAAAAATCCAAACTGGAAAGGTCGTCGTGGTCCTGTTGTCCTGGTAATTATGGACGGCGTTGGATATGGTAAATATGAAGAAGGTGATGCAGTTAAGGCTTCTAAGATGAAGTATCTGGACTGGTTTACAAAGAACTGCCCTCACACTCAGCTTAAGGCTCACGGAACTGCAGTA
>JAEEGL014549133.1_pt1 | contig 11101 bp, 12 predicted proteins | sample 9134231 | NCBI WGS metagenome assembly JAEEGL01 (sample SAMN16246548, study PRJNA631951) | gut metagenome | biome: gut microbiome; feature: rumen; material: fiber-attached | host: Bos | place: Iran: Karaj | collected 2018-10
GCCTTGGAAATATAAAGCATCGACTCTCCTACTGTTGTCTTACCAACACCGCTGTGACCCAGAAATACTACGTTGCGTATGTCCGTACTCTTCATAAAACTACCTCCAATGACATTTTAGCCCAAACAGCATTCCGCTCAAAAGCCAAAATATAGTATACACCAGACCGGCACTGCGTGTCAATACTGCATCTTTCAAAGGAGACTGTAAACTATCGGTAAACAATCGGTAACTATCGAGAATTAAACCAAAGACTCTCGCACCCTAAAATAAAAGACCGGCAACTGTTCGCCGATCAGCGACTAATTACCGGTCTGAAGCGGGACTATGTTACAGCCCCTTTTGAGGATATCGGAAAAGTGTTAAAACAATTCCTGCTATCAATAAGTTTTTCTCTTTGCGAATACAAAGGCAGCTGCCATAGCGGCCACGATAACCATGGCAATAGCGGCAAGCTCTGCGTCACCGGTCTGAGGAACGGTCTCGGGCTGGGTAGCAGGCTGCGTTGCGGGAACGTCGGTATCCTCTGGGTTCGCTGCGAAGAAGTTTCCGTCAACCTTGTATCCGGCTACGGTGAACGCGAAGGTCTTGTTTCCGGCCTGAGCGCAGTTAACGATATATTTGACGTTTTCAACTTCTTCCGACGGAGTATGGTCGAGAACCATGTACGAACCATCGTTGTTGCCGGTAAGATGATCGCCGCCGACAGATACTTTGAGAATATACGTTCCGGCGTCAAAATCCTCTCCGAGATCAAGAGTAGCCGCAGGATTTCCGTTGGTAACTGCTTCGATCGAAACGCTCTTTACGGGAGTCTGTGCAAGAGTATTTTCAACATTGCTTGCGAATTTGAAAAGATCCATGGTAAACGTTACCGGAACACCCTTTGAAAGATCGCTGGCCCAGTATGTAGTAAGCGCGATTTTGTTAAATTTGCCGGTAGTAGTGAACTCAGCAGCAGCGTACTCGCCCTCGGCGTTCATCCAGATGGCGCTTCCGTCTAAGGGGCTGTTCGTTCCGGCGGCAGGCGCGTAATCAATGATCACAGGAGCATCCTTGTAGCCCCAGGTGATCTCTTTGATGGCGGCTTCGGTGCCGTCTTCGAGCTTGCTGTACATTTTGAGAGAATTGGTTTCCTCTTTAGTAAGCTCGACAGTCAGGTTGAATCTTCTCGGATTAGCAGATCCGGTTCGAGAATTTCCGTTTTCATCCCAGAGATTCGCGTCGTATATCGCATAACCCCATTTGATCTCTCCGCCGTTGACCTGGATACCGATATCGCTAAGAGCATCATCGGTGGAATACCAGCCCTGCATGTGCAGATATTTGTAATCCAGTCCGAAAAGATTTCCGATATTACCGTCGCCGGCAATTTTCCCTTTAACGTCCGTATCGGCTGATGCAGGGACCCACGGAGCGGGATAGTTAGTCGGATCAGCATTAACGTCAGCAACGTTCGTCAGGTACGCACCGTCAAAGTTCAGCAGACTCGCGGCGTTAGCGACAGTCGCGAACATCGTGAGAACCATTGCGGCAATAACTACGATCGCTATCAATTTCTTCATATCAAAACCTCCTGTGTTTTAACCGGCTTGAGCAGCCGGATTTGTATTGGCATATATACATCATCTTCCGAATAATGTCAATGCTTTTCTGCGCCGTAGTGAAAAACCGGCGACAGAATCGGCGAAAGAATCGCAAACATCGGAATTGATTATCCGCTTCATTTGTGCTATAAAGCAGTCTATACTTCCATGAGGTGATCATATGAAAAAATCAGTTATACTTATGGCTATCGTGCTTGCCTCCCTCTTAGCATCTGCAGGCTGCGGCGTTCAGGACGTTCGTGAAGAAGCGTCAGGCGAGGCGGTCATCGCAGATAAGACAAGCGCGCCTGAAATAACCGAACCAATTTCATTGACCACCGAGCCTTCATCGAGCGAAGAGCCGGCGGATTCTGAGCCGGCGTTGACCCCTGCAGAAACATCCTCGCCTTCACCCACGCAGGAGCCTTATAAGGTACCGTCACCGACTCCGGAACCTTCGGTAGCCACGGCTCAGACCGGGACTCCGGCGCCCACACGCACGCCCTCGCCTTCACCGACGGAAGAACCTGCTCCTACACCTGCTCCAACTCAGAAACCGACTCCGACTCCGGCTAAAACTCCTTCTCCTACGGCATCACCGGCTCCGACCACCACAGCGACACCCACAGCGACACCCGCACCTACCGCGGTTCCAACACCTACGCCTGCCCCCACTCCGGCGCCGACTCCTGCCCCTGAATACAAGCTAAACGAACTCATCAAGGAAGGAAAAAATTTCAGCGTCGGATTTCAATTCGTACTGCAAAGCCAGCCTTATGAAGGCAATTACGTTGGTCAGGGCGCGTGCTCGGACGGAACTTACGCATATTTTATTCTAAAACCGGCCGCCGACGGTGAAGCAATAATTGCCAAGCACGATCTTAAGACCGGAGCGCTGATAAAGAGAAGCGGCCCGATATACGTTTTCCACGGCAACGATATGACGTACGACTCCGCAAAAAACCTGCTTTATATTGCCCACGGCTCGTCTGAAGGCAAGATATTGACGACGGTCGATCCGGATACTCTCGAAGTTGTAACGCAGTCCGTAAGTATTAAAAAAGGCGCAGGTGCTATCACATATTCACCCGAGCGGGATATGTTCGCGATCAGTCAGGGCGGAAAAAGTCTGCATTTCCTCAACAACAATTTGAAAGTGACCTCTTCGATAACGCGCGAAGTGCTCGGATACACAGCTCAGGGCATGGGTTCCGACGAGGATTATATTTATTTTCCGATGAGTCCGAAGGACAATAACAGAGACAACATTCTCGTGGTTTATGATTGGTCGGGCAATTACGTTACTACCGTCCATCTCGATACGGACCGCGAATCCGAATCAATGTTTATGGTGAACGGAGATTATTACGTGAGCTTTTATTTCGGCGACGGGGCAAGGCTCTACAAGCTCGTATTCTACGTCGATTAAGAGATCACTCCGTCAAAGCTTACGTCAAATCTATCGTGCGGAATGGAATCTACCACCATTTCATTGCGGCACAAAACGTACGCCGAATATGCGGCGCGCGGATGGTCAATATTATATCTTTCAGCGTTCCTGAAGGCAAAAAAGCGGTCGTAATATCCTCCGCCGTAGCCTAATCGAAAACCGTCTGAAGAAGCACATACGCACGGGATCAAAGAAAGATCGATCGAACAGGCAGGCACGGTCGGAGCATCCGCAGGCGCCGCAGGAATACCGTATTGTCCGGGCACGAGTTCCACGACTGAAAAGATCCGGGCTGCGGCCATTATACCCTTTGAAATTATCCGTGGAACATAAACGTTCTTTCCGAGTTCTAACGCGCGATCGATTATCCGAGACGTATCGGGTTCAAAACCGCGAGAAACGTAAACAAATATTGACCGTGCCGAACCGAATTCGGGCAGTTCAAATACTTTTTGCGAAATGGCGAGATCGGAGGCGGAAATATATTCCGGACTAAGATTTTGCCCCTTCTTTATCATCTTTTCGCGCAGCAGTTTTTTCTGTTCCGCAACTGTTAAGTTTACTTCAGGAATATCCATTTGTCACCCGTAAGTTTTGATTATTTCTTCGGCAATGGTCCTGCGCTGTACGCAGCGGTCCATCGCCTGCTTCTCTATATAGCGGTGCGCATCGGGCTCGGCCATCTTAAGCTCACTAATAAGCAGCCATTTAGCGCGGTTAACGAGCCGGATCTCTTCCATCTTCTCCTCGAACGAAAGCACCTTCTTCTCGCTTAATCTGAGCCGTTCACGCGCACTCATAAGCCAGCCGAAAGCAAGCAGGAGCGTTGACCTCGAAAAAGGTTTCTGGATCAGGAAGACACCGTATCCGGCATATTTTTCAAACAGTTCGGGATACAGCTCGGCACGGACCATAAGGAGGACAACAGTCTCTTTCCTTGACGACACGTCAATGCAAAACCGCAGCCCGTCATCGTCAGTCAGCGGAGAATTGACAATAACAAAATCGAAATCTCTCTCAGCCACAGCACGCTTAGCCGCACTCACGTTTCCGACAATATTGACCGGATAATACCTGTTTCCGGGCAGCATTCCAGCTATGTTCCCGTTAAGATTGGAGGATGCCGAAACAAGCAGAACGCTGTATACCCGTTCCATAAGACTCATTTCGTTCCCTCCTTTCTGCCGATCATCCAAATCACTTATAAACCGCGAAACACGATAAAGCCGCGGAGTAAATAGATCCTTATCATTCTTTGCAATAAATATCCAGCACAGGCTGAGGCACAAATTCTTTTACGAACGCGCTCTCCGCAGCGAGCTTCTTAGCCTCATCAATACTTCCCGGAAGCTTTCTGAACCGCTTTAAAACAGACGGATCTGCTTTAAACAAATTAATATCGGCAGGTTCGGGAAGCGTAAGTTTATGCTCGATCCCATAAAGTCCGGCTCTGATAAGCAGCCCAAAAGCCAGATACGGATTAGCTGAAGGATCAGCCGAACGCAATTCCGCCCTTTCATACTCACCTGCCGCGGCCGGAATACGTATAAGCTGTGAACGGTTTTCGTGTGACCATGAAACGTAACCGGGCGCTTTGCGTTTCCCCAGGCGCTTATATGAATCCTCAACAGGATTCATAAACAGAGTGATCTCGCCGATCTTCTCTAAAATCCCTGCAAGTACGTTCCTGAAATATTCATCACTGAGCGGCCTTAAAGAAATGTTAATATGAAAGCCGTTGCCCGGAAGATCCTCGCGCGGTTTAGGCGAGAAGTCCGCAAAAAGCCCGCTGCGGTGTGCTACGGTCTTCACCACGGTACGGAAAGTCATCGCATTGTCCGCAGACGAAAGTGCGTCGGAATACCTGAAGTCGATCTCGTTCTGACCAGGTCCCTCCTCGTGATGCGAGCTTTCCGGCTGAATACCCATCTGCTCGAGCGTAAGGCAGATCTCACGGCGTATATTCTCGCCCTTATCATCCGGGGCAATATCCATGTAACCTGCATTGTCGTAAGGCTTATCTGTCGGTTCATTTTTAGCATCTAATTCAAACAGATAAAACTCCTGTTCGGCCCCGAAATAAAACGAAAAACCGGCTTTTTCAGCATCCTCAACTGCTTTCTGCAGGAATGCACGCGTATCACATTCGAACGGACGTCCGTCGGGGTACGAAATTTTGCAGAACATGCGGACAACTCTTCCGTGCTCGGGGCGCCACGGCAGCGGCGTCAACGTATCCGGCTCCGGATGCAGCAGCAGGTCGGAATGTGTCTCGTCACCGAACCCTGCGATAGCGGAGGCGTCAATAGCGATCCCGTACTCGAACGCTCTTTTCAGTTCTTCAGGCATTATCGAAATGTTTTTCTGACGCCCGAAAACGTCGCAGAAAGCCAGACGGATGAATTTCACGTCTTCTTCCAAAGCGTACTGAATAACTTCATCAGCAGTATATTTCATAATATCTCCCCCAGCAAAAAGTACGTCCGGATCAGTCGCGGTCAGTTCGCAACGTAAAGACGTTTGTATGGATTTTTAGTATCGGGCGTTACTGCAACAAATTCGGAGTCCATTATCTCGTCAAAATCAGACCCGAACAGTGTGCAGAACTCAGATACGTATCCGGAGATTTCCTTAAGGTCAGTTTCATCGGCCTTCCGGACGCTGACCTGATCCGGGAAAAGTATTCCCTCGCAATTCCCTTTCAGGAACATTTTCCCTCCGTGCATACCGGTACACGGGAAGTTACCGACAATTCGTTTATTGCCGATCCCCAGTCCGAGCACCACGATAACTCCTCCTGCCTGGTATTCACCCAGAAAGCTTCCGGCAAAGCCTCCGATGACCATCAGAGGAACTTTATTTTCGTACGCCTTCATATGAATACCGGCGCGGTACCCGGCATTGCCCTTAACAAATATCGAACCTCCGCGCATTGCGTAGCCGCAGGCGTCGCCGATGTTGCCTCCGACAACGATCCTGCCTTCGTTCATCGTGTCTCCCACGGCATCCTGAGCGCTGCCGTTTACAACGATCTCCGCTCCGTTCAGATATGCTCCGAGCGCGTTTCCCGGGGTGCCGTTCAGCGTTACTTTTATGTCAGATGCTCCGGCGGCAATAAATCTCTGCCCCGAGCAGCCGTTGACAACGGCTTCCGGGCCGCCGCGGCGCAGCGCCTCATTGACCTCTCTGTACCCGAGACTTCCTGCGTCAATTACCATTATACAGCACCTCCAAATCTTTTTCTACGAATTTCTGCGCTGAAAATATAATTCGATGCGATATTGTTAGCAAAATCGGGCGAAACCGAATCGAGCGGCACTTTTTCGCGGATAAGCGAAGTGTAGATGCCTGCTCTTTCCTCCGCGCCTAAAAGCATAAATCCTTTCAGCAATCCGTCCTTTACGAAAAACTTTCTTACAGTTCCGTCTCTGTTCGCGCATATGCATTCGCCGTCGTACGAACCGGCGGTCATGATATGGAACCCGAAGAAACCGATAGAATTCATCGGAATCGCATTGTCGAAAACAGCATCGCCTCCGGAGAGATTAATACCGGCAGTAAAGCCCTGCATATATGCGTTTGGCAGGATCGCAAGCACGCGGTTTGAGCCGGTGGAGCTGTCGTACCCTTCGGCGCAGTCACCTGCCGCGTAAACGTCAGGCAGCGACGTACGCATCCGTGTATCGACTACGATCCCCCTGTTAACGTTACCGCCTGCGTTTTTTACGATATCCGAATTTGCTCTGACGCCTAAGGCGAGCACCAGAACGTCGAATTTTACAATACTTCCGTCGTTCATATGTGCCTCTCCCGCGCTGAACTTTTTAACGCTGTTTCCGAGCAGGAAATCGATCCCGCGCTCCCTAAGCTTACCTTCAACGATCGAGGCGTTTTCGGCGTCAAGTATGCTCGAAAGCACCCTGTCTGCCAGGTCGCATACGGTGATCTTTCCGGCTTTATCATATATTCCTTCCGCACATTTAAGCCCGATCAGTCCGGCGCCAACGATCAATACGGATGGCTTTTTACCGCCTTCAGCGAGCTCGTTCAGCGCCTTTTCCAGTCCGAGAGCGTCATCCAGCGTCATAAACGTAAATTTATTGACGACAGAATCCAGGCCCTCAAATGGTGGCACGAACGGCCTCGAACCTGTACATACACATATCTTCTCAGCCTTAATTGACCTTCCGTAACTAAGTGCGACATTATATCCGTTCCCATCCGCAGCCGATGTAATACCGGAAGCCTTGACGCCGTAATACACTTCGCAGCCATTCTTTTCGTAAAAATCCGCCCCGCGGTAGCGCATCCTTTCGGTATCGGTCTTACCTTCCAGGTAATAAGAAATAAGCGGCCTGGAATAAACGTGATGCTTTTCTTCAGATATAACAGTAATGTCGCCTTTCACGTCATTCTTACGTATCCCTTCTATACATCCGGCTGCGGCAGTACCGTTTCCGATAATAACGTATTTTTTAATATCTCCGTTCACACTTATCACCCCCGCTCCTCATAAACGATCGCTTTATTCGGGCATCCGGTGACACATGCAGGAGCGCCGCAGGAATTATTAAGGCAAAGTTCACATTTCTGCATTATCCCGTCCTCTCCCGGCATAAGCGCGCCGTACGGACAAACAAGCATACACGTAAGGCAGCCGACACATTTATTCCGGTCGATCTTTACCACTCCGTCTGCTTTAGATATAGCGCCGGCAATGCAGCTCTTAATGCAGACAGGATCTTCACAATGGCGGCAGGAAACGGCAAAAGTGATCTTATTGACCTCGTCTCCTTCCACGTGTATCCGCGGAAAGATTTTCTTTCCTTTAAGCGCCTTTGTCATATTCTCAAGGCCGGAATTTGCGAAAGCGCAGTTATACTCGCACAGATGGCAGCCAAGGCACCATTCTTCATTGACATAAACACGTTTCATAATATCACCTGCTTCCGGACGTTATCACTCGCCGGCATGCGAGATCCCGAGAATTCCGAGCTCCTTTTCGTTGAGCCCGACGCCGCGACGCATACGCCTGTTGCCCCTGAGCGCCTCTATAGAGTTTATGCCCATTCCGCCCATGATCTCCATGATCTCATGTCTCCACGCGGTCATCAGATTAACGAGCCGCTGACTTCCGATATCCGGATTAAGGCGTTTGACGAGATCAGGACGCTGGGTGGCAATGCCCCAGTTGCATTTTCCCGTCTGGCAGGTCCTGCAAAGATGGCAGCCCAGAGCGAGCAGTGCGGCGGTAGCAATATAGCATGCGTCTGCTCCGAGTGCGATCGCTTTTACGACGTCAGAAGCAGAACGGATAGAGCCCCCCGCGATCAGCGAAACGTTGTTCCTGATGCCTTCGTCCCGCAGCCTCTGATCGACTGAAGCGAGCGCAAGTTCGATCGGGATACCGACGTTGTCCCTGATCCTCGTAGGAGCCGCTCCCGTTCCGCCGCGGAATCCGTCGATGGCGATTATATCCGCACCGCTTCTGGCGATCCCGCTCGCTATTGCCGCAATATTATGTACCGCTGCCACTTTTACGATGACGGGTTTAGTGTAGTTTGTTGCTTCTTTTAACGAAAATACGAGCTGCCTCAGATCCTCAATAGAATAGATATCGTGATGCGGCGCCGGAGAGATCGCGTCTGAACCTTCCGGTATCATCCTCGTCCTCGAAACGTCGCCGACGATCTTAGCTCCAGGAAGATGGCCTCCGATGCCCGGTTTAGCGCCCTGACCCATCTTTATTTCGATAGCCGCACCGGCCTCAAGATATTTCTCGTGAACGCCAAAACGGCCGCTCGCGACCTGCACGACAGTATTGGGCCCGTACTTGTAAAAATCTTCATGAAGCCCGCCTTCGCCGGTATTATAAGCGATCCCGAGCTCCTGAGCAGCCCTCGCCAAAGAAGCGTGAGCGTTATAGCTGATCGAGCCGTAGCTCATTGCGGAAAACATCACAGGCATCGACAGTTCGATCTGAGGAGGCAGCTCACATATGATCCTGCCGTCACTGTCGCGCGTAATTGTATCAGGTTTCTTTCCGAGAGAAACACGAGTCTCCATCGGTTCACGGAGAGGATCGATAGGCGGGTTCGTGACCTGCGACGCATTGATCAGGATCTTATCCCAGTATACGGGGAAAGGCTCGGGATTTCCCATCGACGAGAGCAGCACACCTCCGCTGTTAGCCTGCTTATATATCTCTTTTATTGTCGCAGTTTTCCAGTTAGCGTTTTCGCGAAGCGTACAATCGCTTTTTACTATCTTAAGGGCTCTTACGGGGCAAAGCGAAACGCAGCGCTGGCAATCTACGCATTTTGACTCGTCGCTTACCATAAGGCCCGTTTCGGCGTCAAAAGAATGGACTTCGTTAGAACATTGACGTTCGCAAACGCGGCAGGCTATGCATCGGCGGTCGTTCCGCACTACTTCAAATTCAGGGTAAATAAATTCCACTCCCATCAGAATTGTCCCTCCTTTACCGTAACTATAACAGGCTCTCCTCCGGACGGCGCCCATACGTTCTCGGCATCAGGTTCCATGACGCGTATCGCGGCTTCCTCACTGGCAATAAAAACTTTGTCGTTCTTTTCACCTACAACCATTGACCTGAGCTTCAGCCTGTCGTTTAAAGCCATAAGACCGCCCGTGAATCCGAGCACGATCGAAAAAGGTCCTGTAACGAGCAGACTTGGAAATACTTTTCTTAAGTATTCGTGCTTCTGTTTATCGTAAAGGTCAGTCTTTCGTTCGATAGTGCTCCAAAAAGGCGCGGCGATCACACTCGCAGCTTCTGAAAGTGTTAAGCGTTTTACGCGTACGAGATAGTCGAGAATATACGTTATTACCTCAGTATCAGTCTGAAGCGTACATTTATAACCGAACATTTCAATAAAACGCCTGTTCGCGTCGTAAGAAGAAATCTCACCGTTATGGACAACAGAATAATCGAGCAGCGTAAAAGGATGCGCGCCGCCCCACCATCCGGGTGTATTTGTGGGATAACGTCCGTGTGCCGTCCAGCTGTAGCCCTCATATTCTTCCAGTTTATAAAATCTTCCTACGTCTTCCGGAAAACCGACTGCTTTAAACGTACCCATATTTTTACCGCTTGAAAACACGTAAGCTCCGTCCATCCCGGTATTGATCTTCATTACGGTGCGGGCAACGAATTCCTTCTCGTCCAGCTGCTGGTCTGCGAGCACAGACTTGAGCGGGGTTACGAAATAGCGCCATATAATGGGCTCGTCTGTTATTTCAGGTATCTTCCGCGTAGGGATAAGCTCGCCTTTCACGACCTCAAAGCTTTCCTTCAAAAAAGCTTCGCACTTTTTACGCGTATCGCGGCAATCAAAAAACAGATGAAAAGCGTAAAGGTCTTTATATTCAGGATAGATGCCGTACGCAGCAAATCCGCCGCCAAGACCGTTCGAGCGGTCGTGCATCGGTTTCATTGCGTCAATAATGCTTTCTCCGCTCATCCGTATACCTTCTTTAGATATAACAGCGGCGATAGCGCATCCGGACGGTATCCTGACGTCACCTTCCATATTCGAGGTCAATTTTCGTGCTTCCATTCTTCCATTCCTTCTTTATGACCTGATGTAATCGCATTATAAAATGAAAAAAGCGCCCATTTCGCACGCATACCTGCCGCGTGGAAATGAACGCCTTTGCTCATTTGCAAAGAATTTTACAACTAACGAAAAAAAATGTCAACAAAAAGCGCAAAATAAATGTTGACAACCGCTTCGTTCTGGTGTAAACTTCGCATCGTTAAAGGCAATGGCGTCTTTGAGCGAAGAACTCAAAGGCGCCTTTTCTTTTAACAGACCGAAGGCAAAGGCGTCTTTTGTGCATGCGGCGAAGGTAGACATTGACTCCCCGTCGCGATACGTCACAGAAGGCGCCTTTAGCATTTTATAAAGAAAAGGAGACAGAATCATGGGAACGGTAAAAGATTATTTCGGAAGTATGGTATTTGACGACCGGGTTATGAAGGCATGTCTGCCGGGAAAAGTTTACGCTTCGCTTAGAAAGACGATCGACGAAGGAAAACAGC
>JAEEGL016165536.1_pt1 | contig 11101 bp, 11 predicted proteins | sample 9134231 | NCBI WGS metagenome assembly JAEEGL01 (sample SAMN16246548, study PRJNA631951) | gut metagenome | biome: gut microbiome; feature: rumen; material: fiber-attached | host: Bos | place: Iran: Karaj | collected 2018-10
AGCAAATCTTAAATCTACTTTAAATTCATTAAATGCACTATTCTTATAAAAATTATATGTTGCTTCATCAATAGCAATAATACTTGTACTATTAATCTTATTTAGAAGTGTTCCTACTCCTTGATAAGATTTAACTTTTACTCCAGCATTTTCTAATTCTCTTTCAATCATTGATTTCTTTAAAGTAACAACATTTTTACCTTTTAAAGCATTAATTGTATTAATTGTATTAGTATTATCATATTTAGAAATAATTACTACTTGTTCATCATAACTAGATGCTGTTTTAAATACATCCATATCATAGTTAACAGGAGCATATTTATCAAAATAGAAATCTATTTTACCTTGTGAGAATGCTTCTCTTAATCTATCTACACTAGAGAATTCTTCAAATGATATTTCAATATCAGCAAGTGTAGAAAATCTTTTAATTAAAGCACTATTAATACCTACTAATTTCCCATTTACTTTAACATCAAATGGAGAATCTTCTACAAATCCATAAGTATATCTTTTACTTTTAAACTTAACTTCTGATTGCTTTTCAGTACCACTCATATTAAAGTATGCACTTGTAATTTCAGAAGCAAGTAAATCTTCGTATTTGTCGTTATACCATTTTTTAAAATATTTAGTAATTATATTATTTAATCTATTAGTATCACCTAATCTAATAACATAATTATCGCTCATATCAGTTATATTGTAGTTAATATATAAATCTTCATACTCACTAGCATAACTAATATATACAAGTTTAGGAACAGCTATATAATCTACTTTAGAAGTTTCAGAACTAATTTCATCAAATAATTCTTTAAATCCTTTATAAGAAGATAATTTAATATTTGTTCCACCTAAAAGTGTATTAACACTATCTAATTTTTTATCAAGTGTTCCTATAGTAACATCTTTAATATCACTATTATTATTAAATTTAACTGGATTTTTACCAACTAAAACATAGTTATCACTATAGAATAAAATATCATTTTTCTTTACTTCATCTACTACTCCAAAAGAGTATTTATCTTTAATAACATCATTATATTCATAAGATACTTTATTAAATGAAAGACCTGTATCTTTTTCAATTGATTCTATAAAATCAAAGAATAAACCTTCTCCTGAATCATTAATAACTGCAACGTTATTAACAATACCAAAATCTATTAAATTATTCTTATTACTATCAATCCATTGTTTTTCAACAAGTGTTAATGTTGATATTTCATCTTGATTAGTAAAGATATAATATAATCCACCTAAACCAATCATTACTAATAGTATTATTACTATAAATATAATTCTTCTTTTCTTTTTCATATTATCACCTATTAATTATTTGACCAAGTGAATGTATCAACACTTTTATGTTTATATCCTATATATGGATAGTTTGAATCTTCACTACTATTTTCTTCTAATAAGAATAATTGTATATCATAGAAACCTAATTCTTTTTCAGATAAAGTATCAATTACTATACTAGATACGCCTTTAGCATTATTTACATTAGCTTTTTCTTCTACTGTAACTAGTATATTTATAATTCTACCTTGAATATTAGAATCTACCTTTTTAACAAATTCTTTTTCTTTTATTTTAGAAGCAATATCATTTAATTTATTTTTACTTATTTCGACCTCTTCAATACCGTTTAGTCTACCACCGTATTTATCTCCATGTCCACCAAACCATACTGCTAAAAAAATGCATCCAAGTGCAAAAACAATAGCAAATATTACAATTGAAACAATAATGTTATACTTCTTCATTTCATATCCACCTCAATAATGTAATTATACTATATTTTTATAAATATATCAATCAAAGAAAAAACATACCAGAGGTATGTTTATTTCTTTTCATCTTCTAATTTTTTAATAACTTCTTTAGATACTGCAATAGCTTTTTCTTTTAAATTACTTACTGTTTCTTTAACAACAGGAGTCCCTTTTTCTACTGCATACTTAGTAAGTTCTTCAGCTAGATTTTGAACATCTTTAGCTTTTTGTTTAGCAATTTTTAAAACTTTTTCTTTATCTAAATCAGAAAGAGCATCTTGAAGTTCTACTACTTTAGCAGAAATATTATCTTTAACTTCTTCTACATCAATTTCTTTAGCTTGATTAATTAATTTATTGATGTATTCTTTTAATTCTTTACGAGATTCAGATCCAGTCTTTGGAGCAAATAATACTCCTAGTGCTGCACCAAGTCCAATACCAGCTAAAAATTTACCAAATCCTTTTTTCTTTCCCATAAATTATTCCTCCTCCTTATTTTCTACTTTTTCTTTAGTTTTTCTAGTTGCTGCTTTTTTCTTTTTTGAAAATAATGCATTTAATCCAGTTGCAACTAGCATAGAGATTTTTTCTCCAGCAGAGCTTATAGCATCAACAGCTCCATCTATGGCATTAAATACACCATCTAATTTCTTAACTTTACCATTAACATCATCTACTACGGCATCTACTTTACCTAATGTTCTAATAAGTTTAATGATAAAGATAATTAATACAATAACAAGTAATATTAATAATCCATAAAGTACTACTGGAAAAATTTCATTTTTTAGTGTTTCCATTTTTATTCACCATCTTTCTTTCTATACATAGAATCGATTAAGTTAAATAAATCATCATCACTATATTCTTTAGTTGCACTTTTCTTAATTTCAGATTCATATTTATCATAGTCTTTATTAAGTTCATCTTCTACTAATTTTGAAGATGTATCTTTTAAACTATCAAATAAATCATCTTCTTCTTTATTATCTACTTCATCAAAGATATCAATTGGTTCTTCATCTAGTTTTCCATCTTCCATAAAATCTTCTACTAAAGAATCAGGAATTCTTTTACTAGTTAATTCACTTTCAAGTTCATCTTCTAAAGTACCATAAGCTTTCTTTCTAATATCATCTACATTTACTCTATCATCAATACTACCTTTAGAAATAGAACTTCCCTTACGAGATCTTATTTCATCTTTACGGTAGTTCTTATCAAGTACTCCATATACTGGTGAAATAATAGGAGTTGGTGTAAATGATTTTCTTCTAGGTTCATCTCTTTTAATACCATATCCAGTTATTACTGGTGAAACTGTAGTTTCTGTTTTCTTATAAGTATATTCCTGCTTAATTACTTTTGGTTTTTCAGGAGTAAAAGTATTTAACTCTTGTAAATCATCTTCTTCAAAGAAGTTCTTCATTACTGGCTTTGGTTTTTCTTTTACTTCTTCAATCTTAACAGGTTCTTCTTTAACAGGTTCATCTTCTTCATCATCTATAAAGACAGGTTTCTTTTCTTCAACCTTAGGTTCTTCTGGGTTTGGTATTTTAACTTGAATAACTTTTTTTTGAATTACATCTTCATCATCAAGTTCTTCGACAAACATAGTTTTAAATTTATCAATTAAACTCATATTATTCCCCACTTCCTACATCATATTTTAAGAAGTCACTACTTTCTACCTTAGGAGTAAATATATCATATTTTTCTTCCTGATTAGTAAAGTAGTCTTCATTAAGCATTAATTTTATAACATCACTATTATATTTTATAGTCGACAAAATATATGATGCATTAAGTACTACATCATTAATATTTTTTTCTTCTACAAGTGATTCTATTTTTGAATAATTATATAAAAACTCAATTAGGTAATTACCATCTTCTTGTTTATTTATTTCAAGATATCCAGTCTTACCATTAATATCAATATATTTTGAATAATAACAATCATCTTTTTCTGTATATGTAAATTCTTTCTTGTAATAATAATTATTAATATCTACATATAAGTAATAGTACTGCCCTTTAGAATATAATTTTTCATTATATTCACTAACATCAATACTAGTAACTCCTCTTGGCTTATAATACTTATACCCTTTTCCGACAGTATTATATAAGTCATTATCTTTAGATAAAATAACATTAATAATAGTATCAATTTTATCAGTTCTAATTCTAACGACAGTGCAACCAGAAAGAAGAAATACAGATAAAAGAATTAGTAGTATCTTTATCGTATTTTTCATATGACACCTTCTATATCATCATTATATCAAAAAAAACTATTTTAGAATAGTTTTTTAAAAGTTTACATGTATATTTACATTTTAATATAATCACCCATATAGATAGTATCACCTTTACTAGAAAATCTCTTCTCATATTCCGTTTGGATATTATCTTTTAAGTACTCTTCATCCTTATATAAATCTAAAGATATTTTACATATTTTATAACCATATTCTACTAAAGAACATAAAGAGTATTCAAATAAATTTCTATTATCAGTCTTTTGTACAATATGTTTATCACCTTTAAAGATATGATCATACTTTTCTAAAAAGATAGGACTAGTAAGTCTTCTTAAAGCATGTCTATTTTTAGGCCATGGATCAGAAAAATTTAAATATATAGTATCTATCTCTTTATCAAATACTTTATCTATATCTAAAGCATCCATTCTTATTAATTTAAGATTAGGTAAATTAGTACCCTCTAGTTTTTGTACAGCACGTACTATAACGCTATCAAACTTTTCTATACCAATAAAATTAATATTTGGATAAGTAAGAGCTTTATTATAAATAAAGTCCCCTTTACCCATACCTATTTCTATTTGAATAGGATTACTATTATTAAATAAAGTATTATATTTACCTTTATACTCTTCTGGATTTAATATTAAATAACTAGATGCTTCTATTATTTCACTAGCATCTTTAACTTTTCTTAAACGCATAAAAATCACCTACAAAAGATTTTAACATAAAACAAAAGAAAAATGAATAAGATATTATCTTATTCACATTCATTTACTTCATATTGAAATTGACTATATTTTTTAGAGTATGTTACAAGTACACACTTATCTCCAAAATTTGAATTAGCAATATTTTCTACATCATCACCTTCAATGTAGTTTTCATTCATAAGAGTACTTACTGGAACATAATGAATTATTGCGTTCCCTTCATCATCTAGTTTTGTAAAAGGAGTAGTAAGCTCCGCTACATAACTCTTAGCAGCATTAATAATTATTTTTTCTTGAACTACGTTTGCTTTTTGACGTGATGCTTCTATAGCATTAAATACACCTGGTACTGCTATCAAAGCAATAATACTAAGTATTACAATAACCGCAAGTAATTCAACTAATGTAAATCCTTTTTTCTTATTTTTCTTTTTTATTTTCACTATATCACCCGCTTAGATTATGATCTTGAAGTACAATCAATTACTCCTGTTGGTTCAATATTACAACTTAGACCACCACGAACTGAAGTTTCAACACGCCCCTCTAAAGTTGCAACATAACCATTTGTACCTGTATCACATGCAGTAAATGTATAAGGGTTATTATTATATATACTACAACCATAAAGTGAATTATTTCTATTAAACCATTCACCTTCACCAATTTCTTCATCTTCATACCAATCAGTTTCGTTAAATCCAATAAAATCTAAAATGGCTTGCTTTGATTCAGCATAATTATTTGTCTTTAAACATAACTCTTTACCATTTGTATATACACATGCCTCTGGATTAGTAAGATTATCATTCTTATCAACTGTATATCTAACATATACACTTTTATCAGTTGGTCTTTCTGATAATCCATCACTTTTATTTGTTATACCATTACCTACTGATGCGTAATATACATAAGTTACTTTCGAAGCATTATCTTTTGTTGCAGTACACTTTTCAACTGATTCACATGATACTGAATATCCGTTTAATTCAACATTTGCAGATACTACTGCACCACCCGATACTGTTACAGTACCACTTGTTGGAACTTTTCCTTCCATATGTAAATCAATAGATGATATATCATGTTTTCCATCTAATATATCATTACTTTTATCACTATCTAATCTACTTGTTCCAATCTTATCATTAACAGCTCTAATGAAGTTAAGAACTGTTGTTTCAGTCGCTCCTTTTCTGGACTGTTCAATAACTTTGGTTACAGTTGGGATAGCAATTAGTGCTATCATACTTAGTACTAGAATTACTGCTAGTAATTCTAATAATGTAAAACCTTTTTTCTTATTTTTCTTTTTTATTTTCACTATATCACCTACTTAAATTATGATCTTAAGTTACATGTGATTGTTCCTGAAGATTCAATATTACATTCATATGAACCACGAATAGTTATATTAACACGCCCGTTAGCATTAATATAATAACCATTAGTAGGTGTATTACAAGCTACGATTGCTTCATCACCTAGATTACAACCAAATCTAGTATCTCCATTTTTATACCAACTTCCTGCTTCATCGTCTTTATCTTCATACCAGTCAGTTTCATTAAATCCAATAAAATCTAAAATAGCTTGTTTAGATTGAACATAATTATTATTTTTTAAACATAATTCCTTACCATCAACATATGCACATACTACTGGATTAGTAAGATTATCATCTTTATCCACAGTATATCTTATATATACGTTTTTATCAGATGGTCTTTCTGATAAACCATCGCTTTTATTTGTAATACCACTACCATTACTTGCATAATAAACATAAGTTTCTTTTGCTGCATTATCTTTTGTTGCTGTACATTTTTCAACTGATTCACATGATACTGAGTATCCGTTTAATTCAACATCTGCAGATACTACTGCACCACCCGATACTGTTACTGTTCCGCTTGTTGGAACTTTTCCTTCCATGTGTAAATCAATAGTTGATACATCATGTTTTCCATCTAAGATATCATTACTTTTATCACTATCTAATCTACTTGTTCCGATCTTATCGTTAACAGCTTTAATAAAATTAAGTACTGTTGTTTCAGTTGCTCCTTTTCTTGATTGATCAATAACTTTAGTTACTGCTGGAATAGCAATTAGTGCTATCATACTTAGTACTAGAATTACTGCTAATAATTCTAATAATGTAAAACCTTTCCTATTCATATCATCACCTTAACAACATTATACCACAAATAAAAAGAGCTTTCGCTCTTTTATTTTAAGTATTTTCTTATTTCTGTAAAGGCTGATCCTTCTTCTAGGTCAGTTTTATCTAATTCTTCGAATAATTTCTTTTGATCACGTGATAGTTTTTTAGGTACTACTACGTTAAGGATTACAAACATATCTCCTTTTCCATAACTATTAACACTTTCTACACCTTTACCACGTAATCTTTGTTTATCTCCAGATTGTGCTCCTGGAGCAATAGTAAGTTTAACATTACCATAAATAGTTGGTATTTCTTTTTTACAGCCAAGTACTGCTTCTGTAATAGTAAGTGGAAGTTCTAAGATAATGTCATCCCCATCTCTTTCAAAGATAGGATGTCTTTTAACAGTAAACTCAATATATAAATCACCATTTGGCCCGCCATTAGAACCTCCATCACCTGCTCCTGCTATACGAAGTTGATTACCTGTATTAACTCCTGCTGGAACCTTAACATCTTTAGTAACAGTTCTTTTAACTTTACCAGTACCCCTACAACTTGAACATGTTTCTTTATATACTTTACCTTTTCCATTACAGTTTGGACATGTTGTACGAGTAGCAAATGTTCCAAACATTGTTCTTTGTTCTTGAGTAACTTGCCCTGAACCGTGGCATGTTGGACATGTTGTTTCACCATGTCCTCCTTTACCATTACATGAATCACAATTCTCCATCATATCAAGAGTAACACTTTTAGTACAACCGAATACTGCTTCTTCAAAAGTAAGGTTCATACGCATTATAGTATCTCTACCTTTACGGGCTCTTGATTTACCTCCGCCAAATCCTGAAGAGAATCCACCAAATCCTCCGCCAAATAGATCACCAAATATATCACTGAAATCAAATCCACTGAAGTCGTATCCTCCAGCTCCGCCCATACCTGCTTGATCAAATGCAGCATGTCCAAACTGGTCATATTGTTTACGTTTTTGTTCATCAGAAAGTACTGCATATGCTTCTTGTGCTTCTTTAAACTTTTCAGCAGCATTTTCTTCTTTAGAAACATCAGGGTGATACTTCTTAGCTAGTTTTCTAAAAGCACTTTTTATTTCATCTTGAGTAGCTGTTTTAGAAACTCCAAGCACTTCATAATAATCTCTTTTATCCATCTAATCACCTTAATTCTTTATATTCTTCAATTATTTCATTAAACATATCTATGGCACTTTTAATAACTTCAGGACTAGTCATATCTACTCCTGCTACTTTAAGTTCATCTACTGGGTCCATAGAACCACCTAAACTTAAAAATTTTAGATAGTTATCTCTAAAGGTAGTATCTCCACTTAATATGTTATTTGCTATATAGCATGCTGCTGAAAGTCCAGTAGCGTATTTATATACATAAAAATCATAATAGAAATGAGGTATTCTTGACCATTCATATTTTATTTCTTCATCTACCGCTGTATTAGGTCCAAAATATGTTTTATTTATATCATAATACATATCACATAATAAGTCTGGTGTTAGAACTTCACCTTTTTCTACTAAATCATATATTTTTTCTTCAAATTCCGCAAACATCGTTTGACGATAGATAGTTCCTTTAAATAAATCCATTAATCTATTTAATATAGCAAGTTTAACTTTTTTATCATTACTATTTTTAAGCAAGTATTTACATAGTAATACTTCATTAGTTGTAGATGCTACTTCTGCAACAAATATTCTATAGTTATAATCTTGGAAACTATTATTCTTTTTAGAATAATATGAATGCATAGAGTGTCCTAATTCATGAATAATTGTTGAAACGTCATCTAGTTTTCCTTCAAAGTTAAGAAGCATGTATGGATATGTATCATATCCTCCTGAAGAGTATGCTCCTCCTCTTTTACCCTTAGATGGATATATATCTATCCATCTTTCATCAAAGGCTTTCTTAGCATCTTTTACATATTCTTCTCCTAAAGGTTCAATTGCTTTTAATACTACTTCTTTAGCTTCTTCAAATGAATATGTTTTATTTTCTTCATTTAATAAATTAGCATATACATCATATAGATGGAATTCATCTAAACCTAGTTCTTCTTTCTTTAAATCATAATACTTATATAAAACATCTAAATTAGAATTAACTGTTTTAACTAAGTTATCATATATATCTTTAGAAACACTATCAGCAAATAAACTTGCTTCCATTGCGCTATTATAATTTCTTAAATGAGATAAGTTTACTGATGAAAGAATATTTCCATATAAAGTAGCACATGTAGTATTTACTATTCCTTTATAAGTTCTATACATTTCTTTAAAAGCATCTTTTCTTACTCTTCTATCATTTGATCTTATATAGTTAGAATAATTACTATCAGTAAGTTTTATAGTATTACCTGATTCATCTTTTATATCTCCAAAAGATAAATCAGAGTCTGTTAATTTTTCATAGATATCTTCTGATACTCCTAAACTAGTACCTAATTTAGAAAGTATTTCTTCTTCTTTTTCAGATAGAGTATGTTTTTTATATCTATATATTTCTTTAAAATAACGGTCATACTCTTTTAATTCTTTTTTAGTTTCATAAAACTTACTTACTGTATCATAATCTGACTTCATAAGTTCTGGTTCTACAAAAGTAGTCATAACAGATATGTCCTGTAAAAGAAGTGTTACTTTACCGTCCATACCTTGATACTTACTACTAATAGTTTCAGCATCATAATTTAAATGAGCATAGTAATATACTTTTTCTAATTTTCTTTCTACATCAAAATAGTCTTTAACAAAGTTATAAAGAGTATCAGCATTATCTAGTAAGTGACCTTTATATTTTTCTAAAGTACTTGCTAATTTTTTAACATCTTCATAATCTTTTTCCCACTCAGAATCATCTTTATATAGTACAGTTAAATCCCATCTATCTTTTTCGTCAATATCTTTACGTAATTTTTCCATAGATCTCCTTTATCATAATAAAGGGTTCAATAAGAACCCTTTATATTATTCTTCAAATTCGGCGTCTACTACGCCATCATCTTTTTTATCTTCTTTAGATTCAGAAGATTCATTATTTTGTTCTTTAGAAGCTTCTTCGTAAGCTTTTGCTCCTAATTCCATAGCTTTTTCTTGTAAAGCATCTTTCTTCTTCTTGATATCTTCGATATCACCTTTTTCAAGAGCTTCTTTTAAGTCTTTAACAAGTTCTTCAGCTTTCTTCTTATCATCTTCACTTACTTTATCTTTTAAGTCTTTAATTGATTTTTCAGTCATGAAGATTAATTGTTCAGCTTCATTTCTTGTATCAGCTTCTTCTTTACGTTTTTCATCAGCTTCTTTATTCTTTTCAGCATCTTTTACCATCTTATCGATTTCTTCATCAGTTAAGTTAGTATTAGATGTAATAGTAATCTTTTGTTCTTTTCTAGTACCTAAGTCTTTTGCTTTAACGTTAACAATACCGTTAGCATCTATATCAAAAGTAACTTCAATTTGAGGTACTCCTCTTGGAGCAGCTGGAATTCCAGTTAATTGGAAATTACCTAAAGTTTTGTTATCGCTAGCCATCTTTCTTTCACCTTGTAGTACGTGAATATCAACAGCTGGTTGATTATCAGCAGCAGTTGAGAATACTTGTGACTTACTTGTTGGAATAGTAGTATTTCTTGGAATTAATACTGTGAATACTCCACCTAAAGTTTCAAGTCCTAGTGAAAGTGGTGTAACGTCTAGTAATACGATATCATTTACATCACCAGTAAGAACTCCACCTTGAATAGCAGCACCCATAGCAACAACCTCATCTGGGTTAACTCCCTTAGATGGTTCTTTACCAAGTTCTTTTTTAACAAGTTCAACTACTTTTGGAATACGAGTTGATCCACCTACTAATAATACTTTATCAATATCACTAGAAGATAGTTTAGCATCTTTTAAAGCTTTTCTAACAGGTTCTAGAGTTGATTCTAATAAATCATCAATTAAACTTTCAAATTTAGAACGAGTTAAACTAGATTCATAGTTAACAACACCATCTTTACCTTGAGCAAGGAATGGTAAACTAATTTGAGTAGTAGTAACACCACTTAAATCTTTTTTAGCTTTTTCAGCTGCATCTTTAATACGTTGCATAGCCATTTTA
>JAEEGL016537674.1_pt1 | contig 11101 bp, 7 predicted proteins | sample 9134231 | NCBI WGS metagenome assembly JAEEGL01 (sample SAMN16246548, study PRJNA631951) | gut metagenome | biome: gut microbiome; feature: rumen; material: fiber-attached | host: Bos | place: Iran: Karaj | collected 2018-10
AGATCCACGGTTAATTCGTGCATCTTGGATCCGATACTAAACTTATACTGCCGGGGAAATTCCGGCGTTACGTCCAATATCTCACCTAACAACTTTCGTACGTCCAAATACAACGGGGCGTTTGATACCAATTTGATTTTGTTTTCTGCCATTTCCGGATCTTCGGTAAAGTGGTACGGCTTTCGCCGTACCTAAAGATTAATTATTAAAAACTAATTACTAACTAATAAACGCTGACACCGGCCTAACTCTGCGCGTGCCCGTAGCCTTAGTGATGAAGTTGTTGGCGTAGCCATCGCCGAGGCGCAGAATCCACGCGATCGTCGCGGAGCCCTCGGTACTTGTCCAATACCAATTCTCTTCCAACGGAGTTGCACCGGTGATCAGGGATAACGCGTAATTGACTTTTGTCATATTGGCGTATATCATCATCATTTCACCCATTGAGGGCAACCACCATTTGCCGGCTGTCAGGCCGTAACCGTTGGCGTTGGTACGGCTGTACTGCGCACAATAGCCGGGCGCGTACGACGCGCTGTTACATTCGGCGTGCGTTATCTGGTTTGTGGTGTTCTGCTTACCGTTGAAATCGTTAAACGCCGTTACGCGATCGCTTGTTGTCGTACCGCCGCCGCTTACTGCTGCGCTACTCCACGTTAACGCGGTCTGCGTAGGTGCTACAACCAACATCTTACCACCCTCAACGATCACCACGCCGTCGGCCACTTCGCCGCCTGCCTGTATGCTCGTCCACTTGTGGGGCTTAACCATAAGAGGGAAATTGTCGCTCTTTCGGTGGTACATAATAAATATACCGTCCTCCATTGCGTTAAGATCCATACCGCCCAAAATGGCGGCTTTCAGGTACGCGAGTGGGATTGTGGTTACTAAACCGTTGGTGTTCACCTTAACAAATTCCTCGCCGTTTGCTACCGTTGTCGTCGATTTGGACGATCCGGCTTGCAGTTTCTTTGTTTGCTTTGTCATAACTCTAAGAATTTTTAAAAATTTATCCCCAATTATTATCTCTAACTGCGCCAATAAGAATACCACGGCCTAACCACGAACTGTTAGGCGTTGGGTACATAAAGTCGGTTGGTACTTTTATTACCTCTGCGACGCTTCCGCCGTTCCACGTTACTTGATTACCATTTGAGTAAATTATAACGTTATTCTCATCATCGTTTGCATTGATACATAAAACTCGCTGTGTATCTGCCATACTTAGGTTATACCGGTACGCTGTGGATCCTGTTATCTTAAAGATAATCATATCAACAGGGAAACCGGCATAATCGCCACTATCGCCGTAACATTTGAGCGTATAATATTTATCTCCACCTGACGACGTGGCCGACGTAAACGATACGTAAACGCCGGACGATCCCGTGCCTTTGGTGTAATAATACCCGTACGATCCCAAAACATATAAAACGTTTCGCTCTCTGGCCCCAAAACCGCCACGACACCAAATATCGGATGAGTAAAAGCGATAACCACGGCCCAACGTACTATCGTAACCCTGATTATACAAATCACCCTCAAACCACATTTTGCCATCACTACCAAACGAGATCTTACCGACAACAGTACCGGACGCGTTTACGCAATTTAACGTCTTAAAACTACCGGTAACGCCTGAAAGAGTACCGGACACAGTTACATTATTGAAATTGCCGGTATTACACGTTACCGTACCATTCTTTGCAGAAAATACAACGTTGCCGTTGCCGTCTTTCATTTCGATTGCCTCGGCTCCCAAATTCTTAATGAGGGAATACGTGGCCAACAGTACGTTTGTTGCGACTAACTCGATCTTATCACCCAATACCCAATAATTTGAGTTGGTGGGCAATACACCCGATTGCTTGCTGTGTGTCTGCGTACAACTGTAATAATTGCCGTTATATATCACAACGTCTTTGTACGCCTCACCATCTTTGCCGGCATAGAAATACGCGCTTGTCGGGCAATCGGCCCAATCTTGGATCCTCAACGATGGGCCTTTTTCTCCTTTGTCGCCCTTATCGCCCTTATCGCCTTTGTCGCCCTTATCTCCCTTATCGCCTTTGTCACCATATACGCCAATAATAATCGGCGTGGTGTCCGACGTTGTACCGTCTGTATAGGTCACGGTTTCGTAGTTCCAAAGGTACTTTTTTGTCGCCGTGACGCTTTGGATCGATGTAGTCCACCCAGACGTACTTTTGGTAACGCCTGTACTTGCAGACGTGGCCAAATAATGCTCTGTGATCGAAGAGATACCGTTACCTGTGTCGCCGGTATTACCCTTATCGCCTTTGTTTCCCTTATCGCCTTTATCGCCCTTATCGCCGTAAGTACCGATGATCGTTGGCGTGGTGTCCGACGTTGTACCGTCTGTATAGGTTACGGTTTCGTAATTCCAAAGATATTTGTTTGTGGACGTAACGGTTTGGATCGATGTAGTCCACCCAGACGTATTTTTGGTAACGCCTGAACTTGCAGCCGTGGCCAAATAATGCTCCGTTACTGACGATATGCCTTTACCGCCGGTAATACAAACTGCGTTACTATACGTATAGGAATTATCCGTGAATACGGTTTTAATTCTCTGCCAAATATAGTGCCCGTTTTGCCACGTCGGCGGTACGGTGTTCCACCCGGTCGTCGGGGCCGTGGTGTTGCTTGTACTGTCGGCGTATTCCGCTTCGGTACGAGCCACGCCCGTACCTTTGCGGATATACTTAACAACTCTGGTTACTACTGTCATACGCTAATCAACTGATGTTATCGTAACCGATACGTCGCCGCCTGCCTGCTGACAATGGGCGCGTGTAACGCTGTAACTTGCAACCGGTGTTGTTCTGTCGCTCTGGCTGTTGAGGAAAACGCCGGCCGCGTCCTTGACGACAAAGTAAAACGTTGTCGTAAGTGCCTGTGTACTTGTTCCACGCTTAACCACTACCGGCGTATAGGTAACTGTACCGTTGCCGTTGGTATCTTCTGTAATCGCTTCATCTTCGGGGTTGGGGTGTGGATCGATGTCGAAAGGATCCGACGCGTCCATAACGCCTTGTATGTCCTTACCGATCTCTGCACCTCCACGGAATACGGTTAACCTGTACTCCCCGTACGTGTTAATATCGGCCTCGTTGACTGTCAGGGTTGCGCCTGTCTGGCCTGCGATCACCGTCCACGTTGAGGCGTTAAGTTTCTCCCATTGGTACGTCAGATCGGCCGTAAGTTGGTTGCCCGACTGATAGGCCAACGCGCGCAAAATACAGGATCCGCCCTTTTCGGTAATAACGAAATTCTTGTTATCGCCGGCGGCAATAGTAACGCGGTAACTGCTGCCGGTTGCCTGCTGTATTGGTATTGTGTACTCGGCTTGGATCTGGTCGCTCTGTGTACCGTACGAGATCGTGGCCACCATCTTAATAACGGCGGGCGCGAAACCGGCGGCCGATACGAGATTTTTAACGATCTGAATACCATAATACAGGTTGTCACCCGACGGGGCCACTTTCTTAAACATTCCGTTAAACGTACCGGTTGACGTGTCACCACTCCACGTTATCTTTGTACCGTTGAAATAGTAATCGATCGCGTCCGGTGTGGCCACGCCCTCGGCTACTCGGCTCGACGTACAAACGAAGTACAAAACCGGTTTAACGCTTTCGTAATTCGGGAAAATTTTAGTTACGTCGTTCTGCGTTCCCTCCCATTCTTGGTACAGATCGCCGGACGGGCTCATTATCAGGGCCGTATAGGTTCCGGCCTTGCTGATAAACTTAATCGTTCTGGTTGTACTTGCACTATTCATAATTTATTCGTCGTTTTCGTTCTCGTTATTTTCCTGTGTCTCACCCTCCGGCTGCTCGCCGCCTAAAAGATCCTCGGCGTTGCCAACGTCTCCGGCCTCGATCGTTTCCTGTTCTCCGCCGTTTTCGTTGTCGCCTGTCTCGCTCTCCGACTGATCGCCGGCTGTCTCTTCTGTGGTCTCACCCTCCGGATCGTTAACCGGCTCGGCTTCCTGTTTGGGCTCCGGTTCCTCGATAATAAAGCGTGGATCCGCCGGTACAGGCAACGGGCGGCAAACGGTTCCGTCCTGTTCCTCTTTGGCTTCGTGGGCCAACAGGGCAATACCCCCGATCTGTACCAACGTTTCGCTTAACTGCGTAAGTGGGCCAAACGCCAACATATCGGCTTGCCAAAGTAAATAATTACCGTCTGATACGGTGTTTCGGTCGCTCTCTAAGTGCAAAAATTCTGCAACTTTTCTGTTTGCTTTGATGTAACGTGCCATAACTCTAAATTTTAATGTTTTTATTTAACTAATAGTAAAATCCCGTCGCTGTCCTCAAATACCGCGCCGTCGCTATCTTCCCAACAGGCCGTCGGCCCTGCGTCCACTACGTCCAAACCGTAAACGCCGCCTAACGTCTCGCTCATTAGGCTTGTTTTCAGCGTCGGGGCCAAACCGTGGCCGACTTGCTGATATGTAAGAGATCCGGACGCTCTGTTTGTGGCCAAAAACCATTTCGCCAAAAGTTCACGATCCGGGTTACTGATCAGGCCCACGGTGTCCCAGATCTTCGCCTGTGGTGCAACGGCCAACAGGCCGGCCGGTATGTTCGTGGGTAGATCCATTATATCATACTCAAATTTTGGCATACGGCGGATAAACGCAACGATCTTGGACGGGCTCGCGGCTGTCAGGGCTACGGACGCGGGCGTACCGTCCGGGCTGTACTTCGCGCGGCAACGCAAATACAATTCTTGGCCCATCAGGCTACGATCGATTGTAACGCTCGCGCCATCATTGGCAACGGTAACGGGATAATCCAATACGTTGTCGCTACCTACTGCGCTCCACGTATTATCTTCCCTGAACAGTTCCCAAACAAATTGCCTATTGGCTGCCGGGCACTCTTCATCACCAACGCGTAACGACGCGTGTACGGTCTGCGTGGCCGTGTCTCTCAACGGGTTATAAATCGTCTGATCGGCTGCATCCAAAAGTAAGTTTGGTATAAACGTTGTCGAGTTTTTGCAAACGATCATATACGTTTCTTTGACCGCGATAATCTGGTTTGTTCTGGTGTCGGTGTAATCGGCGTTAAACTCCAACGTAATAGGTAATTGGGGCTGCGCGTTTTTCTTCACCTTGATACGGCCGGCCAATCCGCCACTCCTTACGATCTCGTAATTGGTGTTTGCGTCTTGGATCTCTGTACGTACACCGCTAACGATCTCGTACCATTTCACGTTTGCCAACGCGTGGTTAACAGATCCGGCGGCAAAAATCTCGTCTTTGTCGATCTGACTAACGCGTGGAAATATGATACAGGGCGTAACCGTGTAATCCGGTGTGTACTCGTCCGCGTCGGCGTTGTAATTCTGCTTACCCGGTACGCTACCGTCAACAGACATTGCGATATTGATCTGCAACGGCTTGAAATTAAAATCAAATCTCTTTGTTTTCATATCGTAAACTTTTAGTACTCAAATACTGCACGGGCTCCGGCAATCTCGTTATCGCTGTCGTCTCTAAGTACGACTGTCGCCGTTATTCGGATCTTTCGCGGGATCGATCCGTTAAAATCCATATCGTCGGCCGTTAACGTAAGCGACTTACCGGACGATCCGCGCCTGATATTCCACGCTGCATCGGATTCCGTACGGGCAACGCCGGCCGCGTCCTCGCTGTATCGCGTCCACGTAACATCGGCGGCCGCGATCTGGTTTGTTACGTCCTCATTATGGTATTTTGCGACGATCGTTAAAGTTAGATCGATCCGGTCGGGATCCAACATAACGTCGCCCATTTCTGTAAACTCCGCTACAAACTCCGGGTTGCCCTCAACAAACGCCCAATCGGTATTTGTGATCGACGGCTCCGATTCTGTTAGGTTGGTGCAACATCTGTACCGGCAACCTCTGTGCCATACGTCGGAAATCTCGTACTCTCCGGTTGCCGGATTCACGGCGTTAAAGTAATACAGACCGTCGGCCTCCCATTCGCCGCGATCCACGATGGTTGCGATCGGCTGCATCGTCCATTTGTTGAGCCTGATAATATCCATCGTTACGATGCCGGGGATATACATATAATCCAATCCGTCACGTATCGGTAACAGATTACCCGCGTCGTCTGTTAATGATCGCACGAAATCGGGTAACTCTCCCATTGTCGCGCCGTAATTTGTCGCGTCGATAATTGGCTTTGTTACGCCTCTCAACTTAACAATACGGCCCTCTGTACTCGAAAGGAAAAAGCACGTTTGGCGGGTGGTGTCTCGATCGTTACCCCAACGGGCAAACTTCATCAGTTCGCACGGCGGGAAATTCTGCCCGGCCGGTGTCTGGTTGTCCGGGTACAGGCTCACTTCGATATAATTGTTTGCCGCGTCCACGCTGTTAACCCTCATCCAACTTGTGTACATCTGCGCGTTTGTGCCGGTATTCATTCCCAACGCCGACGCGCCCAGATTATTAACGATACCCTTTAGCACGTTTCCGACGGCCTGCGCCGTGAAATATCCACTCCATTTCGGGTGCAAATGCAATCCGTACGATCCATCCCCCAGATCCTCCACGCTGTCGATCGTGTCGGCCTCTGTAAACAGTTGGTCGCCCTCCAACGCCGAAAGCCTGTTAATGATCAGTTCCACGGCCTCAAAATACGTACGTACCCGGACGCTCTCAAACTCGGCGTTTCCGTTTTCGTCGATCCCTGCACCGGATCCGGCGTATAATGATCTTACAAAAGTACCAAATTGTGTTTCGCCACGGAATACCGCCAATCCAATAGATAACAATCCCTGTTGGAAAGTGATACGCCCGGCGGCTACGTCGTCGTGTACCTTGCTAAGAAACTTTTGGAAAATCGGGCTATCATTATCGAGATCGTGGGCCTTATCAGCGTAACCGGCTTTTACCTTTTCCGTAACGCGCTGATAGTCGATTGATGTTTGGCCGGTTTCCGGATCCGTAACCTCAACGGGCTTTAGATACGTAAGATATTCGTAACCCTCGTTGTCTGTTGTGATCTGATCGAGCGACGACAAATTGCCGTGGGTGTGGCCGTCACCTTGCGGCGTAGATTCACCGCCTCCGGCCTCCGCATTTAATACAACGGTGCTGTTGGTGCTACCTATACCCTGCTCCCTTAACCTCTCACTTCGCGGTCTCGGTGTCCGGCTTGTAGTTATTGACGTATAATGTTTATCCATATCTCGATCGTGTTTCTAATCTAAGTTGTCGGTATTTCCTCGATCGCGTCGTACTCGTCGGGGTTAAACTCTGTAATTACAACGTCGGCCGTATCTGCGATAACGTCCTGTTGCTGTTCGCTGATCATAAAGTATTTGCCGTTTTGGTTCTGTTCTGTGTACTTGCACAAACCACCCGGATCTAATACCGCCTCGCCTGATAACGTGGTGTGGCGGTCGGCTAACTGACTGTATAACGTACCGATCAGCAACTTTTCGGGGTGATCCGTAACTCCGGCTCTCCTTAACGTCTGGATCTGCAACATATCGGACGTACGGCAATAAATACCTTTGGCCGTCGGGCAAATCTTGTTGGCTGTTCCGCAAATGGTATCGATACTTATTTCCTCCTTTGCGTTCTTATTGATATAACCGGTATAATCCACGTCCTCCAACTCGGCGTTATCGAAAATCAGGTTGTTTTTAACCAACTCGACTTTCGGGGCCTTGTAAAGTAACCAACGGGCTTTGCCGTACAGTCCTTTATCGTCCCATCGCTCCGTCGTCTGTGTATTCGTAATCGGTACTACGCCAAAAACCGTACCCTCCCCATAATCGTAACAGTTAACGCCGGCGTAAACGGTAATTTCCAAATAACCGCCCTGCGTTGGGTACGGCATATATTCGCCGTCGGCCATCGACTTAAAACTGTCAAAGATCGACGGCATACTGTATTGGCCGCAATAGGTAGAATTACGGCGGGCCTCGTTATCCGGGCGGCCGATACAATGGCGGTTTCCTTTCCATCCCAGAATACCGGCGTTTTCTCTCAAATCGTCCGGATCGTAATACTCCAAAAACGCGTCGCCGAAACTTGCTGCGCCCTCTTGCCAACTACCTTTGGCCCAACCTAAGTGCCCAACGGCCGCGCTGTTGGCTATCGGGCTGTTAACATAATGGCAAAGCGCGTTGCCCTCTGCATCATACAGGGTTACGCCTACCGGTACAAACGCCCATCCCGTAAATACCTTAAAAGCGTCATAATTGCCGGATTCGTTACCGTCGTTGTTACCGTCTGTAAACGGGTTATAACGCGCGTCCAAAAGCATTTCGAGCGACAAACGTACATAATATTTCTTTGCATCGTCTGTCGTCAACTTAGGCAAAAATACGCGGTTGGTTTTCATTACAACGGTGCTGCTTGCCTTTCCGATCGTGTTAAGGATCTTTTTAGGCCAATGGTGGTACTCGTCGATCGGGCCGTGGCCTCCTGAATAAAAGCCCCACGCGATCGCGTCCGTTTCTGACGGACCGCCTACAACGGGCAAAATATGACAATACCGGCACGATGGATTAAGATACGCCAAACCCTTTCCCTGCGTACTTAGGAATATCGTAAAATTAATAAGATTGTAATCCCAATTACTGCCCTGTCGGTGTTCGTCGCTGTAATCTGGATAATATGAGTAATACGACGCGCCGGGATCGGCCGCCAAATTAACCATTTCCACGTCGTACGTACCGATAAATTTCAATGTACCGGCCAACAGTTCGGCCGACGAATACGGCGAAAAACTGACGGTTACGTTATTGGCCACCTTATCAACGCCCATCGTCTGGCTGTCACCGTCCCACGTTAACGCGCGGCTCTGGCCGGACGTGTACAGGCCGTTAAGGTCGTAGATATAGATCGTACCGGCCTTTTGTACCATCTTCAACGCCAACGGCTGCAAAATGCCCTCGATCGCCTCCTTTAGCGTGTTTGGCTTCGCGTCCTCGTCGTAGAAATTTTCGCTCCGGATCGATAACGCGGCCGGCGTGGCCTTGTTTACGCCGTCCTCGAAATAGGTTGTACAGTACGTTTCCGCGTCTATACTTATATAATTTATCGCGCTGCGCTGCAAAGCGTTTGTTATAATGCTCTGTAACGTCTGCATACCGATTAAATTATACTTGAGGCGATCCAATATACCAAAATCGCTAAATGTGAGTGTGACGGTATAATTACGGGCCTTTTCGTACGGCTCTTCGTAAAACTCCGGATCCAACGCGCCACTCCAATAAAGTACGTTGTTTCTGTAAACGTCCATACGAATACGGCCAACCTCGATCGTGTACAGATCTTCGTACGTACGATCGTCCGGGCTCTCGATCCTTAACGTTGCCTCACTTCCACAAATAACCTCTTCCTTATCCTTGTGTTTCCAATCGATAACTAACGGCTCCTTGTATTCAAAAGTCAGTTGGCCAACGGTGGCGTATGGCTGCGCCGCCTCTTGCAAGATCTCGACGCGCCACGTAACGCCGGCGCGGCTAAGAAACTCACCCATATATCGTAATTGTTTGCTCATACTAACTTCTCTTAGTGTGGTTATTTTCCTTTTGCAACAGGCCAACCAATGATCGGCCCCTGATCTCAAACTCAACCTTTCCGGACATATCGCCGGCCGGCTCGATCATTGAGCGCAATTTATCGAGTGGCGCGATAACCTCCGGGTTGTTACCGGCTCCGGCGTACTCACCAACCAACGCCAACGTTGGGCCCGAAACAACTGCGCCCTTTGCAAACGGCATTACTCCGATTGCCTGTACCATAGCCGTTGCCGCCGCCGTAAATCCGGCTGCGATACCGAAACCGGCAAACGGTATGGCCGCGTGGGCCGCGAAGAACATAGCGGCCGCGAGTTCCATATAACTTGCCGTTGCCGCCTTATTGGCAATTATCACCGGTATAACTGCGGCTGCGGCCGCCTCTTCTGTTGCGGCTGCGGCTGTGGTGGCTCCCATCGTTACCGTTGTGGCCGCGCCCTCGGCCGTTTTTGCGACGGCGTGGGCCGTGGTTGCTGTCGTCAACAGATCGATAATACCGACGATCGTCTGGATTCCCTCGTACAACTGTATAAAGCCGTCCACGATCCCCGTAACCGTCTGCCACGCATTACCGTTGCCCTCTAACGCGCTTGTGATACTCTCGATACCTCCGCCAATACCTTTTATGCCGTTCCATCCGGTTTTCATCGTATCAAACGCGTTTATAGACGCTTTGCGCCAACGCTCGTACGTTTCAATAATGCTTTCGATCTCTTTTCTCTGATCATCAGATACCGGGTTATCGGTGTCGTTTAATAGATCCTGCATTTCCCTAATACGGTCTGTCAGTTCGTCGAAACCGATCGATCGTACTTTAACCTTAAACTCTCCACCCTGTAACCCGTCGATCTTCGCAATATCCTTGTTAATGGCGGCCAACTTAATACCGCGATTCATTGCCTCGCGCTTTGCCTCCAACGCGTCGATAACCTTTTGCGTGTTGGTGATCTCGGCGGCTGTTTGTTCGCGCTGTTTGGCCTGATAGTAACTAATTGCCTCGTCTAACTTATTGATATTATCCAACGTGGAAATATCGCCGGGCTTTTTCAGATCGGCCAATACGTCGTCCCACGATTTTTTAAGATCATTAAGTTTGTTTATCTGGCTCTGGATCGATACGCGGGCCTCTGCGTCGGCGTTCTGCAATAACTCTGTATAGTACTGCAATTCGCGGTTTAATTGCTCATACGTGCCGATCTGCTCAACAGGTACGGGTACGTGGGTGTTTTCCATTTCCTTACGTAATCCGTTGAGCCTGTCGATCTCTTTATCAATACCGGCCAAAGCCTCTTTGTTGGCTACCTTACGCAAAGCCTGTTGGTACGAAATTTCGTCGTCGATCGCCTGTAACGAATTGAGTACGGCCGGGCGTTCTGCCTGTCGCTGCATCAGTTCGATAAAGTTCTTTTCGGCTTTCCAACCGGCGATATTCTTCTGGATCTGTTGTTGCTCTTCCTCGGACGCGTTAACGTATTTCTCTTTGGCCTGATCGATCAGGGTATTTAATTCCTGTAAACGCGTCTTTTCCTTTTCGG
>JAEEGL017284226.1_pt1 | contig 11101 bp, 11 predicted proteins | sample 9134231 | NCBI WGS metagenome assembly JAEEGL01 (sample SAMN16246548, study PRJNA631951) | gut metagenome | biome: gut microbiome; feature: rumen; material: fiber-attached | host: Bos | place: Iran: Karaj | collected 2018-10
ATGATTATATAATAAATATAGTTAGATAACAAGTGTTAAGTAGATATCAAGTAAAGGTCCAGATATTGTTAAAAAAACTTGATTTTGTTATAATTTAAGAGAATAGGAGGGATTGCTATGAAATTGAAACAAATGTTATTTTTGTTAGTTTTATTATGTGCTTTTCCTCTATCAATTAATGCTACTGAATATTATGGGGTAGTAAGTGGGTCTGATGTTAGAGTTCGAAAAGGTCCTAAGAATACTGATTCATATATGTTAGTATCTAATGGTGAAATACTAGATTTAGTTGATTTAGAAATAGTTGCTGGTACTAACTGTGGTATGGGCTTTAATAAAGTTAAAGTTGGTGAAAATATTGGTTATATTTGTTCAAGTTTAATTAATGTTTATGAAAAACAAATAATTACTGAACCAGAACCTGCTAATGATTGTGAACGTGCTTTAAAAGAAGCTGGTTTTCCATCAAGTTATTGGTCAGGATTATGTGCTTTAAAAGAAGCACATCCTAATTGGAAATTTACACCAATATCTACAAGTTTAAATGGTAACAAAATTGATTGGAATGCATCCGTTGTTTCCGAAGCTAAATGTGGAAAGAATTCAATGAAAACTTCTGATGCATCTTTAATTAATAATGATTGTACAAATAAAGCTGATTCTGGTTATAGTTGGGTTTCTGAAAAAGCTATTAAATATTATTTAGATCCACGTAATTTCTTTAATGATACTAACATCTTTATGTTTGAAAATCAAAAAGCAACCTTTAATATTTGTCCAGCCGATTATGAAGTTGCAACATCTTATGTTTTTAATAACAATTTTATGATTCAACAATATCCGGGTTTACCGCAATATATTGGCTTTGCAACCCAATCTTTAGGAATTAATGGTGTTGCAATCGCATCCCGTATTCGTCAAGAATTAGGTAATGGTCAAGCAACCTCTGGTAAATATGCTAATCAATTATTATCAGCAATTAGTGGTAATTATACATCACGTTGGGACCGTTATGCAGCTGATGGTGGAAATATGGACCGTTATTATAACTTCTTTAATGTTGGTGTTTATGATGGTAATGGTGATAGTGCTTATAATGCTGTTCATTATGCTTATAAAAATGGTTGGGGTAATGTTAGTGAAACGGATGAAGGACAAAATATTGCTAAAGCCATTGAAGGTGGAGTATCATTTTTAAATGATCATTATATTGGAGTAGGTCAAAATACTTTATATTTTCAAAAATTTAATACTTTCCCAAATACTTCTTCATCAAGATATGTTAATCAATATATGACTAATGTTGTTGCACCAAAGAGTGAATCAGCTAATACGCATTCAGCATATCAAAGAGCCAATTTATTAGGTGCCGAATTTGAATTTATAATTCCGGTTTATTATAATATGGATGTTAATCCAATATTCATTGATACGCAAACTAATAATCCAGTAGTTGCAAGTATTGAGAACTTAGTAAATGGAATTGGTTTAAGTTTCAATAGTGGTAATATCAGTAAAATTAAACCAGGAACTACTACCGCTGAGTTACTAAATTTAATTAAACCAAATTTAATGGATGGAGATCAAGTATCAATTACTGATCAAAATGGTAATGTAGTTGATGGTAAGATTGCGGCTGGTTATTTATTAAATATTAATGATAATACTTATAATTTAAATATTTATGGTGATGCTTCTGGTGATGGTGAGATTAATGCTTTAGACTTATTAGTAATACAAAAGCATATCTTAAATATGGCTCGTATTGATGGTGCTAAGTTATTAGCAGCAGATGCATCTAAAGATGGCAGTGTTAATGCCTTAGACTTATTAATTATTCAAAAACAAATCTTAGGTATGAGTGAAATAGAACAATAAAAAGGGAGAATGAAAAATGAAAAATATTCGTAAATTTATTATTTCATTATTATTAATAGCAGTAGTTTTTATTCCGGTAACAATAAAAGCTGCTACAGCTTCAATTAAAGTAACAACCAATGGTCGTGCTATTGTTGGTGATACGATTACTGCAACGGTTACCGTATCATCAAGCGATTCTTTAGGAGCATGGCAATTTGATGTTAACTATGATAATACAAGATTACAAAAAGTAAGCGGCGATTCTTCAATAGTTTATTATATTCAAGATACTAAGGGTGTTAAAAGCAAAAGCTATACTTTAAAGTTTAAAGTTTTAAAAAGTGGTTCAGCCGCAATTAACATTGGTAGTTACTTAGTATGGGATTTAAATAACAATCAAGTTAAAGCAACCGTTGGTAATGCTACGGTTAAAATTATGACGCAAGCTGAATTAGAAGCAACTTATTCAACTAATGCTAATTTAAAATCATTTGGGGTTGATGGTTATGAAATCAGTCCAGCATTTGATAAGGATGTTTTAGAATATACTTTAACGGTTCCTAATGAAATTGAAAAAGTAAATATTGCTGCTGTTCGTGCTGATAACACTGCTAGTGTTAACGGTGCAGGAGAAAAAGAATTAGCTGAAGGTAATAACAAATTTGAAATCGTAGTTACAGCGCAAAAAGGAAATACTAAAACTTATGTAATTAATATAGAACGTAAAGAATTAGATCCAATATATGTGGAAATTGATAAAGTAACTTATAGCTTAGTTAGAAAAGCTAATCAATTACCAGAACTTACTGGTTTTACGCCATCAACAATAACAATTAATGAAACGGAAATTCCAGCGTTGTATTCAGAAATTACTAAATATACAGTTGTTGGTGTAAAAGACAGTGATGGTAATATAATTTGCTTTATTTATAACGATGGAAAATATTCTCAATATAACGAAATTCAAACTAAGGGAATTAAGATATTCATCCGTAATGGAAATAAAGCCGTTATTCCGGATGGTTACAAATCATGTGAAATAACAATTAATGATATTAAAGTTACGGCATATCGTTTAAGTGATAAATCGAAACAATATTTAGTTTATGGTGTTAATGTTGAAACTGGTGATGAGGGATTATATGTTTATGATGAGGAGTTAAATTCGGTAATCTCATTTGATGATGAATATACTAAAAAATTAGATGCTAAATGTGACATGTTATTATATTGTTGTATTTTATTTGGTGGGTTATTTGCAATTATCTTTGTTGTATTTATAATCTTTATTATTAAAAGTAGTAAGAAAAGTAAAAAAACAACTAAGAAAGATAAAAAGAAAAGTGAAGAAAAAGAAATGATTGCTTAATCATTTCTTTTTAATTGTAAATAGGTAGAAATTAATTCGCTATTAATACTAAATTTTTGGTTTTCAGGATTAGTTTTAGAATAATCCCCCATAATAATGATTTCTTTAGCAATTAATGGTTCTAAAATTTCTTCTCTGATTTGATTCATTGGAAGACGTTCATTAAAGCGTTTATAGAATAAATAAAAGTCTTTGATCGTTAAATGATTTTTCATTGATAATAAATAATTAATGGTTTGAATATCATAGATACTTAAAGCCTTTTCTTGTTTAATATCTTTGATTGCAATTTCTTTAATTAATTCGTCTTTAACGTTTGTTAACATATAATCAACAAAATTATTTAAGTTTAAGAAATAACGAGTTGTTTTAATAACATCATAATATTTAGTCTTATTAAAATTAATACCACGGTTAAAGATAATATAAGAATAAGCACAATTATTTAATAGATACCACATTGCTAGAGTTCGACTAGTTCTGCCATTAACATCAAAATATGGATGAACATTTACTAAATAGAAATGAATAATTTGCGATTTAATATAATGTTCGGTAATACTTAAATCTTCACTTGAATTAATATATTCGAATAACATATTCATTAAATAATCAAGCTTTTTAGGGTCAGCTCTTTTATCGCCTTCCTTAGTCATTACTTTGCTATCAAAAACAAAAACATCGCTATTACGATAATATGGTCCCATGTTGTCTAAATCATGTTGTTCTAATAAATTAGCAGATAAAATACCATATAATTCTTTTAATGATTCTTTATCAATATCTTGATGTTTTAAAATGTATTTATAACCATGATATAAATTCATAATTCGTGGTTCGAATTGCTTATCTTTAATAACTTCTTCAATATAACTTAGATCATCTTTTAAGTCTTCAATCAAGTTGTTAGCTTTGATTTCAGAGGAAAACATCGCTGATTTAGCATAACTTAGAGTATTATTATTTAAGATTTCTAATAACTTATCTAATTCTTTTTCGATTGCAATTCCTTTATTACGATCATAATGAAATGATCGATTATTCTCATTCTTTAACACAATAGGCATAATTAAACCCCATTTCATAACTAGTAGAGTATTATATATGAAAAATGTTTGTTTGACAATAATAAATAATTTTGCTATTATAAGTCGAAAAAAAAGAAGGTGCTATTATGGGCAATAAACATAAAAAGCATAAAAATGAATATACGCAAAGTCAATTGCTTAAAATGGAAATTAATTTTCCCATTTTATATGAAGATGCTGATATGTGTCGTAAGTTATTAGTAGCATATCTTCATGATCAAACGGCTGGTATGGATGTTGATGCTAAATATGATTATGCTAAAAAACATATTTTTCCACTTTGTAAAAAAATCGATTTGTTTTTGGAATTAGATAAATTAAAAAATCCTATTTTGGTAGCTACTTATTTTCGTATTAGGAAAAATTTCACCCAAACTGCAAGTGATTGTTTTTGTTTAATTTCCCTAGTTGAAATATTATTAATAATTCGTCGTTTTTATATAACTTGCACGGATGATGAAATATTAGAAATGGCTTTAAACTTTTGTTTTAAGACAAATATCACTAAAGATTTAATTCAAGAGGAATTATTTAATATTCGTGAAGCAATCAAAAAGCAAAAAACAGATTAGTTTTTTGCTTTTTTACTTGTTTAACTACTTGATTTTATTTATAATATAACTAGTAGTTAGGAGGGCATTTTATGGATATTACGTTATTACCTGCAGATATATATACGGTCGTTAATAAAACGGTATTAACCGACACTGATCGTAATAATTTAATTAGTTTGTATGAACCAATTATTGGCGTTGTAGCAACCAGTTTATATTTAACTTTATGGCGTGATTTAGGTAAAAGTGAAATCATATCTCCTGATTATACTCATCATCATTTGATGAAAATATTAAAACTAGATTTAACGGAAATTAAATTAGCATTTTCATCTTTAGAAGCAGTGGGGTTAATCCGTACTTACGTTAAAGAAGATGAAATTAATAAATATGTTTACGAATTATATTCACCATTATCGAGTTATGAATTCTTCCATCATCCGGTATTAAATGTGGTGTTATATAATAATATTGGTAAGGAAGAATATGATAGTTTAAAACAAGTTTATGATCGTGTAAATATCGATTTAAAAGATTATCATGAAATAACGAAGTTAATGGATATGACTTATAAAACGAGTAGTATTATGGATACTGTTAATCCACAAGTTCATAATGAGTTATCGATTACATTAAGTGATCAAGTTGATTTTGATTTAATCTTATCTAGTATTCCAAAAGGAATTTTAAGTGAAAAAACATTTAGTAAAAAAACTAAAGAATTAATTAATAATTTAGCATTTACATATAACATTAATACTTTAAAAATGGTTGAGTTAATTAGAAGTAGTATTAATGCTGCCGGAGTTATTGATAAAGAAACATTAAGAAAAAGTGCTCGTAAATTTTATCAATATAATAATGATGGTAATTTACCAACCTTAGTTTATCGTAGTCAACCAGATTATTTAAAAAGCCCAGTAGGGGATAATACTAATCGCGGTAAAATCATTAAAGTGTTTGAAAATACTACACCATATGATTTCTTGGCTAGTAAGAGTAAAGGTAATTCACCAACTAATCATGATTTAAAAATTGTTGAATACTTATTAGTTGATGTGGGATTAAAACCAGCAGTAGTTAATGTATTAATTGATTATGTTTTAAAAGTTAATGATAATAAATTTAATCAAAACTTTGTTGAAACAATTGCAGCACAATGGGTTAGAAGTGGAATTAAAACTGCTAGTGATGCAATGGCAATGGCTGAGAAACATCATAAGAAATATAACAAGGTTACTAAAGAAGAAAAGAAAAAAAGTATTGAACCAGTATGGTTTAATGAAAATATTGAACGTGAAGAAATTAGTGATGAAGATTTAAAACAACTAGAAGATCTAATGAGTAAATATAGGTGATAATATGCAAAAAGAAACATTTAGTTATAATAAAAAAATCGAAGCTTCATTAAATAATAATTTTTTAGAAGCAAGTAAAGATAAAGATTTTTGTAAACTTATTACAACTTTAAAAATCGATAAAGATGTTGCTAAAAAATATACTTCTAGTTTAGAAGACACTGTAGCAGAATTACATAATTGTAAAAATTGTAAAGGTTTATATGAATGTAAAAATTGTGTTTCGGGACATGTTAATTATCCTGAAAAAGACTATTATGGAAATTTAATCTTTGTATCAAAACCATGTAAGTATTTAAAAGAATCATTAAATCAAGCTAAGAATACTGATGAATTTAATAATCAAAATGCTCGTATGAAAGATATTGATTTAAAAGATCCAAAACGTATTAAATTAATTAACTGGATTGATAAGTTTTATGAAAACTTTGATCCTTATAAAAATCAAAAAGGGTTATATTTAAATGGTTCGTTTGGTGCTGGTAAAACCTTTATTATTAGTGCTTTATTTAATGAGTTACATATTAATAAAAATATCCGTACCGAAATTGTTTATTTTCCAGAATTACTTCGTAATTTAAAAGATAACTGGAGTAATTATGAAGATAAGATAAGTTATTTAGAAGATGTTGATTTATTATTAATCGACGATATTGGTGCTGAAAAAGTTACGGAATGGGGTCGTGATGAAGTTTTAGGAACGATTCTTCAATATCGTATGGATAAAGGTAAAACAACATTCTTTACTTCTAATTTAACAATTGAAGAATTAGAACATCATTTAAGTTTAACTAATAATAATGTGGATAATGTTAAAGCTAGAAGAATTATTGAACGTATTAAACAACTAACTGAAAAAATTGAATTAGTTAGTGATAATCGTCGTAAATAAAAAAAATTATATAAATATAATAGAATAGGAGGGATAGAATGAATCGAAATGATTTTCCCATGCTAAATCAAGACATTATTTATTTTGATAATGGTGCTACTACGTTTAAACCTAAAGTGGTTATTGATAGTATGGTAGACTATTATAGTAAGCATTCAGCTAATGCTCATCGTGGAGATTATCATATTAGTATGATTGTTGATGATAAATATGAAAATACTCGCGAATTAGTTAAAAATTTTATTAATGCTAATAGTACTAAGGAAATTATTTTTACTAGTGGTACTACAGATGGCATTAATATGGTTGCTAATGGCTTTTTTAAGTATATCTTAAATCCTGGTGATGAAATTATTTTAAGTAAAGCTGATCATGCTTCTAATATTTTACCTTGGCAAGCCCTTGCTAATGAACTTAATTTAGTTATTAAATATGTTGATTTAGATGATCATAATTATGTTACTGTTGATAACATTAAAAAAGTTTTAAGCCCTCGTACTAAAGTAATTAGTTTAGCAATTATTACTAATGTGATTGGTGATTTAAGGCCAATAAAAGAGCTTTGTGATATTGCTCATCAAAATAACATTTATGTTGTTGGTGATGCTGCTCAAAGTGTTGGTCATCGTAAGACGGATGTTCAAGCTTTAGATATTGATTTCTTAGCTTTCTCTGGACATAAAATGTATGGACCTACCGGAGTAGGAGTATTATATGGTAAGGAAGAGTTACTAGAAAGATTAAGACCTACTAGTTTAGGTGGTGGCATGAATGAAACTTTTGATGATCAAAATAATATTTCATTAAAATCTTTACCATCGCGTTTAGAAGCTGGTACTCCTAATATTGCTGGTGTTATTGGTTTAGGCGAAGCAATTAAATATTTAAATAAGATTGATTTAAATAAGATTAGTGAATATGAACACAATTTAAGAGAATACTTAATCGATAGATTAATTAAAATTGATTATATTGATATTATTAATATTGAAGGTGATGCGGCAACTGTAGCATTTAATGTTGATGGGATCTTTGCTCAAGATGTTGCGGTATACCTAGATAAATATAATATTTGTGTACGTGCTGGTAATCATTGTACAAAATTATTAAAAGATGTTATTAACGTTCGTAATACAGTGCGTGTTAGTTTGGCCTTTTATAATACTACTGAAGAAATTGATACGTTTGTTGATTTATTAAGTGATCGTGATAAAATTATTAGGGAGATGTTATAGTGGACGAAGAACTTAAAAGGGCTATCATTTTAGACAATTATTCTAATCCTATGAATAAAAGAGAAGTTAATGATGATAGTTATTTAAAAGCTAATACTAATAATGAATCATGTATTGATAATTTAGATATCTATGTCAAAATAGAAGATGATAAAATAGTTGATATTTGTTTTAATGGTGAAGCTTGTGCCATTAGTACTTCTTCAACTTCAATTATGATTAAAAATTTAATTGGTAAAACCATTAGTGAAGCTAAAGAATATGTTAATATCTTTGAACATATGGTTAATGAAGAACCTTATGATGAAGAAAAATTAAATGATGCGGTTGTTTATGAAGATATTTATAAACAAAAGAATCGTGTTAAATGTGCTTTCTTACCATATGCTGGGATAAAAAAGATTATTGATAATTTATAAAAGTAAGAGTATAATAAAAAATGTAAATCGATGAAGGAAACTAAGTAATTTAAAGAATCTTTAAGAGAGTTAGTGGTTGGTGAAAACTAATAGATGATTTAAATGAAATCTACTTCCTGAGTATAGTAATAACTATCGGGTTATTCCGTTAAAGATTTGAGAGTTAAATTTAGGATGGTACCGTGCATTAAGCACTCCTTAGGTAGCATCTTTTTTATTTAGAAAGGAAAATAAAAATGATTGATATTAAATTAATTAGAGAAAATAAAGATTTAGTAAAGGAAAATATTAAAAAGAAATTCCAAGACGAAAAAATCAAATTAGTTGATGAAGTATTCGATATGGATATTAAGGTACGTGAAACCCAAAAAGAAGCTGATGATTTAAAAGCCGAAAAGAATAAGAAAAGTGCATTAATTGGGGAAGCAATGCGTAATAAAGATACTGCTACAGCCGATGCTATTAAAGCGGAAATTGCTGATATGGATAAACGTATTGTTGAGTTAAATGAAACTAAAGATGAATTAGATAAAAAAATTAAAGATATTATGATGGTTATTCCAAATATTATTGATGCTTCAGTTCCAATTGGTAAAGATGATAGCGAAAATGTTGAAGTAGAAAAATTTGGTGAACCTGTTGTTCCTGATTATGAAATTCCATATCATGCTGATATTATCCTTGGTGTTAATGGTATGGATAAGGAAGCTGCTGGTCGTACTAGTGGTGAAGGTTTCTATTACTTACTAGGGGATATTGCTCGTTTACATGAAGCGATGATTGCATATGCAAGAGATTACATGATTGATCATGGCTTTACTTATGCAATTCCACCATTTATGATTCATGGTAATGTGGTTGAAGGTGTTATGTCATTCCCAGAAATAGAAGCAATGATGTATAAAATTTAAGGCGAAGACTTATACTTAATTGGTACTTCTGAACATTCAATGATTGGTAAGTTTAAAGGTCAAATTTTAAAACCAGATGCATTACCAATTAATATGACTAGTTATTCACCATGTTTCCGTAAAGAAGGCGGATCTCATGGTCTAGAAGAACGTGGTTTATATCGTGTTCATCAATTTGAAAAACAAGAAATGATTGTTATTTGTGAACCTAAAGATTCTATGGAATGGTATAACAAGATGTGGAAATTAACGGTTGAAATATTTAGAAATTGGGATATTCCCGTAAGACAACTTGAATGTTGTAGTGGTGATTTAGCTGATCTTAAAGTTAAATCATGTGATATTGAAGCTTGGAGTCCACGCCAACAAAAATACTTTGAAGTTGGTTCTTGTTCAACCTTAGGTGATGCCCAAGCAAGAAGATTAGGTATTAGAGTAAAAGGTGAAGATGGTAATTATTATCCACACACTTTAAATAATACCGTTGTAGCAACACCAAGAGGACTAATTGCTTTAATTGAAAATAACTATCAACCTGATGGTTCAATTAAGATTCCAAAAGTATTACAACCTTATATGGGTGGTAAAACCGTAATTGAAAAGCAATAAAAATTAAAAGAATTATTATAAGTAATAATTCTTTTTTTGTCGTAATTAGCTGTTTTACTTGCAAAAATTCAAAATTGTTATATAATATTCTAATGATTAAAAGGAGGGGTAGTATGAATATTAATAAGATTGATGCTTTAGCATTAGTAAATAAGAATAAATCTAAAGCCATTAGCCGTAGTATTCATGCTTTAAATATTGATCATACTAAATATTGTAAATTAGTTATGGACCGAATTGTTAAGTATGGTTTAATCGATGACGTTATTAGTATGTCAGTACTATTATTAGGTATTAACTTAATGACGGTTATTCTATATAAAGGCCCAGGATTAGTATCATGTATTTTAATTGATATGTTATTATTATCAACTTTACCAGTTATTGATTTAGCAGCGCGTTTTTATAAAGCTCAAAAATTAATTATTAAAGATCGTAATCGTTTAGCAACGGAAACTGAGATTGCAAAAAAATTTTTAGATAAATGTTATCAATATATTTATGAATTAGAAAACATTAAAAATAAAGTTAATGATTTAGATAAAGAAAAAGTACATGAAATATGTAAAGTTATTGAAGCTAATCCGGTTAATTATAGTCGTAAAAGTACTCCAAATAATGCCGAATTAACTAGTAAGAATGGTAATTTAACAAGTAAGTTAATTAAAGTTTTAAAAATTAATCAATAGATTAATTTTTCTTTTTTTTATGAATAAATTGGGTTATACTATTAGTAGGAGTTTGGTGCTATGAATTTATTAATTAATGGCTATAAAATATATGAAATAGTTCTTGTTACTTTTTTA